>Ga0129336_10000118_pt1 | contig 38548 bp, 21 predicted proteins | sample CPB6_02_DNA_FD_96878 | JGI IMG/M metagenome (GOLD analysis project Ga0129336, IMG submission 96878) | Freshwater to marine salinity gradient microbial communities from Chesapeake Bay, USA - CPBay_Sum_0.6_0.2_DNA | ecosystem: Environmental > Aquatic > Marine > Coastal | place: USA: Chesapeake...
GAGAATTGCTCTCGTGCCTCAATATAACTACACTCTGCCTTGGTTTTACAAAAATAAAGTATGTCTCTGCGAAATTTATCTGTGCCTAACTTTGCTACGTCTGACGACAATTGATCGTTGGATCCATAATAATCCTTCCAATCACTTTCTACTTTGCCTCTAATACGTTTTTTTCTCTTGTTGCCATTTTTTAACTTCACTACTCGCACAGTGGTCTTGGCAAACTTAGCCAGTTTTTTGCCTATGTATTTTCTGTTGTTGGTAAGATTGGTTATGATATAAACAAAGCCTATATATTCTTCTGCTATTTCTTCTACTAGTTCGTTGTTATAATACCAAGACATCTACTATGTAGCAGAATCTTGGTCAGGTGCCTTGGGTTTTTGGGGTTGTCCTCTGGGTTTATAGTTTTCGCTTGCTCTTCTTTGCCTAAATTTATAACTGTGTAATAATTCTTTTTTCATTTGATACGTAAGTTGTTTTATATTCTCCAAATTTATTCTACATCTGCGAGCACTAGCCATAGTTCGTTCAACTGCAAACTGTTGATAGTTTGTAAAATATATCCTAAACTCACGCATTAATTTTTCGTGCAGGTCCTCCATTACTCTGCAAACTCCAAATCATTTGCATAACTGGTAAAGCCATTTTCTTTTACAACTTTAAGAACGTTATTAACACGACCTACAAGTTCATCTTTATGACTGATCAAGTAGATATTTTTATTTCTTTCTCTACCCATTTTTTTCAATAAGGCTAGCGCATTTTCTACACCAGCAGCATCTAGACCATTGTCGATGAGTTCATCAATAAACAAGAGATTAATATTTTGATAAAGGCTTTCCCACACGTCTCGGAAACTCCAACTTAAACCAAGTATTAATCTATTACGTTCACCACGACTTAGGTTGTCAAAGTCCAGTTCTTGTCCTAGTTGCATAATCTCTACGTTAAGATCATTTAAGAAACTAACCTGATGCGGTAATCCTAGCCTATCTAGATAGTAGGTCAATCTGTTATTAAGGTAAGCAAGGTTCTGATCAATGATCTTTTTACGGATAAAACTGTCCTTGTTGGTTAGTAGTTTAAGTAAAAACTCCTGGTGATCCTTGGTTAGGGTGAGTTCATTAACCGTGTCCCAACTGATTTCTTGTAGAGCAGTGCTGCGAAGTTCATCTATTTGTTCTTGGTAAGGGTCGATTTCTTCACTGCGTTTGATTAAGGCTGCTTCTAATATATTAAGATTGTTTTGATGTTTGAGTGCCTCTTCAAGAGTGTCATAATATGTAATAGGTCTGCCATTAATGTCGCCTATCTCATCTAATTCAGCAACTACTCGTGATAATTTTTCATCTACACTATCTAGATAACGTGCTGCTTCACTGAGGTTACGCTGGGCTTCTGCTTTCATTTCACTGTGCATATGATCATCGTGAAGTCCTCTTTTACATTCAGGGCATTTATGCGCAGCCAGTTGTTCTAAACTTTTAACAAACTGTTTATGATTTTTCTCGGCCTGTCCCACCGCAGTTTCTAAAGTAGCACGTTCTTTGTTAAGACTTGTAATACGTGCTGACAATGTGATATAGGATTCTAGTTTGCTGTGCTGAACTAGTTCGTTATCAATGTCAACATTCTTTAATTCTAGTATGCTGGCAGCAATTTTTTCTAGATCTATGTCCTGCTGTCTACGCCAAGCACTTTGTTTTGTGGTAAGCCCTGCGATACTTACTTCAATTTTTTCATTGCTACGTTTGATAGCCTCAATGTTAGCAGTTTCTTGTTGTATGTTGTCTTTGGTTAGACGAATTTGTTCTTTAAGACTTTCTGCTTTTTCACTTAGTATGGTAATACCTAACAGTTGTTCAATGATTTCTCGTTGTTCGTTGGCTCTAAGGCTAAGAAAAGGCTGTGTATAGGTGTTCAGTGCCACAACATGTTGAAACATTGTATGGCTCATACCTAGTAATTCATCAATGTCTTTTTGGGTTTCACGCATATCACCTTGAGCATCATCGGTTTCTTCTATGCTCTTTTCAGTGTCATTGACGAAAAATCTCATCACTGTAGGCTTGCGACCACGTTCTACTCTATATTTGTTACCTGACTTTTCAAAAGTTAGTGTAACTAACATATTTTTGTTATTAATTTTATTGATAAGGTTATCTTTTTTGATACTAGTGAGGGCTTGGCCGTAGAGCGCATAACTTAGAGCATTGACGATTGTGGTTTTTCCTGTGCCATTACGGCTACCTGAATCATCACCTCCCTGGTCTAAATTTTCGCCTAATACTAAAGTTAATTGCTCTCGGCCAAAATCGACAGCCTGGGTTTGATTACCCACGCTCATAAAATTTTTAACAGTTAATTCTTTTAAACGAATCATAAGTTGTTGTATATTTCTAGTAATCTCTTTTTATCAATATTATTACTTTCAATTCCAAGTAATTGATTGATAACAATTTCATCAACACTTTCAAAAGCCTTAATGTCAATGTTGGTTTCTATTTCTAATTCTTTCTTTTCTGGGATTAGTGTAAGTTCTCTAATTTCATAGTTAGAGTAAAAGTTTTCTTTGATAAAGTTTGCTTCCTCGTAACTGATATCGATGTCAATGGATACTCTTAGATGCATTTTAGGTCGGATAATTTTATCAGCATCGTCAATAAGTTGGCTTAGTTTCACAGTTCTGAATGTAGGTTGGTCCATCCAAGCAATATGCCAAGGATCTTCTCCCCATGTCATTACTGTCATTCCTCGCTCATCGTCCCAACTGTCCGAGTAGTTATGGGGGAATGCGTTTCCAATGTACATCATATTTTGTTTGTTTTGTCGTTTATGGAAGTGTCCACTAAAGCCACGTTCGTATTGTTTAAAATGTTCTAATTGTATTTCTCCATGATCAGGCATTTGAACCATGGCATTCATATAGAACAAAGGCAGTTCGAAGTGCCCAAAGATGTATTGTGCTTTATTGTTTTGTATTTTACGCCACTCATCACCTACTAGCCAAGGACACATAGTTACATTATCTATGGTCATAGGCTTGTCTACAATGGTTATACCTGGTACATACTTACCAAACTCTACGCTATGAATGTCTCGTTTGTCTTTATAGTATAAATCGTGATTGCCTGGAAAAAAGAAAAACTGATCAAATGCTTTTCCGAGTTTTTCTAACGCTCTAAGGCTATAATCCATAGTAGTAATATTAAGGCTATTACGATTATGATGCCAATCACCAAGAAACATTCCAGTATCACATCCATGAAATTTCGCCTGTTCAATGTACCAATCAACAAAATCTAGGCAATCCTGATTATGTGTATGACTGTTTGATTTTAAACCAAAATGTATGTCTGTAAATAGTGCTACTTTATCGAATAGATTACTCATCTAGCCTCCGTTGACCTATTATAACTGATATAAATTTTAAGGTCAATCTTCATTATACTCATATCGTTTCAATGCTGCTGCGTGTTCACCTTCACTAGTTCTGCTATAACTTGGGTTCATGCCGTTCATTTCTAGTAGGTCATCACGTATAACTTGGTTACGTTTTTCTATATTGATAATTCTTACAAAGCTATTAGTCACAGCCGCTGTAAAGTAAGCAAACGGATTATTTGACTTGCTTTCATCGAACTGTAGACCAATTTGTGTAAGTTGAAGTATAGCCTGGCCTTTCATTTCATCGTTATAAGTATATCCTCTTACATTACCACGAGTAGCATAACGTTCACATAATTTGATGTACATTCGAGCTAGGTTGTTAGTGATTTGACCATGCTCTTTGTTAAATTTTCCTTTTTCAACACTTCCCTTCCAGTGACTTTTTCCAACACAGGTCAGAATATCCTCGTCGTTAAATTTCCAGTGCTGGAACGGAGGAAAGTTAACTTTGTCTCGTCCATCTGCTTCTGTTTTAGGATTCTTTTTTCTAGTAGCGTTAACCGGAATATGTTCGTATGTCATAATCCTAAATACTAAATCTGTTTTGGGAATTTTTTTGTAATCAACTTCGCAGTCGGCCTGTTTTATTTTCTCTCCAGCCATTTTACGTTGTTCAAATTCAAGTTGACCTAATCTTTTAGCACGATTTCGTTTGGCTTCTGCAATTGTTCTGATGTTTATGCGATCTATTGTAGGAAGTATTATATCGTATTGATGATATTCTTTTTGAGTAAATGAGCAGTAAGTATTTTTGCTTTTATGGATTTCATCAAGTAAATCTTTATTATTAAGATAGTTAATTTTTGTCATATAAATCCTTTCTCTTATTATAAACTACGCAGTTAATTTTGTCAACTAAATAATTTAAGGAGTTTTTTATGGGTTTGTTCGATAAAGTAGGCAGTGTTTTGAACACTGTAGGTACTGTAGCCAATACTCTAGGATCTGGGTTTGGAGGACAAAACAGTACTTTAGGCAAATTAGCAGGGGCACTTAATAATTTATCTAATCCTGTAGGTATGATTAGTGCATTACGAAGTATGAATGTGCCAAATGCTGCCAATCCAAGTTATAAAAGTTCAGTTGGTAATGTACAAATGGGCGGCGATGCAGAGGAAAATGATTGGAGAGTAAGGTTAAGCATTCCGCAAAACTATGATTTTAGACAAAGTCCAGTGCTACAGCCTTTGGTTAATGCAGGCGGATTAGTTTTTCCTTATACACCAACAATTGCAATATCCGGTACCGCTTCTTATGATACTACCCCTATTACTCATCAGAATTATGCCTATTTTAACTATGTAAATTCGACTGCTAGCAGTATTTCTATAACAGGTCCGTTTAATGTAGAGGATGCTATACAAGCACAATATTGGATTGCTGTTATTCATTACCTCAGAAGTGTAACAAAAATGTTTACAGGTGATAGCATTGATGCAGGAAATCCTCCACCTATGGTTTATCTTAATGCTTATGGAGATTATGTTTTTAAAAATGTGCCTGTTATTATAACTAGTTTTCAATGTGAATTGCCCCAAGATGTTGCTTATATTGCAACAACAGTAGGAACTAGTGGTCCAACATCAGGATTTGGAGCAGCCAGCGGAGGAAAAGGACAAACCGTTGAAAATGCTGCAAATATGATGGGGGCTCTGGGGGGCGTAGCAGGATTCTTAGGAAAAAGTAAAGCGGCTGGATCACTTGGTGCAGCATCTGGAGCACTTAATTTAGTAAATGGTGTTAGTAATATGTTACAAGGATCTACTGGTGGTGGCAGTGCTCCTTTTAGCACAGGAGGTAAAACTCATGTTCCAGTTAAAAGTCAAATTACTGTAGCCTGTCAACCAGTTTGGAGTAGACAAAAAGTTCGCAGATTTAATTTAGACGAGTTTGTTCAAGGCAAGTATGTTGACAGTAAACCAGGATATCTATAATGGCAGAATATAAAGATAATAGCCCGTGGCATAGAACCCCTATTGTTAATAACTATCTTAGTTATTTTAGAATTAGGCCAATTAAAGCAGAGGCCGACGATCCTGTTTATAAAATTGAAGCACAGTATACACATAGACCCGATCTTTTGGCCTATGATATCTATCATGATGCTAAATTATGGTGGGTATTTGCGCAACGCAATATGGATGTTATCACAGATCCTATATATGATTTTATTCCAGGTGTTGAAATATATTTGCCTAAAAAAGTTAATATAAAAGAAAGTTTAGGAATATAATGAGTCTTCTTAATACTGCTCTTAATGTTGCCAATACATTAAACTCTAGTAACAGAAATGTTTTATCAAATGTTACGCAGGTTACTAGTGGATTTACTGCGGTTGCTAACAACATGGCTAACAATCTTAAACAAATGGCACAATTAGGACAAACAAATTTAGGGTTATCTAATGCGCTTAAAGCAGGTTTTGATCCAAAGACTGGAGCGGGAGAGTTTGGTAGTAAACTTTTTCCTGGTCTAAATCGTAATTCTTCTCAAGGCTTTACACTACCAGAAGTAAAAGCGTCTGACAAAGGTATTTTAGAAAATGAATTATTTGATTATAGTATCTATAATTACCATTTTACGTTGAGCGTTTTAAGTAAAGGTCAGTATAATAATTATACTTATGTAGGAGGAGATCTTGGACAAGTTATACTATCTAGTGCAGGAGCAGTAAAAGAAGATGAGTTAGTACAAACTGCTTCCGGGAAATTAGACTATCATATTGAAAATTTAAGAATTACTAGTGTGGCAGGGTTAAATGAAAGCACTGGTAATACTAATGCTTTAAATTTAAGTTTTCAAATTATTGAGCCATACAGTATGGGATTATTTTTCCAAGCGTTGCAGGTCGCAGCCTTAAAACAAGGATATATGAACTATGCAGATGTTCCTATTTTATTAACAATAAAATTTACAGGGCATCATGACCCAGATAATCTAAACATTGAATCTAGAATTAGTAGAAAATATATACCATTGAAGATTCGCGAAATACAAATGAATGTTAGTAACAAAGGATGTACCTACGATGTAGAAGCATATCCTTATAACGAAGTTGGATTTAGTGATGCTTATGTTCAAGTTAAAACAGATACACAAATTATTTGTGATGAAAATGTTCCTAAAACAGTGGAACAATTATTAAGAAAAAGTGAAAAAAGTCTAAAGCATGTTATTAACCAATGGTACAAAGAACGAGTTAAACAGAATACTACAAAATTTTATGATGAAATAGATATTGTGTTTCCAGACGAGTCAAGAAATGACGAAAGTCTTAATAAAATGGGTGCAAGTAATCTTGGATTTAGTAATTATAACACAGGGAGCAATGGTTTTGCAGAAGATAATTTTGTCTATGAAAATGGAGTCTATAAACGAGGCAAAATGAAAATAAATCCTAGCAACGGTGTATTCACATTTGATCAAGGTCAACTAGTAACTGATATTATTAATCAAGTTATTTTAACCAGTGAATATCCTAAGTATGCTTTAAAAAATTGGACTCCACAAGGACAAATTAGATGGTGGAGGATTGATGTAAAACATTATTTTAAAGGAACCGAAGATCCTGTAACTGGTTATTGTCCAAAGAAAACTGTATACAGAATAGAAGAATATCTTGTAGATGCTCAAAAATTTACTAATGTTAACACAAAAAATCCAGGTGTAGAAAATAAGTGGAGGGAAGTAGTAAAACAATATTTTTACATTTATACAGGGCAGAATTTGGATGTTTTAGATTTAAGATTAGAATTTAAAACAGGTTTTTATAAAGCATTGACAGCAGATCAAGGAAAACTTAGCGAAGGTCAGCAAACGGCTCAAGCATATGGCGGAAGCAATCAAGAGCACATAGGCAAAGAAGATGCTAAAACTCCAGAAGGTACAACTAAGGTAGAAAAAGTTCCTAGTCAAGCAGGGCTTAATGTACTTAAAACAAGAACGGCAGGAAAAGGTAGTGCATTTCAGCAAGATGATCCTGTTACACTTGCAGCAAGACAGTTTCATGACTTAGTAACTACAGGATATGACATGTTAAATTTAAACATGACCATATTAGGTGATCCTTTTTACATTGTAAGCAGTGGCACAGGAAATTATAGATCCAGTCATACTGCTAGGCAAAGTGTAAATGGTGATAGAGAAATGGATTATGAAAGTGGAGAAGTATATATTGCTGTGTATTTCAGAACACCGGTTGATCAAAATCCAAGTAATAGGACTAACGCTAATTGGGATGGTATGTATGATTTTGGACCTCCTGATAGCCAATTTCAGTTTAGCGGTTTGTTTAGAGTATTAAACATTAATAGTATATTTTCCAAAGGTAAATTTACACAAGAACTTACACTAATTAGAGTACCCGATCAAGATAACAAAGGTGCAGAAGGAAAATTACTTCAGTCTAAGAATGATGCTCCTGGTGATGATCAACAAGGTCCAGAGCAATTAACTGAACTAGAGGAAGCAGATTTATCGGAAATTGGATTAAGTGAAGGTGCTCCAGAATGGCAAGGATCATTAGAGGCAACGTATGAACAAGAAGAATATGCAAGTGAATTAGGAGATACAGATCTATGAGTGAAGATAATAGAAGTAGTCCTAATGCACAAGTGTCAGACGGCTCTCCCTGCTTAGCCAGGGTAGTCAGTGTAGTAGATCAGACTTATAACGGAATTTTAGAAGTACAGTTAATGCGTGAAGTAGGAGGAAACGAGAAAAGTGGTGCGCAAATAAGACAAGTAAAATATTTAAGTCCATTTTACGGAGTCACAAAATATGACTTTATGGGAAATAGTCCGGATACTCATAATGAAACACAAAAGAGTTATGGCTTTTGGATGATTCCTCCAGATGTAGGGTCTTATGTCGTTGTAATTTTTTTAAATGGCGATGAAAAGAAAGGTTACTGGATAGGTGCTCCTGTTATGGAGCAAAATATGAATTTTAGCACACCGGGTTTCGCTGCCACTGAATATATTGTAGATGAGAGTCGAGAAACTGACAGAGAAAAAACTAGAGTTCCAGGTACTGAATATAACAAAAAAATTCACGAAGGCAATGAAGATGGAACTAAAAAACTTAAGCCAGAGCATCCTTTTGCAAAGTTTTTAGAAAAGCAAGGGCTATTAAAAGATGATACTAGAGGTATCACTACAAGTAGTGCTCGTAGAGAAGTTCCTAGCATGGTATTTGGAATTAGCACTCCAGGACCTACAGATAAATCAGGTAAGACAGGCAAAGTTGGCAAAGCAGAAAGTGAGATTAATAATGCCTTTGTCAGTAGATTAGGTGGAAGTAGTTTTGTCATGGACGACGGAGATGATAAATGGGAACGTGCTGTTCATCCATCTGAAGGTCCGCCTGACTATAAAAATGTAGAAGAAGGGGAAACGGGTTTAAGGGATAGACCACATAATGAGTTGTTTAGGTTAAGAACAAGAACCGGCCATCAGATTTTGATGCATAACAGTGAGGATTTAATTTACATTTGTAACAGTAGGGGTACTGCTTGGATCGAATTGACCAGTGATGGCAAGATAGACGTTTTTGCAGAAGATAGCATAAGCATAAGAACTAAACAAGATTTTAATTTTATTTGTGATAGAGATTTTAATTTAGAAGTTTTTCAAAACTTTAATATCAAAGTACATGGCGAAATGCATACACATGTCTTAAAAGATCAAGTTTTAATTGTAGATAAAGATCAAAAAATTCATATTCGTGCCAGAAAAGATGAAACAATCGAAGAAGAGTATCGTCAAACTGTTAATGATCATGTAAAAAAATATTATGCCACAGATTACACTCATAATATTGATGGAAGAATGGACTGGCGTGTGGCCAAAGGCGTAAGTTTTACAGCAGGGCAAGGAGCATCTGGGGCTCAGTTTGCTCCTTTTACTCCTAGAGAAGATGATCCGGGTAATCCAGTAGCTAATGATGGAGATATTACTACTCCTGTGGAAGATGTTAACGGGGCAACACCTGATAGAGTTGATGTAATTATTAATAAAGATATGCGTATATGGCATATTAATGGCCACAATGTTGATCACCATATTACAGGATATGTTAAAACACAAGTAGATGGAGATTATGATCTAAAGACAGAAAGCACATACGAGCACACTAATCAAGGAGGTATGGACATTAGGGTTGAAGGTGGACATTATCAGCTGTTCAGTCAAAGCGAAATGAACATTCATACAAACAGCACTCTTAAGGTTCATTCTGATAGCAATATGGATGTTCATACTCCTGCTAACTATACACTATTTTCTGGTGCTAACATGGATATGAAAGCCGGTGGACATGTTTATACAACTAGCGGTGGCACGAACGAAACAAAAGCTGGCGGTAATATAATTGAAACTGCTCCGCAAATTCATATGAATGGCCCAGGGGCAGCTACTGCTGCCACTGCCGCAGAAGCACCTGAAGCAACACCAGCAGAGCCACCAGAGCACCCTGAAGAAGCAAGAATTAGTGCTAAAGGAACTTTGTTTTGCGAACTTAAAACTATATCGATGCCTGAGATACCAAGCCAAGATGCCTGGGAGAGTTTAACTACGAGAGATGTGATTATGCGTCGTATGCCTACTCCTGAGCCATATCCTCATCATGAGCATCTTGATCCTGAACTTGTTAAGCCAGAACCTACACAGCGTGATCATTATGATCCTAGGGGAACTTCTGCCCCATTTAGGTACAAAGGCGCTGATGAAAAAGAAGTTGCTAGCCATTGGAGAAAATATACAACAAGTATTGATACTTTTAAACGTAATCCTCCAGTTGAAGCAGCCTCTGATGATGAAGGGAGTTGGGGTTAAATGACAGCCAGTAATAAACTTTATGATAAGATAGTATTGACAAATGCTAAGACAAAAAGTCTTCCTGGAAGTAAAACTTATAGAGGATTTAGCACAGTAAGTGAAGATGCTGCTAGTTTTAGTCTATATGACCTTCAGCTGATCAAACAGGACTTAATTAATAATTTTCATATTCGAATGGGCGAAAGGTTAGAACGTCCTGATTTTGGAACGATTATTTGGGATATTTTATTTGAACCTTTAACAGATGGGCTTAAGGATGTAATTGTTAAAAATGTTGAAAGTATTATTAATTATGATCCTAGAACACGAGCCGAGCAAGTCATTGTAACAAGTTATGAATATGGTATACAGATTGAATGTGTTCTTACGTATTATCCATATAATATACAAGAAGCATTACAGTTAAGATTTGATCAAAATAATGGTATTGTTATAGGTTAACTGTGTAGTTTATACTTAAAATAAATATAAAAAACTGGAATAAACATGTCAATAACTGATAGACAAAATAGATTATTAGTGGCCGAAGATTGGCGTAGAATATATCAAAGTTTCCGAAATGCAGATTTCCAAAGCTATGATTTTGAGAACCTGCGTCGGGTAATGATAGCCTATATAAGGGAAAATTTTCCTGAAGATTTTAATGATTACATAGAAAGTAGTGAATATCTAGCACTTATAGACCTTATCGCTTTTTTAGGACAAAGTATAGCCTATAGAGTGGATCTTAACAGTAGAGATAATTTTTTAGAATTAGCAGAGCGAAGAGAAAGTGTTTTAAGACTTGCAAGATTATTGAGTTATAACGTAAAAAGAAATATTCCTGGTAGCGGAGTATTAAAAATTACAAGTGTTCAAACTAGTCAAAATATTTTAGATAGCAATAATCGTAATTTAGTAGGGCAAGTAATTACTTGGAATGACCCAAGTAATTTAAATTGGTATGACCAGTTTATCAAAGTTATTAACGCTGCCTTACCTGCTACTAGGCAATTTGGTAGCCCAGAAGATAAAAAAACAGTTTATGGTATCCCTACAGAGCAGTATAGATTTCAAAGCACAAATCTAGATGTTCCTATTTTTAGTTTCGATAAAAACATAGATGGAAGATCTATGAGTTTTGAAATTGTTAGTTCTTCTTTTAAAGACTCGGATGAAATCTATGAAGAGCCTCCTTCTTTAGGTAATCGATTCGCATTTTTGTATAGGAATGATGGCAAAGGAAACGCAAGCTCAAATACTGGATTTTTTATGTTGTTTAAGCAAGGGCAACTTAACCAAGGCACATTTACATTTAGCCAACCTGCTCCTAATGAAACTTTAGATATAGATGCTAACAACATTAATGATACTGATGTATGGTTGTATAAATTAGCTCAAAATGGCGCCGAAGTAGAATATTGGAAAAAGTTAAGTAGCCTAGAAGGTAATAATGTTATCTATAATAGTTTAGAAAAATCAATTAGAAATTTCTATAGTGTGCTTACTCGAGTTGGAGATAGAGTCACTTTACAATTTAGTGACGGTGTTTTCGGAAACATTCCATTGGGAACTTTTAGAGTTTATTATAGAACTAGTGAGGGTGTTTCTTATATTATTAATCCTAGGGATATGAGAAATATCAGTATCGAGATTCCTTATATTAGCAATTTTAACAAACCAGAAACAATTATCTTAAGTTTAAGCCTTGTTACAAGTGTTAACAATAGTACTGAAACAGAGAGTTCTAATGATGTAAAGCAAAAAGCACCTAGCACGTATTATACTCAAAATAGAATGATTACTGCTGAGGATTATAATATTAGTCCCTTTAGTGTAAGTCAGCAGGTCATGAAGGTTAAAGCTGTTAATAGATCTAGTAGTGGAATTAGTAGATATTTTGACTTAGTTGATCCTACTGGAAAATATAGTAAGACAAATTTGTTTGCTGATGATGGAGTTTTGTATAAAGAAGAATACGTAGATAATTTTCAATTTAAGTTTGATACTAAAACAGATATAGAGTCTGTAATATATAATCAGTTATATGACTTTATGAGTAAAACTTCTTTAAGAGATTATTATTATAGTAAGTTCACAAAAATATTAACAGATGATTTAAATGTATCTTGGAGATCAGTTACATCTGAAACTAATTTGTCTACTGGGTTTTTAAGAAATAACGCAACACCATTAATTGCTAGTAAATTGGGGACTTATACAACAACTCTTTTAAAATCAGTTTTGCCCGGAAGTATTCTTAAATTTACTGCTCCTGATGGATATTATTTTAATACTAAAGAGAATAATTCTCTTATCAGTTCAAATGGTTATGGTACAACAAAAAATATTTACTGTAAAGTAATACATGTTATGGGAGATGGAACTAATGGAGGTACAGGGTTATTGTCTGACGGAACGGGAACAGTTAAGTTAAATGATATCGTTCCTACGAATAGTATCCTATCATCAATAGTAGCACCATTTAAAAAGACACTGAATCAAAATGTTATTAGTTCTATTATAGAACTAATATACGCTCATAAGCCATTCGGGTTAAGATTTGATTTACTTACAAATAGTTGGCAAATAATATATGAAGTGAATTTAAATTTAGCAGATAAGTTTAGTTTAGGCCAAACAGGGGATACTACAAATCAAAAATTAGATAGTAGTTGGTTAATTAGTTTTTTAACAGATACCGAATATTATACTGTTAGTTTTAGATTGTTAAGATATATTTTTGAAAGTGACAAGCAGATAAGATTTTATTTTGACAGTAGTGATAAGATTTATGATACTAGAACTAATACCGTTGAAAAAGATAAAATTAAAGTTTTAAATGTAAATCTAAATTATGCAGATACATTTGAAACTACTACAAATGTCTACGAGAGTTTAAAATATTTTACCATTGATTATGATTGGGAAATAGTAGAAGAGTATCGGGGATTAGATGGTTATGTAGATACTAAAAAAATACAGGTAAGTTTTGCTGATTCCGATGATGACAGTGTAGTTGATAATCCAGAGATCTTTGACGTACTTACATCTTATTATCAAAGTACAATGCAAGATCTTTATGTAATACAGGAATTATATCAAATAGATGATCAGCAAGAAGATTATAGATATGTTGATAATACAAATGAATTGGTATTAATAAAAAGCTCGGAGTCGGTCTTGACAGATTTGAGTATATTTGACGATGGTCAATATTTTTATTTTATAGATAAGGATGTTGTTAAAAAATTTAATAAATCTACTTCAGACTTAATTGTGAGTTTAGATTATAGATGTTTTTTAGGTAGGGATAAGATAAAATTTCAATACATCCATAATGCAGATTATGAATCGAGAATTGATCCAGGATTGACTAATTTAATTGATATTTTTGTTTTAACCAAACAATATGACAAACAGTTTAGAGAATTTTTAGACGGTACAAGAACTATTATGCCTTTACCACCTAGCACTGATAGTTTGTATAATTTATTGTCTACAGAGTTAAACAAGATTAAAACAATCAGCGATGAAATAATTTATCACCCAGCAAGATACAAAATTTTGTTTGGCGCAAGTGCAAGTATAGATCTTCAGGCTACCTTTAAAGTAGTAAAAAATTCTGAAATTGTTATAAGTGATAATGATGTTAAAAGTAAAGTTGTAAGTGCTATTAATGAATTTTTTGCTATTGATAACTGGGATTTCGGAGATAATTTTTATTTTACAGAATTGTCTACATATGTGATGAATAAATTAGCAACCAATATAGTTAACTTCTTGATAGTTCCCAAGAAGCCAGGTTTAAGTTTTGGAAGTTTGTTAGAAATTAGAGCCGAAAAAGATCAAATTTTTGTCAATGGTGCTACTATTGATGATATTGAAATAATAAGTTCTGTAACTGCTAGTAGAATTAAATCCATAGGAAATATTTCTTATACACCAGGTTATACAGTCCAACAAACAATTATTAGCGCAGGAAATGAATAATGTCATTAGATAATGAGTCACCAATTCCTATTTCAAATTCTACTAATAGAAAAAGTGCAGATTTGCTTCCTAGATTTTATAGAACTGATGCAAACAAGAAGTTTTTGTTTTCTACTTTAGATCAATTAATTCGTCCTGGAACAGTCAAAAAAGTAAGCGGCTACATTGGAAGAAATAATGCAAAAAGTGTACAACCTGATGATATTTTTATAAATGCTGCTAATAAAATAAGACAAGATTATCAACTGGAGCCTGCTGCCGTTATACAGGATAGATTTGGAAATATAGATTTTTTCAAGGATTATATTGACCATATAGGACACATTAATGTACTAAATGGAAATACAGATAATCATTCTAGATTGAATAGACAAGAATTTTATAGTTGGAATCCTCACATTAACTGGGATAAGTTTGTTAATTTCCAGCAATATTATTGGCTTCCTTATGGACCCGACCCTATTGATATTGCAGGGCAACAACTTGCTATTGATAGCACTTACACTGTGATATTAGAAGACCAAGGTGATAGTTTTGCATATCTTTTTACTCCTGATGGTTTAACTAGGAATCCTACAATAACTTTGTATAGAGGGCAAACTTATAGGTTTGATATTAACAGCCCTGAGCATCCTTTTAGTATTAAGAATTTGCGTAGTTTAGGATTTTTAGACAGATATACAAATAATACTAATATTGTTAATCAAAATGCAGTAACTAGCGGCCAGGTAATTTTTAATGTTCCTCCTAATGCTCCGGATGTATTATATTACGTTAGCGAGGTAGATCCTAATGTAGGAGGATCAATTGTTATTAAAGATATCGAAGAAAATACTTTTTTAGATGTAGAAAAAGACATTATAGGTAAGAAGAATTATGTATTACCTAACGGGCTAAGTTTATCCAATGGTATGAAACTTAATTTTATCGGTAATACTAGTCCTTCAATGTACAAAGATGGTTTTTGGTTGGTTGAAGGTGTAGGAGAAGCCATAAGTTTAATAAATGCAAATGATTTAGAAATAGTTGGGACTTATACTCAGGAAGATGCTTTGCTATTTGATGATGATCCATTTGATGCAGTTCCTTTTAGTACACGTACCACTTATCCAAAAAATAAAGATTATATTGTTGTTAATAGATCAAGCAAAGATAAAAATCCATGGAGTAGAGTAAATCGTTGGTTTCATCAAGACGTGGTTAGAAAAACAGCAGAACTTAGGGGAGACGACTTTAGTTTAGATCAAAATTTAAGAGCAACAAGACCGATTATAGAGTTTAACGCCAATTTAAAATTATATAATTTTGGTCATGTTAATAAAAAAAATGTTGATGTAATTGACAATTATACAACTGATGTATTCAGTACTATTGAAGGAAGTTTAGGTTATAATATCGATGGAATTGATCTTGCAGATGGTATGCGTGTTTTATTTACAGCAGACCCTGATAGGTTAGTTAACGGTAAGATTTTTCAAGTTAAATTCCTAAATTTAACAGTTCCAGGTCGTAAATTAAATTTTAGTGCCTTAGCACCGAGTGATTCTGCTGGCAGTGTAAACATTGCGACAGATACTATTAAATGTGATACTGATCATAGATTAATAAATGGTGATAGAGTTATATACCTAAGTAATGGTAACATTCAATTGCAAGGTCTAATTCATAGACAAATCTATTATGTGAAAATTATAGATCAACAAACCTTGCAACTTTATACAGATAGTCTCTTACAAAATGTGGTAGATATTTTAGCCACTGGTGACAGTATCCATAGTTTAGAAGTTTTTAGCGGTTATCGTCGTCAGATTAATCTTGTTGAAACAGAAGATAGTGTTCCTTTATTGAATGAAACTGTTTTAGTGAATAAAGGAATGAAAGAGTCTATAAAGTTTATTCAAAACGGTAAAAGTTATTCGGTTACCGGAAATCAAGGATTGATGTATTGGTACAACGGATCCAACTGGCTGTTGGGCCAAGTAAAATTTGATGTGAATCAACCACTTTATTTTGATGTATTTGATAAAGATGAAAATAGTTACGGAGATTCCTCAATATATGATGGTTCTAGCTTTAAAGGAACCAAGTTGTTTTCGTATAAGGTAGGCACAGGGTCAGCTGATTCGGAATTAGGATTTAGTTTAAGTTATAGAAATATTAATAATGTTGGCGACATTGTTTTCAATTTTGATTTATTAAACGATACATTTAGTTATAAAAATATTACAAATGTTATAAACAAAAAATTAAATGTAGGGTATTTAAAAATTATAAAATCGTTAGATACCTACGAGTATGTAAATGGGTGGGTTAAAAGTAAAGTATTTGATAGTCAGCCTGTAGTTAGAGTTTTTAAGAATGAATTTACTGAACAAGTGTTAAATGGTGTTAAAACACAAGTTCGTATAGTTAACAATTTCCCCATAGATACCTTTGATGAAAATATTGACTTGTCTGATTTAAAGGTTAAGGTTTATATAAATGGTAAAAAAGTTTTATCTTCAGAATTTTCAGTCATAGATGGTGTGGTTAGAAAAGAGGTAGTGTTAAAAAACGATGCGAAAATTACTGATGTTGTAACCTTAAAATTATTTTCTAAGCAACCTAAAAATCAAAATGGTCATTATGAAATACCATTGAATTTACAAAATAATCCATTAAACAACGATCTAACTTCATTTACTTTAGGTGAAGTTATTGATCATGCAAACAGTATTGTTGACAATGTTGATACCATGGTGGGATTATTTCCTGGAGAAAGTAATTTAAGGGACTTGGGAGATTTAACTGCTTTTGGAACTAGATTTGTCCAGCATAGTGGCCCTTTAAACTTGGCCTTGTATGCATTAGGATCTAAAGATTTTAATGTTGTGAGTGCGTTAGAAAAAGCCAGGAATGATTATGGTCGATTTAAAACTGCATTCCTTGTTTTGGCTTCTGAGATAGGAGTGCAGACAGAACCAAAGCAATTAGTGGACATAATTTTATCAGAATTGAACAAAGATAAGCCTAAAACTGATTCATATTTTTTAAGTGACATGTTTGCTTATACTGCTAATAAAAGATTTGAGTATAAAGTTTTAGATGAAAGAACAAAGATTTATCCTTTAAATTCTTCTTTTAGTTTAGATGAATTATCTAACAAAGCAGTCTTAATTTATAAAAATAATGTGCAACTTGTGCATGGGAAAGATTATCAATTTAATAATAGTTTTTTTACTATATTGTCCGATTTACAAGAAGATGATTTGTTAGAAGTTTACGAATACGAAACTACCGATGGAAGTTTTTGCCCTCCTACGCCCACTAAGTTAGGCATTTACCCTGCTTTTGAGCCTAAGGTTTATATAGATGATACCTATCTTACACCTACTACAGTTATTCAAGGACATGATGGTAGTATTACTATAGGGTTCAATGATTATAGAGACCAAGTTCTGTTAGAGTTAGAGAAAAGAATCTTTAATAATATTAAAATAAAATATGATCCAAGCATTTTTGATATATTCGATTATATTCCAGGACATAATAGACAACTATCATATTCTAAAGAAGAGCAAGAAAAAATCCTAAGTCAATACTTCTTTCAATGGTCTAATTTTATACAGAATGATTATACAAAGCAAAACAATGATTTGTGGGATTATTTAAATCCGTGGACATACAACTATAGAGGATTTAGTCTTCCTGATAATACTACACTTCCTGCTTTTTGGAGGGGCATATATAAATGGATTTTAGACACTGATCGTCCGCATACTCATCCTTGGGAATGTTTAGGTTTTAGTATTGAGCCAAGATGGTGGACAGAAGTGTATGGTCCTGCGCCCTACACCAGCGATAATTATTTCTTATGGGACGATATTAGGGATGGTATAATTAGAGAGCCAGGAAAGTCAGTAAAGATAGTTCCAAAATATGCTAAATCAATTTTAAATTTTGGAAAGCCCGTAAATAGTAATGGTCAGTTGATTAACCCTATCGCAGCAGGTTATGTAAAAGGTTTAATTAATCCTACTCAAAGCGGATATTATACTTTTGGAGATCAAGGGCCTGTTGAAACTGCTTGGAGAAGAAGTAGTTATTATCCTTTTTCATTACTACAGTCTGCAATATTAATGGAGCCTGCCAAAGTTATTTCTTTATGTTATGATAGAAGCAGGATAGTTAGAAATCGTAATGATCAGTTAGTTTATTCTGATACAAGTTTAAGATTAAGATTACAAGATATTGTTTTTCCTAGCATAGTCTCTGACAATGAAAGACTGTATAGTTCAGGTTTAATTAACTATATTGTTAATAATTTTAGCATAGAATTGTCTCAGCCCATTAATAAATTTCGAAATGAATTGTCAAGCCTAACAAATAAAATTTCATCTAGGTTGGGTGGGTTTACAAGCAAAGAAAAGTTAAAGATTATTTTAGACAGTAAAAATCCAAGTAGTACCACTGGAATTTTTGTTCCGGATGAGAATTATAAAATTTTTCTTAATAAAGGAAGCCCAATACAGGAGTTAATTTACAGCGGTATTGTATTAACAAAGTACAATGATGGTTATGAAGTGAGGGGATACAATAAGGATCAACCTTACTTTAAGTATTATAATTATACCAGTCCCGGAAAAGAAATTAATATCGGCGGAATTTCCGAAAGTTTTATAAATTGGGATTCCGGCCAGCGTTACATCTCCGGCCAAATTGTAAATTATAATAATGTATATTATAGGGTGAAAATCAGCCATACTTCATCTGAAAATTTTGATTCTAGTTTTTATACAAAACTTAATAAACTTCCTTTAATCGGTGGAAGAGATATTTTTATAAGAAAAGATTTTGATGATAGAACCGAATACACTGTAAGTTATGGAACTAAATTTTATACTATTCAAGAAGTAGTAGACTTTATACTTGGATATGGAAAGTATTTAGAAAATCAAGGATTTATTTTTGATGATTATAACACTAACCTAAAGGCAGTGGAAAATTGGGAAACCAGTGCTAAAGAGTTTACCTTCTGGACTACTCAAAACTGGACAGAGGGCAGTGCATTAAGTGTAAGCCCTGCTGCTAATAATCTAAATTTTAAGGCTGCTGCTGCTGTTATTGATAATATTAATGATGGTTTTTATGGATATAAAGTTTTTAGAGTAGACGGAGAACTTCTGTCTGATAGTTTTACTTCGACATTTAGAGAAGATAATGCCTTTAATTTAAAACCGAAAAATACTAATCATGGAATATATGGAGCAGTATTACGCCTTGTGCAAAAAGAACATGTGCTACTACTTGATAATACAACCTTATTCAATGATGTAATTTATGACATAGAACCAGGTTATAAACAAGATAAGGTAAAAATACAAGGGTATTTGACAACTAATTGGAACGGAGCCCTTAATATTCCTGGTTTCATTTATGATGAAGCACGAGTAGTAGACTGGGAACCATGGACAGATTATAACTTAGGTGATATAGTTTTTTATAAAGACTTTTATTATACAGCATCGAAGTTTCTTCCGGGAACAGAGTTGCTTAATGAGGAAGATTGGTTTATATTAGACGAAAAGCCTGAAAGTAAGTTATTACCTAATTGGGACTATAAGGCCGAGCAGTTTACAGATTATTATGATTTAGACAGTGATAATTTTGATATAGAACAACAAAGGTTAGCACAACATCTGATCGGATATCAAAAACGTCAATACCTAGAAAATATTATAAATGATGATATCAGTCAATATAAGTTTTATCAAGGCATGATATCGGAAAAAGGAACACAAAATGTTCTTAATAAATTATTTGATGTATTAAGTTCTGATAATCAAGAAAGTTTAACCTTTAGTGAAGAATGGGCAATTAGGGTCGGAACTTATGGTGCGAGCGCAATTTTCGATGAAATTGAATTTAACCTAAATGAAGGCAAAATTAAGTTAAATCCTCAACCAATAGAATTAACTGAAGAAATAAACTATGATCCTGATTTTACTTATAGAATTAAAACATCAGATATAGTAATAAAACCGATTGGATATACACATAATATTTGGCCCACAGGCAATGAACCTCAGTTTTTGAGAACTCCAGGCTATGTACGATATACTGATGTGTTAGCCAATGTTGATACTTTAGATGAAATATTAACTAGAGATATTTCTACATTTAGTGAAGGCGACTATGTTTGGGCTGCATTTTTATCTCCTCCTAAATTATGGACAGTGTATAGATTCACTAAAACTAACATAAGATTAGAATTAATAGAATATAAGAATGGAAGTCTAATTCTTACAGCAGATTCGATTCCTGAATTATCAATCGGAGAAATAGTAGGTTTAGATAATATTAGTTTAATTAAAGGTTTTTACAAGATAGTAGATATTATCGGTAGAAAAATTTATATTACAACCAAGATAGATAAATGGGAAAAAGATCTTAATAGTGATAGTAGTATTTGTTTAGTTTATAAGTTTATTGAATCAAGAGTTGATACAGTAGATAATCTTAATTCATTTATACCTAATTATATTAAGAAAAATGAGTTATTATGGGTCGACAATGATGGAACTAATAAGCATACTGTATACGAGCACAGTAAGGTATATACCCGAAGTTATGTGTCGACTTTAAATTTAAAAGAAAATAACCTGTTATTTGGAAAGTCTACTTCAACAAGCAAAGACGGTTTAACTGCTGTTATATCTGATGAAAAGCAAGTCACAGTATTCTACAGAGGAATAGATTCGTCGTCTTGGAAGCAGCAGCACACTATATCAAGTTTCAGTGTGAATAAATTAACATTTGCAGACAAGGTATGTTTAAGCGATGATGCATCTTGGTTAGCAATTACAGAAACTTTATCAACATTGGCCGAAAAGGTACATTTCTTTAAGAAAAATGCTGTATTAGGCGAATATTTGTTTTATCAAACAATAAGCAGTCCCTTAGTTACCGGAAAGAATTTTGGCAGAGTAATGACAATTCTTAAAGAAGATGGAGAGTATATTGCTGCTTTTGGTATTCCTTTAGATAATAAAGTTTTGATTTATTCTATAACAGATGAAAATAATGCTTTATGGAATTTAGCACAAGATATAACTTCTCCTAGTTCGTCATCCACGGCCAAGTTTGGTATTAGTCTTGACTTAGCCCAAGGAGCCTTGTTAGTAGGATCTCCAGGAGTAAGCACTGCTTATCTATATACTAAAGTTAGCAGTGGATACGACCTTGATGAAACAATTACAGACTCCGGATATCCACAGAATAATATTAATTTAGGTTACAGTGTGGCCTTAAGATATGATGCTAAAGTAATTGCTTTAGGAGCACCTGAGGATGATACTTTGTCAGTTAATAGCGGACGGGTTGACATATTTGAAAAAGGTCTTGGCAATTTTTATAGTTTAAAGCAATCTATAAAAAGTCACTACAAGAAATCGTACGAAAAATTTGGTCATCAAGTTTTCTTTATGGGAGCAGATGCCGATACACTTGTAGTACTTTCAGTTAATGGAAATGTTAATAATTACAGCGTCTTTGATAATGATACAACAACTTTTGATAATAATTCATTAAAATTTAATGACATAAAGTTTAGTTCAGGAAGAATAGATATCTATGACAAATATAATGAAAATTATATATTTGGTGAAAGTTTAATAACAGATAGCGGTACAGACTTAACTGATGATTATGCTTACAGTGTATCTGTAGGAAATAATGTTGTATTGGCAAGTAGTATCAGGGAAGATTTATCGAGTTTTATTAATCTTGGACAAGTCTTTAATTATACTAAGAGTGTGGGATCTTTTAGTTGGACTAAGAAATATCAGCAGAGCGAAAAAGTTTTTGCAAGTAAATTCAAGCGGGCCTATTTGTACGATACTGATTTTAACCAGTTATTAAAGTATTTAGATATTGTTGATGTTGGCCAAGGTAAGATTCCCGGAATAGCAGATCAGGAAATAAGATATAAAACTTATTACGACCCTGCCTTTTATGATATAGGAACGATAAATCAAAATGTAGATGAGGGCCAGTCTTGGAATAAACAACACGTTGGTATGTTATGGTGGGACTTAACTCGTGCAAAATTTATTGAAAATAATTTAGGCAATAATGTTTATAGGTCAACGAATTGGAATAAGTTGTATGAAACTGCAAGTGTTGATGTCTATGAATGGATAGAGTCAAAATTCAAGCCTTCGGAATGGGACAGCCTTAGTGGCACAGAAAAAGGCGATGCCTTAGGTATTAGCGGAACTTCGAAATATGGAAATGCTGTTTATAGCCTACGAAAAACCTATGATAATGTAAGCCAGTCCTTTAAAAATTTATATTATTACTGGGTTAAGAATCCGACTATTATTCCTAATGTAGCAGATAGGAAATTAAGTGCCAATGATGTTTCTAAACTAATATCGGATCCTACTGCCCAAGGTTATAGTTGTTTAGGTTTTACCGGCTCTAATAGTTTTATACTTGTGAATTTAGTAAGATTTTTAAAGGGAGACAAAACTAATCTTAATATTGAATATTGGACAGTTGAAGATCACTTGACAAAATCTAATAAACATAGTCAATGGAAATTATTAAGCAATCATGAAAAAACTATTATTCCTGTTGAAATTGAAACTAAATGGTTTGACAGTTTATTAGGTAAAGACAATAACGATAGAGTAGTCCCCAATGTTAAATTACCTATTAAAAAGCGATATGGTATTAATAATCGTCCTCGACAAGGTATGTTTGTTAATAGGCTTGAGGCTTTAAAGCAGTTTATTGAGCACACTAATAGCATTTTATTAAAGCGTTTAATTGTAGATGATTATGACATTTCAGATTTATTTTTAAAAGATCCTGAGCCAAGTGCTTCAACTGGACTATGGGATTATACAGTTGAGACCGATGACGAAATTAGGTTTGTTGATACCTCATTGGTTACACAGGCAAAATTTTCTCCTGTAATAGAAGATGGTAGAATAGTTGATGTTAATATTGTAAATTCTGGATATGGTTATAAGAATAGACCTTATTTGTCGATTAGTGGAAAAGGTAAGGATGCCCTTATAAGGACAAAAATAAATGCAGCGGGCCAAGTTATAAGCGTAGAAATTTTAAATCAAGGGCAGGGTTATCTTAGTGATACACAGATTACTTCGAGATCATTTAGCGTTTTAGTAAAGTATGATTCTGCAATTTTTGGTGTTTGGAGTATTAAAGAGTATAATAGTTTAGATAATAAATTTTATAAAATAAAAAGCCAAGGGTATGATACTACAAAATATTGGAAATATGTGGACTGGTATGGTGTAGGGTATAATCAGTTTACTAAGATTGACCATTTAGTAGAAAATACTTACAAGTTAGCAACACTATCGGCTAATATTGGACAGATAGTAAAAGTTGAAAATGTAGGCGCGGGTGGCTGGCTATTGTTGTATAAAAAGAATAATCTTAGCACATTGGACTACACAGAAAACTTTGATGTGATAGGTAGGAAAAATGGCACTATTCAGTTTTTAAACAACATTTACGACTTTTCGGTGGACATTATTGGTTATGATAGTAATCTGTATGACAGCCAATATTATGATAATTTGCCTGTTAAAGAACTAAGAATTATTTTAAATGTACTTAAAAATCAAATTCTAGTTGATGAATTATATGTTGAATATTTAAATCTATTCTTCAACTCTTTAAGATACATTTTATATGAACAGCCATTTGTTGACTGGGTATCTAAAACAAGCTTTGTCAAAAGTAAACATAATTTAGGTGAATTAAAACAAAAAGTAACTTATAAAAATGATAGTTTAGAAAACTTTGAAGATTATATTAAAGAAGTTAAACCTTATAGAACTAAGATAAGAGAATATATAAGTTCTTATAATAGACTTGAACAAAGTTCTTTAACGGTAACTGATTTTGATATTCCTCCTTATATTGATGAATACGGCAATATTAAAACTTTAGAATTTAATATTAATGATGATTCAACGGATAATCCTAATTTATCGACTTACCCGTGGAAGCATTATAAGGATAATGTAGGATTTAAGATATTAGATATTAAAATTATCGACGGAGGTTCAGGATATATTGCCAATCCAATTGTTAAAGTAATTGGTAATTGTAAAGTTCCTGCTAGAGTTTTGGCTTATACAACTCTTGGAAAAGTCAATAGATTACAAATCTTGAATCCAGGCTCGGGATATTTAACATGTCCTAAGATTATTATAGACGGAGGGTTGGATGTTTCCGGAGTTCAGGCTAAGGTAATGGCGGTAATCGAATCCGAGGTTGTAAGGGCTAATAAGATTACAATGAAGTTTGATAGAACAAGTCGTTCTAATAATTTTGCTGATATCGATATGCAAGAAACCTTGTCAGGCACCGGAAGTCAGTTACAGTTCGTCCTTCGTTACGCAGCCAGAACTGATAGAAATACCTATTCGGTTACAGTTAATGGTTTAGATATTCTTAAAGATGATTACGTTATCACTGTAAAAGAGTCTACATCAAGAGGTTATACAAGTTATTACGGTGTACTAACATTTGAAACTGCTCCTGTCAGAAATGCTGTAATTGTGGTTGATTATAAGGTTGGTTTTCAGCACTTAAATGCTTTGGATAGAATCACACATTATTATGGTCCTAGCCAAGGAATGATAGGCAATGATTTTGCACAGTTGATGTCTGGGATAGATTATGGCGGTGTTGATATTCAAGGTTTAGTTAATTTTGTTGGCACTGGAGGGTGGGATAGCGACAATTGGGGAGATGGTATCTGGGGAGAAGAAAATGATAATTTTGAAGATCAAATTTTCGAAATTGATGAATCTAGTTCTTACGGACCATTTAGATTTAATTATATACCTGCACTTGGTCAACAAATTAATGTTTATTTAAAACGTCCAGTACTTGGAGAGGTTAATGAATACGTTGAAACTAGATTAGATGATCCTAATTTTGGAACCTTGTCGCCACTAACAAATCTTAGCGCAGTTATGCAGACAATTGTAGGTGATGGCACAACTTCTGAGTATATGTTACCTAATTTAACTGATACTCCTCCTTTAGATTTAGAACCTAATGATATAATTATTTTTAGGAAAATTACAAGTGATGGAAGTATTAGTCCTAAGCCTCAGGATTTCGATACACAATTGCAAGGTGGAAATTTAGCCTACACTACTGCTACAGGTTTAAGCCCTTCAGATATAAATGTCGATGGCGATGGACTAGTAACACCTTTAACCAGTTATGCTCCTGAAGAAATAGTTCCAGGGCAAGTTGTGGATGCTGTAGGTATTAAGGTTTTCCAATTGCCGTCTAGTGCTAGTACCAAGATAATGTTTAAGAATTTTATTGGAGATGGAGTCAGTCGTAATTTTGCAATACAACAAATTCCACAAAATGCCAGCGGAGTTATTGTTAAAGTTGCCTCTCAAGTTAAAAAACGAAATGTTGATTACACTTTTGAATGGCATACCAGAAGTGTTCATTTTACGTCTGCACCGCCTTTAGGGTCTGTGATAAGTGTTATTAGCATTGGATATACATCAGACAAAATTCTTGATTTGGATTACTTTGTTGCAGATGGATCTACTGTTGAGTTCATTACATCTGCTGTATTCACAGAGAATTTAGGACACATTGTACTAGTTGACGGTGAACTTTTTGATTATGAAGTGTTTGAAACAGATTCTGAATATTCAGCTATCTATCGGGTCGGAATAAGATTTGGAATAGCTCCTCCTGTTGATAGCATAATAAGTTATATTATCACCGATGATCAGAATTTTAGTGCGTCTGTGGTTAAGTCCGAACAAATTCCAACCGACGGAAGTACTTCTCAGTTTGCATTAACAAACACAATTGGCATCAAAGATCCGTTAGCATCTAATGTTTTAGTTATTAAAAACGGACAGATATTAAATCCTTCTTTAAATGAATATTTTACTTTGTCAAACAATATCTTAACTTATACTATGAGTAAGTATGAACAAGTTCCAGGAACTATCGATCCTAGTAAAATTGAAGTTTTTCTGAATGGTGAAATATTACAGATAGGCATTGATTACACACTTGATTTAACTGGTTTTAGTGTAATTTTAAATTCAACTGCCTATGTGAATGACGGTATTTTAATTGTGTCTAATTTAATTGACTCTCAATACAAGATTGAAAATTCAAGTTCTAGCACTAGCATTATTTTTAGTTCTACTCCTTTATCCACAGATTATATTGAAATTATAAGTTTTTACAATCACGATATTTTGGACATTGCTAGGACGCAAGAATCTATAAGCACTAGTTCAGCTCTCCAGCCAGATACTCCAGATTACTATAGATATAGAAATTTACAAGGAGGAAAGTTTAAACTCTTTAAACAAGTAAGGATAGATGATTTTGTTTGGATTATTAAAAATAATGTGTTATTAAGTCATAGTATAGATTATTATTTAGACAGTGATTTAGAGCAGATAATTTTGGCTAATCCGTTAATAAGTACAGATATTTTAGATGTTATTATCTTTAGTTCGGGAGAGACAACTCAAGGATATGGTTTCATGCAGTTTAAAGATATGCTAAACCGTGTTCATTATAAGCGTTTAAATAAAACAAAAACTACACGTTTATCACAGAATTTAAATCAGTTTGATTTAGAAATTCATGTGTACGATGCCAGTAATTTGGATCTACCAGATGTTTCTTTAACACTGCCAGGGATTATAGAAATTAATGGAGAGCGTATTGAGTATTTTGAAAAATCAGGAAATGTTTTAAGCAAATTGCGTAGAGGGACTTTAGGAACAGGTGTTCCTTTAGTTCATAAACAAGATACAATGGTAGTATGCCTTGGATCATCGGAGACTATACCATATTCAGATGTTCAGAAGATTGTAAGAGATGTTTCGAATACGGTAAGGAATTCCATTAGTGTGACTGATTTTCATCTTGATAAAGATCAAATAGAAGTGTTTGTGGGAGGTCAGCGCCTAAGAAAATCTAATTATTCGTTGTTTAAATATACAAATAATTACCCTTACAGCCCAGAAGGCGACGAAATAGTAGTGGCAGATTTTAGTGTTTCAGGAACTACTATTAATTTTGTCACTTCTGTTCCTGAGAACGTTGAAGTTTTAGTAATTAAGCGTACATTGTCATTGTGGGAAGATTCGGAAACTGCGACTATACAGGAATCTAGCACTGCACCTGCTAAATTCATAGTAAAAGCATTACCATTTTACCCAGAATATCCCAAATAATAAATATTACAGTGAGAAAAAGACATGCAAGGAAAAGATCTAACAGGTTTACATATTGAAGGACACATCAAAATTTTTGACCCAGAATCTGGTGATGTCTATATTAATAAAAGAAATGCTATTCATTATGAGAATATGAGTATAGCGTTGGCTGAAAGTATAGCCAACGCTGGACAAGGTTTTATATACAAACTGTCCTTTGGTAACGGAGGAACCACTGTAGATCCTACCGGGATAATAACGTATCTTACGCCTAATAGTACAGGAACTAATGCCAGTCTGTATAATAAAACTTATAGTAAGGTAGTGGATGATAGAGCAGTTGTAAACAATGACCCAATAAGAAATAAAATTGAAACACGTCACGTTACAGGAAGAAACTACACAGATGTATTTGTTACCTGCTTATTAGATTATGGTGAGCCTTCAGATCAGGAAGCCTTTGACAATACAAGTAATAATAGTGGAACCTATGTGTTTGATGAACTAGGATTAGAGAGTTACGACCCAGACGGAGACGGAAAACTTCTAACCCATGTTATATTTCATCCTGTTCAAAAAAGTTTAAATCGATTGATACAAATTGATTATACAGTAAGGATACAAAGTTTAACAGGATTGACAGAGGGATAACATGCCATATACCATACCATTTACTAACCCATTAAATCCGAGAGGCAGTAGTCTAACTATCCCCGATGGGTACTTCAATGATAGTACTAGTCTTAAGTTATTAGGTAAAAATTATCCTGGGTACGGTTCTGCTATAGCAGAAAATTTTTTACACCTACTTGAAAACTTTGCCAGTCCGACCCAACCTTTAACAGGTAAATCAGTGGTTGGTCAGTTATGGTATGATACTGGTAGCACACAGTTAAAGGTTTTTGATGGACAAAATTATGTGGCTGCTGGAAGTGTAATCAAATCCTACACTCAGCCAGTTAATAAAGTTATTGGAGATGTTTGGATTGACTTGACAAACAAGCAATTGTACTTTTGGTCTGGAGCAACATGGATTTTAGTAGGCCCACAGTTTAGCGAAGGACTTAATAGTGGCCCTGTCATTCAGCAAGTAGTAGACACAAATAATGTTAATAGAACAATTATTAGGTTGGTGGTTGATGGAGAATCGGTCCTTATACTTAGTAAAGATAAGTTTATCCCTAAATTGACTATAGAAGGTTTTACAGAAATTAATCCTGGTGCAAATATAAGTTCAAAAGTGTTTGTTTCCAGTACAACGAATAAATTATGGGGTACAGCAGAAAAAGCCAGTGCTCTTGTTGTTGGTAATAATACTGTTGACAGTTCTAAGTTTTTAAGATCCGATACTTCAAGTTACACAGATTTTGGGTTAGCCATTAGAAATGATGCCGGGTTAACTATCGGTAGTAATAATAGTTCATCATTAACAACCACAACAACTGGTGGCCTTGTAATCTATAATAATACTGATGGATCAAGTATTACTTTTAAAACATTTTCAAGTCCTAACGCAAACGATGTTTTAACTTTAAAAGGTAATACAGTTGGAGTCAATAATGTTGCACCGACTGAAACTTTAGATGTAATTGGAACTATAAAGTCTACAGGAGATTTAAAAGTTGCATCATCTACTGATGTAGCATCTAATGTTAGTGTAACTAATTTATCAGGAAGCATTACTTCTCAAGGAGGAGCAAGCGTAGCCAAAAAACTTTTTGTTGGATCTACTGCAACGTTTAATGATACAGTCAATTCAAAATCTATAATACCATCTACAACTGCTACATTTAATTTAGGTGATACAAATAAATCATTTAATAGGGTTTACGCTGATGTGGTAGGAAATCAAGCAGGTACGACTCAGTTTATTGGAAATTTTACAGGTGTTTATACTGGAAGTATAAGTGGATCGGCTACACAGTTAGCCAGTCAAACTACGTTTACTATTACAGGTGATGTAAAAACAACTACTGGAGGTTCAGTTCAATTTGACGGTGCTACAGGTGGTACTAATAAGGTATTTACAGTAGAGATCGATCCAGAGTTTTTATATAATAAATCAGAGATTACCGGATTAACTCAGCAACCCGATGATTTATTTTTAGTTTATCAGTCTAATACGTTAAAGAAAACTACTCGTACACAATTATTTTCTCAAGTTGCAACGGTTCCCATAGGGTCGATAATAACATTTGCAGGAAGTAATGCTCCTTCTGGGTATTTGTTATGTGATGGTGCAGAAATTTTACGTTCAGATTATCCTGAGTTGTTTTCTATAATTGGAAATACTTATGTAAACGGACCACTTCAAGGAGCAGGAACATTTAAGTTACCAGACTTGCGAGGAAGATTTGCATTAGGTCGAGATACTATGAATAATGGTATTGAAGTTCCGCAGGCAGCAACACAAATTTCAAACTTAACAGGAGTTATAAGTTCGACTGCAACTACAACATTTATCACGGGAATGAACACAACAGTTGGTTTAATTGTTGGAATGAGATTGTTTAGAGTTTCAGGAACAGGAGCGTTTGGAGGGATAACAACAATTACTGCAATCAATTCTGCTACCCAGATAACGATTACTACATCTTCTGCAAACACTGTAGGCAGTGTTAATTTTAATGCAGTTTCGGTGACTGCTTTTGTTCCAACTGTAGGATCATCTGCGAATAGGATTACATCTGCTACAGGAGACACAGTAGGAGGCGAAGGCGGAACAGAAGCCAAAATATTAGACATAACTAATTTGCCAAATCACAGTCATGATTTACAGTCTCCTAATAACACACAATTCGCTGCTGTAATAAATCCGTCTACTGCTGTGTCAGGTGGTCAAAGTGGTGTGCTTTACAGTCAAAATGTGCCTCCTTTCACAAGTACTGGTGCGCTTTTAACAGATTCTGGCGGTGTAGTTTCAGCAAGTCTTAATCAGCCTCTCAATGTTATGAATCCATATTTGACAATTAATTATATTATTTTTACTGGAAGATTTTAATAATGACTTATAAAATTAACAAAACTGATGGTTCTTTACTTGCTGAAGTTATCGATAGTACCATTGATCAAACAGCCACCGATATTACACTGATAGGTAAGAATACATCTAATTTTGGTGAATTTTTAAATGAAAATTTTGTACATATTTTAGAAAATTTTGCTTCTACTAGTTCTCCTAATCGTCCAATTACTGGACAATTATGGTTTGACACAAACGAATTAAGATTAAAAGTATATAATGGACAGCAATGGAAGCAAGGCAGTGGTCCTATTGTGTCTGGTACTGCTCCTCTTACTTCAAGTCTAACACAGGGAGATTTCTGGATTGATAGCGCAGAAAATCAATTGTATTTCTATGACGGTGAAGAAGGGTTAAAATTAGCCGGCCCAATTTATAAGCAAAGCCAGGGAGTAAGTGGATTCGAAGTTAAGACGATTCGAGATGCTGATAATATAGAACGAGTAATATTGGTATTGTGGTTAGGAGGTACAGTTTTAGGAATTTTTAGTAAGAATACAGTCAATTTTGAAATTCCTAACGGAATTTTTAGCACAGGAGTTGTTAATAATCCTATCAAGCCTGGCTTTAATGTTTGCAATGTTCCAACTACTGGAACAAATGTTTTAAAGTTTAATGTAACTGCTTCTAATGCAGATACAATTAATGTTGCTACGGGAATGGCTGTAGGAGGCTCGTCTTTTTTAAGAAATGATATTGATAATAGTGCTGTAGGACCTATACGAATCGCGAGTGAAACGCCATTGTACCTAGGACTTGCTGGTCAGGTGAAAATAAATGTTACAAATGCAGGATTAATAATAGCAGATAATGGTGCTGTTAATAAGCGTGTAGGGATATTTAATAATGCACCGCAATATAGTTTAGATGTAACAGGAACCTTCAGGGCTAGTTCTAAAATAAAATTGCCAGTTTATACAACTGTAGAAAGAGATGCTAGAACAGATCAAGAAAATGGCGAAATAATTTATAATTCTACATCGAACAAAGTAGAAGCATATGCTAACGGTTCTTGGGTTCCTTTGCATTAATAATAAATACATAGAATAAGGGGTTAGAGTAATGCCATACAGCATTGACAGATATAATGGAACACAACTAACCGTAGTTGAAGATGGTACTATTGATAGTACGTTGGACATCAAGCTAATTGGTAAGAATTATGCTGGCTATGGTGAGGCACAAAATGAAAATTTCGTACATTTACTAGAAAATTTTAGTAATCCTACTGCTCCGCCTAGGCCGCTAAGTGGGCAACTTTGGTATAATAGTAGTTCAAAACGACTATCTTATTACAATGGAACAGCATGGAAGATAGCAGGCGGTGCAGAAGTTAAGTCATCTCCACCTTCTAATCTCGCTAAAGGTGATTTTTGGTTAAAAGAAAGCACCAATCAGGTGTATGTTCATAACGGAGTTGACTATACACTTGTGGGCCCTGATGCCGTGGAAGGATCTGGAATTACACAATTTAGATCTAGGTCTGTTTTAGATACATTAGGAGGTAATCACCCAATAATCGAGTGTGTTATCAATGATGAAACAGTTTATATCATAAGCAGAACAGAGTTTACAATTGCTTCTGGACAAATAGCAAGTGGCGGCTTTACTAAGATTAAAGAAGGACTAACCTTAGCTTACACTACAGAAACAACAACTTCGGCATCTAATTATGGATGTACCGATATAAACATTGCAGATAGCGAGCCAAAGTTTAGCTTTTGGGGGACTGCTAGCAATAGTTTAAGGTTAAATGGCAAAAAAGATATTGACTTTATTAGCGCCATTAATCCGATCTTTACTGGTGTTGTACGTTTTTATGACCCAGGATTTACAGTAGGCAATGATAACGACTTAGCAGTTTTTGTTCAAGATGGAACTATACCAGTTATTAAAAATAGTTTAAGCTCTTTAATACGTTTTCAAACCTATTCAGGAACAAATAAATTTCCTTTAGAGATTGATGGATCGAATTTATTGCCAGGGTATGACCCAGCAGGAAGCCCGACTACTGGCGTAAATGACATTGGTTCTGTAAGTAGAAAATTTAATATTGTTTATGCAAATAGTTTTAGTGGAAATTCGGAAGGTGCTAATACCTTACTTGTAAACACTACCTATAGATCTGCCTCTGTATCATCTGCGGCCAACACTATAGTTGCTAGAGATTCTAATGGAGATGTTTTTGGTGGTGTATTTAATGGCGTAGCAACAAGTGCTCGTTATGCTGACTTAGCAGAAAAATACTTACCTGATGCTGACTATGATATCGGCACAGTTTTAGTTGTAGGTGGAGAGCAAGAAGTTACTGCCAGTAAGATTGGTCAGCGTGCTATCGGAGTAGTTAGTAGTCATCCTGCATATATAATGAATAGTGATTTAGAGAATGGAATACTTGTAGCTTTAAAGGGTCGTGTTCCATGTAAAGTTTTAGGACCGGTAAAGAAAGGTGACAGACTAGTTGCAGGAAATAATGGCGTAGCAACTGTAAGTATGACAAGTTCTTCTGATGTCTTTGGAATAGCCTTGGCAAGTTCTGACGATCATGCAGAAAAAATAGTCGAAGTAGTAATATTATAAGGGCAAGCAATGGGGTTCGGCGTAGGGCAATTAGTTGAAGATGTAGATTATACAACCGTATACAACAAAATACTTGCAGTTTACGGCAGAAATGACACCGGTTATGGGCAAGTTATGACATCAAACCCTGTGGCAAATAATGCTTTAATATTAGCTGCGCATTGGGATGAACTAAGAACTTACGTAGTTAATTCTAGAATTCATCAAGTAGGAACTGCTAGCTTAACAGACGTTGCACCAACAAATACTATTCAGTATAGTCATTTAAGTAGTTATAACACAATGGCAGATAACTGTGTAGCAGATAACAGAGTTATCGCAAGTGGACAGTTTACTCCTGATGAGTCTAAGTCCTCTGGAAGTAGAACATCGGCCTGGGGACAACAAAGTGCAAATAACCATGTTCTCACTGCTACCTGCACTGTAACCGGTGCAGATATGAACGGTGATGGGGCCCGTCGAGGATTAAGATACTTTTTTAATGCTGGTGGAAAAATTAAAATTAATTGTGAATTATCAGGGTTTACCACAGCATCTGATCCTGCCGGACAAGGTAAAGGACAAAAATGGTCTGACGCTTTTAGTAGTGCCGGAACTATTGTAATGGATTACACTCAAACTACAGCTAGTTCAGGAACAGGAAGCAGCGTTGGTGGGCTAGATTTGTCTACTTCGGATCAGCAAATTTATACCAAATCTTTAACTGGTGTAGTTTATTCAGAGAATTATTTTAGAATATGGGCTCGTTATTCTGATGCCTCAGAAACAGCAATTATTTTTACAATTAAATTTTACGATTTAGATACTGGTGATCAGCGTCCTGGTGTTTTTCCAGGACCTGCTGTGGATGAAGCAGTTGATGGTACGCTGACTGTGGCTTTTAAGCAAGACAGACCATCTGGGAGTTATGTGTCTGTAACTTCACCTAGCTATAGTAGCATTAGTTTTAGCGCGGGAACTTCATAATTAAATAATGAGTCTTGGACAATATCAAGTAACAGAAGATGTAGATTACACTACAGTTTATGACAAGATTGCGGTTGTATACGGACGCAATGATAATGGTTACGGCCAAACAATGGCTAATAATCCAGCAGTAGATCCAGCAACAACTAACCCAGTTATTACAGCTACACAATGGGATACTTTAAGAGTATATATAACTAACACAAGAATTCATCAAGCTGGTAGTGCTAGTTTAATAGATGTAAGCTCAGGAGATGTTATAACCTACACTCAACTGAGCGGTTATAATACACTAGCAGATACTTGCACTACAGATAATAGGATAATAGCAGCTGGTCAGTTTACCCCAGATGAAGCCAAGGCCTCGGCAACTAGGCAAAGTAGTGTTAGCGGAACATGGGGACAACAAAGTGCAAGTAATCATGTTCTTACTGCTACCTGTACTGTTACAGGTGCTAACATGAATGGTGACGGAAGTCGCAGGGGTTTACGCTATTTTTTTAATGCTGGTGGAAAAATTAAGATTGCGTTAAGTTTAGCATCATTTACTGGAGGTGTTTCAGGAAAAGGGCAAATTTGGGCTGATTTATTCAGTGGTGCAGGCACAATTTATATGGACTATACTCAAACACTATGCACAGGATCAGGAACTACTTCAACTGTTGGTGGACTAGACCTAACCACAACAGACCAACAGATTTTTAGGAAAGATGTAAGCGGTGGAGTATATTCTGAGAATTATTTTATAATTTATGCTCGATTTACTGACGTTAATCAAACAGCTATCCTTTTTACAGTAAAATGTTATGACCTAGATGCAGTTATTATTGGCGGTGGAGCTGCACCTGCTCCAGGGTCCACACCAGGAACACCGTCAGGTAACACTATTGATGAAGCAGTTGATGGTAATTTAACCGTTTCGTTTGCACAAGATCGTCCATCTGGAAGTTATGTTAGTATAACAACTCCAACCTATAGTTCAGTCTCTATCAGTACAGGCACTTCATAAATAAACTTCTTGACTTTTTCTTTAGATAATTATAAAATACTCTTATAATTACGGAGATTTTATGGATTCTAAAATTGAAAAAGCTTTCGAAGCAGCCAGTTTAATGGCTACTTTTAACAGTCAAAAGCGTCTTTTAGAAGAAGAGTTTGCTCAAACATTATTGTATTATTATAAAGGCGGAACTTTTGTAGCCAGTGAACAAAGACTTTCATTTTTAAGTGCTTTAAAAAATGAGAAAGTTGAATCGATAGTTTTATTAGATGATAATAATGCACCGATAGCAGTTGAGAATATAAGTGAATTTTTTGATAATTTATTTTCTCATTATAAAGAAGCTACTAACCTTTTTTATTACAAGTATAAAAAGATTACATCTAGCAAAACTATAGAAAGTATTTTAAATGACTAAAGGTGTTTTGCTCTTTGCTCTTAATGGAGAGTTTAAGTATACTGATCTGGCTGAATTGACGGCTAAACGAATTAAGAAATTTTTAAAATTACCTGTTACTGTAGTTGTTAATAACAAATATAAAAATAAAGGTAAATTGTTCGATAAAATTATTAATATAAAGGATGATCAAGTTCAGTATCGTTTACTGAAAGACGGTGGTGATTCGTCGCAAAGAGTAAAATGGTTGAATTTTACAAGAGCAGACTGTTATGAGTTATCTCCATATGACGAAACTTTAGTTCTTGATGTTGATTATCTTATTAATTCTGACCATTTAAGCGTATGCTTTGATTTAGGTAAAGATTTTTTAATTTTTAAAGATAGTTTTGATTTATCTGATATAAGAAAATTAGATGAGTTTGATTATATAAATCCTTTCTCAGTGAAGTTTTATTGGGCCACAGTTTTTTACTTTAAGAAAACCGAGTTAAATAAGATCTTTTTTGAATTTACAAGATATGTAAAAGATAATTGGCACTACTATTGTAGTCTTTATCAGATAAAAGATAAAAAATTCCGTAATGATTTTGCTTTCAGCATTGCAATCCATTCAATTTTTAATCATGCGGTTTCAGATAGGTTTGGGTTTATACCAGGAAAGAAGTTTTACAGTATCGATAAGGATTTCTTAATTAAAGATGTTAAAGGAACATTAACCTTTCTTCTGTCAAACGAGTCAAATGATAAGTTGCAACCTGCATCGATAAGCAATACTGATGTGCATGTTATGAATAAATTTAGTATGTTAAGGGTTTATAATGAGTAAAGGCCATGTTATATTCGCTCAGAATTCAGATATAGATTATATTAGACAAGCATATGCACTAGCATTAAGTATTAAAAAATTTAATACAATAAATGAAGTTTGTTTAATAACAAATGACTCTGTTCCTATCGATTATATAAATGTTTTTGATCATATTGTTAAATTTCCCTGGGGGGACATGGCCGAAAAGTCCCAATGGAAAGTTGAAAACAGATGGAAAATAATTCATGCTACTCCATTTAAAGAGAATCTAGTATACGATTCAGATATGCTATTGTTAGAAAGCAATGACTACTTATGGCAATACTTGCAGTTTGAGGATGTGCAATTAACAAATAGAGTTTATAATTATAAAGGAGATAGGGTTCTTAAAACATTTAATCCTTATAGAAAAGTTTTCGATCAAAATAATCTTCCAGATGTGTATTGTGGGCTATTTTATTTTAAAAAGAACAAAAAAAGCTTTGAGTTTTTTCGATGGGTTGAGCTAATTATGAAAGATTATGAACGAATTTACAAAAAGTTTACCCCAAACGCGACGCAAAAATTCTGTAGTATGGATGTATCAGCAGCTATTGCATCAGACATAATGGGGTTGTGTGGAAATCAAGTTTTATCTTTTACACATATGAAACCTGGAGTTCAAGGGTGGAATGTAAATAATCTCGAAAGTTGGCAAAATTATGTTTTAAGTTATTTTAATTCCGAGTTAGAGTTGATGATAGGCAATTATCGACAGTCTGGACTATTCCATTACGTGGAAGATTCCTTTTTAACAAATACAGTAATTAAAAAATTAGAGGAAGCAAATGAGATATAGGACAATTGAGCTTCCTCCTTTAATTTTATCTCCTAATAACTTTTATCTATATTATAATGATGAAGGAGATATTTTAGCATTAACTAATGAGAAATTAGATGATGGTAATTTTATTGAGGTGTCTGAGAAATTTGTTATTGATTTTGTAGAAAGTAAAAAAGAAATCAAAAATTTCAAAGTAAAAATATCGGATCGCGTGAGGCTTGAACAAAAGAAGGTGCTAGTTCGAAATTCGTATGATGTTTTGGTTGTTAATCCTATACATGACCCCTCTAGTGTTAAATTACTTATAACTGTTACAGGTACTTGTTTACATTTAAAACTAAACAACTTTGAAGACTCTTTCATTGTAAACGAGTCAAAAGTATTTGTATTTTATGTAGCTAGTTGTAAAAATTTAAATTTTTTAAAATTTACATTTAAGGCCACGCTCAGAGAGTTATTAGATGGTATAGAAATTGTATATAATTTTGATATGAGTAACGAGGTTATTGTTACTCTTAATGAATTTGAAAGTTACGGGCTTGTATATGACAAAAAAGATTAAACTTATTAATTATGATCTAATTTTCCTTAGTTATGATGAGCCTAATAAAGAACGTAATTATGCTGATTTAAAGAAAAAATTTCCTTGGGCTAAACGAGTAGATGGCGTGCATGGCAGCGATAGTGCTCATAAGGCATGTGCAAGGCTGGCAGAAACTGAGCGTGTTACTATCATCGATGGCGATAACATTGTTAAACCTGAGCTCATGGATCAGGTTATAGAGCTGAACGATCATGCAGATTTGACAACATGTGTGTTATCTTATCCTGCTTATAATATTATTAATGGACTAGTTTATGGAAATGGCAGTATAAAGAATTGGGATACACAACTAATTCTTAATATGAAAACTCACGAAAATGCTGATACTGATAACGGAAGAACTCAAGTTGACTTTTGTTGGGAAATAAAATATCTGCAAATGAAAAATTGGATGAGTTATGTGCATAATAATGCTAATGCACGGCAAGCATGGCGAGCAGGATTTCGAGAAGGTGTTAAAATGTGCTTATTAGAAGGCACTAAACCTGTTCTAGAAAAACCATTTGATCAGCAAGTTCATTGGAAAAACTATCATAGATTAGTGACATGGATGAATGTTGGCAGCGATGTTGAAAATGGTTTATGGGCAATATATGGCGCACGGTTAGGCTGTTATATGACAATGCTTACAGAGTGGGATTACCTGAATGTAAGAACTTTTAGTTATCTTAATGAGTTATTTGAAAAAGTAGCACCAACTAATGACGACGATTTGTTAAAAGAGATTAACAGGTTAGGCAAGGAGTTAAAAGAAGAGTTAAAGATTTTAGTAGGTCCTCAAGTGTTGGATCTAGATCAAAGTAAATTTTTTAAAGCTCTTTACACTAACCCGCC
>Ga0129336_10000119_pt1 | contig 38522 bp, 53 predicted proteins | sample CPB6_02_DNA_FD_96878 | JGI IMG/M metagenome (GOLD analysis project Ga0129336, IMG submission 96878) | Freshwater to marine salinity gradient microbial communities from Chesapeake Bay, USA - CPBay_Sum_0.6_0.2_DNA | ecosystem: Environmental > Aquatic > Marine > Coastal | place: USA: Chesapeake...
GACAAGATGGGTCTGCCAGTCTCACTGTGGACAGCCACAGTCCTCAACGGCTAAGGGACATTGGGGGGAGGCGCAAGCCTCCCCCCTCTCTTGCGCTACCGATGTCGCGCGCGAATACCCACATGTGCAAGCGTCATGAGGCAGAGCGAACAGGTGTTCGGTTGACGTGGGGCTCGGGATGCCCTAAGTTGGATGTCGCCGAGGGAACGGTTCCCGAGGCACAGGAGCGTAGGAGGCTCCTAGCAATGAACAGCAAAGACAATATGAACGGGCTTAGGCAAGCAATTGCCAAGTTCCCTCGTGGTAAGTGGCACTCGCCAGATACCACAACGAAAAAGGAAAATTGGTACGTATCGGTTGCTCAGGGGCAAGCGGTAGGTATGCCAACTATCGGTGACCTGGTATGGGTCAGCAAGAGCCGAGGCGCTTACCAGGTGGTGGAACTCACCGAGCACAAGGGTGAACACGTGGACAACGTGGGCATCGCTCGAGTTCTCTACTCGGGCAAGGTAGTGGCAGAACTCTAAGCCACTCGAAGAGAGCCCCACTCGCCGATCGGCGAGTGGGGTTCTTTTTTTTTGTCTTGTCTGGCCGGAGGGAACTAGGGGTATGCCGCTACCGTGGGGGGGTGGGGAGACAATATACCCGTTCTCTCTACAGAGCCATTTCGTAGCCCAAGGTTCAAGATTCATCTTTAGGCTTCTGCTTCTACTGGTCGCCGCGCTGGTTGCAAACTTCTTAGCCCCCCCAAGTTCTGTTTTACGCCTGAACCCGTCTGTCTCAATACCGAAAGAAGGCGACCACCACCGGTCCCCTTTTCAGGCCACTATCCCGTGCGGTCTAACCATGCTGCCCTGGCCGATGATTCTGGCGAGGAGGAATGTAACCGTTTAGGGTCCGAATTAATCTGGTTTGTGGCGGACACCTTAGCATCCCTGTCAAGCATCCACAACCTCTGTGCTACTGTTTTTTCATGGCCAAGAATAAAGGTAAGAAGACTCGCGGACAAATGGCTGAGGCTCGGCGCATGTCGGCGCAGGCCGGTCAGATGCTGGCGTACAGCGAATGGACCAAAAAGAATATTAGTCCTGGCGTAGGAATTGTTTATCCAAAGACCGGCACGAAGTTGACCGTGTCCGACGAACTTGCCCGCTTTGGTGCATTCCCCGAGATGGGTGGTGTTTCTGCTCGTCAGTACGAAAACCCAAAGCCCAAGAAGAAGAAAAGCAAGTAGTGCCCCGCAAGTCCAATCCAATTAACGACGTTGGCAACACCGTCGGCGGCTGGCTTGGTGGCGCGGCAAAGTCACTGAACACGTTTCTTACGGGCGACAAGAATCCAACAATAAATCCGACCACCCGGCGGGCTATTGGTGCAACACAAGAGGTTGCCGATGTTCTTTCTGGTGGCGGTGTTGCGGCCGCCAAGGCTGGACCAGACGCATTCCAACGCTATGCCGTTACCCAGGGCGCCCTTGCTATTGGCGCTGCTGGAGTTGGGGCTGCTTTGCCAAAGGTTGTGTCTGCTGCCGCCAAGACTGGTGCCGGCAAGTATGCAATCAACAAGGCCGCCGATGCTGCCTACCAAGCACGAATGCTCAAGCCTGTTACCACCCGCAATTCCCTTGCTGCACAGCGCAAACTTCTCAACCAGGTCTTTGAGGCCAAGGGTGAAATAGCCCGCCTTGAGGATGAAATTTACTTCAGCAAGCAAGTTGGCACAAAGAACCCAGATATTGATTACATGGATTTGTACGAAAGTGCAAACCCTGTGTCTAGGTCAGTTCAAGAGCAGATTGCCGCACTTGGCGATGATGCCCTTTCTCGCGGGCGCAAAAACAGAATTCTCATGGACACTGCCAAGTCTGCGTATCAGGGCATTGATGAAGACTGGAACGCTGAAGAAGTTCGCTTTGCCAAGCGCTTTTTGCGCGAGCGCGGAAAAGTGGCAGCCAATGTTCTCAAAAAAGACGCACAGGGCGTATACCTAAAAAGAATTCCTGCTGACAGACGTGCCGAGTACATCCAAAGGCGAGCAGACATTCGGGCAAAGAAACTTCAGCGCCTTTTTGATATCAGTAATGCACGGCGCAACATGCCGCAAAACTTTATTGACCCACAGGACTTTTTCAAGTAAGTGCCAAAGGGGAAACGAGTTGTAAGCCCTGAGGACAGGGCTATCTTCTTTCAGTCCATCCAGTCCGGGATGAATATGAAGGAGGCCGCACGGCTTTCCGGCATCTCCTATACGACTGCACGCAACTGGGTTGCCACTGCAAAGAAAACCAAACTTGAGTTAGACGAAGCAAAGTTGCAGTCTGGCCGCGGCACTGGCGGCAACAGCCTGTCTCGCGACCTGAACTCCATGCGCGAGTTGCCCCCTGTAATTCCGCACGGACGATTGAACAAGCGCGCCGAGCGTGGACTGGTGGACTTCGACTACTTCAGGCGCGTTTACCTGGGCCGCGTACCTAGCCCATGGCAGGTGGATGCTGCTTACAAGATTGTGGAGCGTTTGGAGGATGGGGATAAAAAGTTCCTGGTTCTCAACTGCCCACCTGGTGCCGGTAAGTCAACGCTGTTCCATGACGTGGCGGTGTGGGCCATTGTGCGCAACCGAGCAGTGCGCGTCATGATTGGCTCAATTTCACAAACCCTGGCAAAGATGTATAGCCGTCGTATCCGCGACACCCTGGAGCGAACCGCACCGCTGCGCCCGGACCCAGAGTTGGTCAAGCGCGGCCTCGCTTTGGATGCTGAGTCCTGCCTTGCCCTTGACTACGGACGCTTCAAGCCCAACAGCGCTGGTGCTCTATGGAGAGCCGAAGAGTTCATCGTTGAACAATACGCAGGTGGTGCTCTTGACAACAAAGAGCCAACCGTGTCTGCCTACGGTATTGAGTCTGAGTTCATCGGACACCGCGCCGACTTGTGTTTGTTTGACGACGTGGCATCGCCCGAGAACGCCAAGGAGTCCGTAGCCCGAGATAAGTTGATTGAGCGCTGGGACTCCATGGCTGAAGCCCGCGTAGACCCGGGTGGTTTGCTTGCCGTGATTGGACAGCGCCTGGGCTCACTTGACCTCTACGCACACTGTCTGTCAAAAGTGACGTACGAAGAAGAAGAGGACTACGACGGCGAGGCGGTCACCGACCTGTCGGAAATCCCAGAGCCCGTCAAAACCCAGAAGTACGAACACCTGGTCTACAAGGCGTACTACGAAGAACTGGATACCGGCCCCAAGTCCCGCCGCAACGACGCACCGCCCTGGCCCGAAGGACCCCTTCTTGAGCCATACCGTCTTTCTTGGCGAGACCTGTCCTACATCAAACACTCTTCGCCCCAGAAGTTTGCCACCGTCTATCAGCAACAGGACATGGCAGAGGGCAACTACCTCATCGAGCGCGTCTGGGCAACTGGCGGCATTGGCCCTGACGGCGTTATGTATCCGGGGTGTATTGACAAAGACCGCCGACCTGGCTACATCCCTGCTGGGCTAAGGCCCCCGATTATCTCCATTGCTACGGTTGACCCGTCCCCAACCCAGTTCTGGGCGCTGCAATGGTGGCTGTATCAGCCCGAAACGAACCTGCGTTACCTAGTCGATTTGGAGCGAATCAAGTTGACCGCCGAGGACCTGCTTGGTTACGACACGCAGTTTGGCGCATACGGCGGCATTATGGACATTTGGCAGGAACGGTCGTTCGAGTACGGGTACCCAATCAGCCACTGGGTTGTTGAGATTAACGCTGCCCAGCGCTTCCTTCTCGCCCACGATTTCGTGCGCAAATGGCAAGCCCTCCATGGTGTTCTCATCGTACCCCACACCACCTCTAGAAACAAGTTGGATGAGAACCTTGGCGTTGAGGCTTTGCTGCCACCGCTATGGCGCTCGGGCAGCATCCGGCTGCCATCAATGGTTGACAACTGGAAGACACTGGCGTTCATCGACGAGATGACTTCGTGGACTAGGGACAAAAAGAATGGCACCGACTTGGTCATGGCGCACTGGTTTGGCGAACTACACATGCCCCAACTTGGTCCAGTCAAGCGACCGCCAAGACTTTGGCGCCCTTCCTGGATTTAATATGTTACTGTAGGAGCGTCTATGGCCAAGAAAAAACTGACACCATACGAGCAGGCTCGCCGCCAGTTCGTACAGGCTCGTGTCGAACAGCGGGGGATTACAGGTACGCCAGAAGAGCGTAAGCAGATTCGCCAACGCTTTGATGTCTTGGCGCAAACAAAACATGGACGCACAAAGATTGCACAACGTGCGTTGCCCAATGCAAACCCAGAAGAGCGTAGGGATTTCAAGCGCACGCTTGCAACTGAACTTCCGGCGCGAAAGATGGGCGGAACTTCCAACACGGGCGGAACTTCCAGCACTACGTCCACCTCTACCACACCGCTTTCTTATTCGCAGTCCGTTACCCAAGCATGGCAGGGTGCTGTCAAGAGTGGTTCCTACAAGGTTCCGACTCCGCCAAAGAAGACCACGGTAACCAAGACCAGCACGACTTCTACTTCGACTCCAAAGACGACTGTTAGTTCGGCGTTCAAAAATCGCCGCAACAACATTATTGGCCAAGGCATTAACTATCCTGGTCGCACTGCCATTGAAGGTTTGTTGAACCCACTTGGCGGCAAGGGTCCCATCAAGGATTTCTCTGCTGGTGGACTTGCAAAAGCCGCAGCCCAAGAATTTGGCGAAGCCGCACTTCTCGTTGGCAGCACAAATCCGCTTTCCTATACGGCAAAGAAAGTTGTTCAAGTTGGTAGTCTTGGTTTGAAGTATGGCGGAAAGGCTCTGCAAAAACTTTTCCCAGGCGGCAAGCAACCAGGAACCAACCGATTTGGTGGTGTTGGCAAGACCCCGTACGGTCCAACCAAAGACAATCTATCTCCGCTTGCCCTCAATCCGGGACCCAAGAGCAATCTTTCAAAGGCAGATTTTGAATCCCTTAGCAGTCAAATTGATGACTATCAATCAACTCTTGGAAATTTGAAATCAGCCACCAAGGCGCCAACTAAAGGCAAAACACCAACTGGCACCAAGACTCCAAGCGTAAGATTCAACAAGCAAGGTGGAGTCGGTAGCAAGCAGTATGGTCCTGCTGCTCCTGCAAAGACAGCAACTACTAAGCCTGCTACCACTAAGCCTGCTACCACCAAGCCTGCTACCACAAAGCCTGCTACTACCAGGGCCGCCTCCACCAAGGGTGCGGATTCCAAGCCGTTGAAGCCAAGCGACGACATTCCGTTGAACTTCCCGTCCACGTACAGGTACGCAACGGAAGCAGACAAGCCGTTCTTGCAGCAACTTAACCGCGCTCAGCAAGCGATTGAAAGCAATGCTCCTGGGGCGAAGAATTACGCAACGTGGTTGAAGAACCCAAAGACACAGGCAACTCTTCGCCGACTCAAGACGGGTAAGTAAAACATGCTCTCAGCAGAGCAGATTGTTGAACTGTACCGCAACCGCCAGTTAAAACTTGGCCCGCTCTACGAGCAGATGCGCCGCGTGCGCGACCTTGCCAATGGCGAAGTGGTGGTTCCACTGAACGAGTTGGACCGCAGTGCAAAAGCAAACGTCGCAAACTTGCTCGTAACCGGGCTTGACCAGATGTCAATGCGCATTGCGTCAACGATGCCATCGCCGTACTTTCCGCCAGTCAAGGATGGCTCGGAGCGCTCAAAGGGATACTCGCGCATGCGTCGCAAGGCGATGCTGTCGTTCTGGGACCACAACAAGATGCAGATGAAGATGCGCCGTCGTGCACGCCACCTGCTTGCTTACTCGCAGTCGTCCGTATTTATCAAGCCAGACTTCCGCACACTGATGCCCAAGTGGGTTGTGCGCAATCCGCTTGACACCTATCCGGCACCCGTTGAAGACCAAGACGACATGCTGCCAGCAGACTGCATCTTTTCGCACAAGGTAACTGCAGCCTGGTTGCTGCAGAACTACGGCGACTTGGTGTCCGACCAATTACGCATGGGCGAAGTTGATACCGACTCGCGCTACACCCTTCTTGAGTATGTCTCTGCTGATGCACTGCAACTTGTGGTGATGGGCGCAGAAGACAATCCGGAACTGTCGCCAGCCCAGCGTGCAGGCATGCAGGAAATGCTGCTTGAGGCAATCCCCAACCGAACCGGCATGCCGCTTGCAGTTGTTGCAAACCGCATCACTCTCGACAAGCAACGCGGTCAGTTCGATGGACTCATCGGCATGTACTACACGCGCGCACGCCTGCAAGCGTTGACCGAGATTGCCATCGAGCGCGGCATCTTCCCGGAAGAGTATCTGATTGCACGCACTGGTGAGAACCCAGAGATTGTCCAGTTGGCTGACAGCAAGAACGGCATCCTGGGAATCGTGCGCGGTGGCGACATCCGCAGTCAAGACCTCAACCCTGGATACAAGACCTACGAAGCACTTGACCGCCTTGAGCGCCAAGAGCGTCTTGAGGGTGCAATCCCTGCAGAGTTCGGCGGAGAATCCGCAACGAACATCCGCACTGGTCGCCGTGGTGAGAACGTGCTGTCGGCAACCGTTGACTTCCGCGTTCAGGAATCGCAGTCAGTGTTTGAAGCGTCGCTTCTGGAAGAAGACAAGATTGCCATTGCAATCGAGAAGGCGTACTGGGGCGATGTACCCAAGATGTTCTTCTTGCCGTCGCGTGTTGCAACTGGCCAGGAGACCTACGTACCAAACAAGATTTGGGAAACCGACTTCCACTACGTCACGTATTCGGCTGCTGGTTCGGATGTCAATTCACTTATCATTGGGCTTGGTCAGCGTTTGGGAACCGGCATGATGAGCAAAGAGTCTGCACGCGAAGCCGACCCATTGATTTCCGACCCAGAGTTGGAGCACGACCGCATCATCGCAGAAGGTGTGGAGGCAGCATTGCTCTCCAGCATCCAGCAGCAGGCGGTCAACCCGATGGGTCCGTACCAGCCAGACGACCTCGCATACCTCGTCAAACTGGTTATGGAGCAAGATGTCAGCCTGTACGAAGCAGTGCAGCGCACGAACGCGCGCGCGCAAGAGCGTCAGGCCATGGCAATGCCAGCGGGCGCACCAGAAACAATGCCGGGATTGGCGCTTCCTGGCATGGGCGCAGAGGCGCCAGTAGCAGGACCAGGGGGCGAACCTAGCCTGGAGCAACTCTTAGCGCAAATGGGAGCCTGACGTGGCTAATCGTTTCGACCTACAGAACCCCGCATCCAAGATTGCAAAGTCCGCAGCAAAGGGACAGACCTACGGAAAAGCAACCGAGCAGATGGCCAGCCAGTCTGCAGTTCCGATGGGTGCATCCCCGGCAGATGTTGCTGCCAGCAGAGTTGCCAAAGAAGCAATCAAACTGACCCCACTCAATGCGCCAACTCAGCGCCCGGATGAACCGATTACCGCTGGAGCACCGTTTGGTCCTGGGCCGAACATGTTCCAGGCGGGCATACCCATGATGACCCAGACAGACCAGGCAATTCAAGAACTACGCGCTATTGCCCAGATGTTCCCTAGCGACGATTTGGATGACTTGCTGGCCCGCTACGGGATTGGCTGATGCTATACAACAACCTCTTCCCTGAAGATAGGGAATATCTGCTGCAGATGCAGAAAGACGTTGGTACCAACCAATTTCAAGTAAGCCCTGAGTATTCGCAGTCGATGGCGATGAAGATGAATCAGATTAACTATCGCGCGCCATGGCTGTCACCCGAAGTCAAACTCGCGTTGGCAAAGTCTGGCGCCACTACAGCCGCCATTGACCAGGTTGCCAAGATGGCATCGCAGCGCGAACTGGACTCATACGATGCCAAGAGAGAAGCGGTTGGAACGCTGCCATCCGTGGTCAGGACGATTTACGACGCAGGCGGCTGGGCCAAACGCATCGCGTCAAAGACATTCCAACTTGCCATCCCGGCACCAGCCGAATCGGTTGCCGATGTTTCAACCAGCATTGGCGGCGCATTGGCAACCACATTGGGCCGACCGGCCAAATGGGCTTCGCGGTGGTCGCTGTCAGCGCTGATGGCCATACCCGAGTATGCGAACACCCTGATTGGACAGGTTACAACCGGCAAGGGAATAGATGTTCCTGGGATGCTTTCTGCTTCTACTTTCCAAACGATGCTGGACAACCCAGAACAACAGGGCACTGGCTGGCTTCCTAACGCACGAATCGTAGAAGAGCAGGCTTCGCGCGCACGCGCGGTACGCGGAACCATATACGGCTCGGCATTCACGCTGGGTCGCGGAGTCATGTCCACTGGCGGAATCTTCCGCGAGAACGACATGGCATACCGCTACGGCTCGGGAGTCATCGACGCCATCTTTAACGTCGTGCTGCCGGACCCATCCAAGTGGATATCCAAAGGAATACGCGCTGCCGAATACGCAGCCGTAGCAATGAAGACGGGCGAGACAATCGAGGCGCTGATGAAGGCTGGCAAGCCGTCGGCTGGACTCAAGGGAATTGTCCCGCTCCTCAGCGAAGCAGATGCCGCAAGCCTGCGCAAAGCACTTGGACCGACCAAGCAGAAGTATCTGCGCGAGTCTGGCCTTGGGATGGACTTCTCTGGCGCAACCTACAACGCCCTGCAGTTTGACAAGTTCTTCCGTACCAACCCGTACGCAATCAAGTTGGTCGACACGCTCAAGCAATCGGACAACGCTGGCGTCATCTGGGAAGACATCTTTGACGGACAGATAAGCACCGACATGGCTATCCGCCTGAAGAACGCCAAGACCGAAGACCAGGTCATTTCGGCTTTGACCAGCGGATGGGAGTTCGGCGAAAAGACACTGCAGGCTGGCATCGGCAAATACAAGTTTGAGCGCAACCTGGTCGGCAACACAATCCGCAAGATGCGCGCATTCAAGGAAGTGCCCAAGGAACAAATCGTTGTTTCCGGCGGAGACATTGACAATCAGGAATCAATCAAGAACATGGTGCTCTCGCTGCGCGCTGGCGGTGCATCCGATGCTGATGTCAAGGCGTTCTTGTCTGGTGATGGCAAAACAATCGGCGCAATCGAAGCATTCTCTCGCTTGCCAACCGCCACCCCAACGGCACGCAAGAACACACTCAATACCTACAAGCGCTACCTGAAGACCTATCTGCGTTCGTCTGGCGTGTACGACGAGATGATTGAAGAGATTCTTAACGGCGGCGAGATTTCACTCGATGCCATGCGCACCTACTTCCGCAGCCGAACTGGCGTGGAAACCGACAACGGATTGGTTCGCTCGCTGTACGAACAGGTCAAGGACAGATTGGACCCCGACTTCGTCAATGAAGTTCTCGATGGCGCTGGGTTCACCAACCGAGACATCCAACTCTTGCAGCCGGCCCAACTCGTTGACCTGCTGAACCGAGTTCAGATTCTGCCTGACACAAGGACCATTCGTCGTCTCACCAGAGGCCCGCTCTTCCGCAAACTGCTGGAGGACAGCCAGGGCAAGCAGTTGATTCCCAAGTTGCCAATCACCAGCCGTATGCCGATACGGATGGTTGACGTTGTTGATTCAAAGAACAGGGCTGCATACGAGGCAATGAAGGACGAAGTCTTCAGGCTTGAGCAACTCAAGGGACCCAGCCGCGCCAATGCGACTGCGCGAATCGACGAACTCAAAGACCAGATGGCTGCCCTTACCCAGCAAAAGAAGCGCCCGGTGTTGACTGGAGAGCAGAGACTAAGTCTGGCTTTTGCCGAACTTCTGCAGCAGCGCATCTGGAAGGTTGCCCAGTTGGCCACCGGTGGATACGTCGTTCGCAACATGCTTGACGCCCAAGTGCGTATGGCTGCTGGCGGAGTCAACCAGTTCAAGCACCCAATCGACTACATCAACGCCGTTCTTGGAAAGCGCTATGGGGCGAGCATCACCGGCGTTCGCCTGACTGACCTGGGCGTTGATGCTGGCAAGAAGGCCGTAACCGAAACAGCCGAGGCAATCGAGGCTGGCGTTCGCCCGCGCATCTGGGAGCGAAGCAAGCAAGAAGATGTCTGGGAAGACCTGCGAAACGCATTTGTGGGTGCTTCATCCCGTCACGGCTGGACGGCTAGCGACACCCTGAGGCACCGCCACAAGTCTGGTTCATTTACGCTTGTGACCAGGGCTGATGGTCCGAAAAAATACCTTACCCGTTACCACACTGACGGAGTCATCCAGTCCGCCCAGAAGACTCTCTCTGATGAATTCCAGAGTCGAGTTGCAGTCGCAATAAGCGCCGGAAAGACAGACGATGAGATTGTACAAGAACTCATCGGATTCATGGATAACGAAAGGAGTCAAGCATTCAGAAGTGTAGACGCTCTATTTGCTGACGGCCTTGAGTTCTACGACAGGACCAATGACGCGCCTTACAAGTTCCCGCCGCTATACATCAAGGAACTCAAGAAGAGCGACCCGGAGTTCTATCGCTCGGTCCTTGACTCGTACTTCCGTCACGTGGTCCTGGCAAACGTCAAGTACAACACCGGCAACCTTGACGACATAACCTTCCTGTTTGCGCACAACGCCATTGGCAATCTTGACGACGCTCGTGTGTTGCGAGCAGAAGACTTCAAGTTGAAGCCAAAAGAAAAACTGCAGATTGGTCAGAAGCGCGTCGTTGAAATCAATGGCGAGAAAGTCACCGGCATTATCCAGAAGGCCGCCGGCAACGAATACACATTCATCCCGATTCTGGTGGACAATGCCGCAACCGCCGGCAAGAACGGACTTGGCTCCAAGGAAGCACGCCGCATGATTGAGCGAGCGCGCCTCTGGGACGAGAACTCCAAAAAGGGATTGGCTGTTGCATATCCGCGCGAGCAGATGATTAACTACCGCCCAGGTGGTCGATTCGACTCGCTGGAAGAGCGAACGATGAACCTGGCCGACAAGGCAACATCATGGTTCTTTGATGGTTTCTATGATTCGGCTTCACGAAAGTTGGAGAAGTCGGTTGTCTTCCGCGAGTTCTACTACGACGAAGTGGTTAAGCACATTGACCAGTTGTCCTACGAAGAGGGCATGAAGTTGTATGCCGACATCTACGAAAAGTCCGGTGGCAAAATCCGTGAGTACCTCGGAGAAAGCAATCTTCGCAAGAAGGTAACCAATGCCATTGAGAATCTGCCAAAGCGTAAGGGCGTCACTGGCACCCTGAAGGTTGAGGAGTTGGACGACTACTCGCGCTTCGTGGGCATTCAGCGCACCAAAGAACTTCTGTACGACGCGTCAACCAGGAATAACTTCCAGGACGCGCTGCGAATCGTTGCTCCGTTTGAAGCAGCATGGCGTGACGTTCTGGGCCGCTACGCAAGTTTTGCGGTGTCCGACAACATCCACATGTACCGCCAGTTCCACAAGGTGTACCACGGTCTGTCGCAGGGCGACCCAGACATGGATGGTCGTGGCTTCATCTACCGTGACCCATCGACGGGCGAACAGATGTTCACCTTCCCGATGTCGGGCTCGATTGCCAAACTCTTCACCGGCATCAACTCCCCACTCAGCGCACCGTTGGCCAGGTTGTCGCAAGGTATCAGTTTCTACCCAGCCCTTGGTCCGATGGCCAGCCTTGCTGTTTCCAAGATTCTCCCCGACGTTCCCAAGTACGACAAGTTGAAAGAACTGCTGCTTCCGTACGGAGAGGTCGGCTGGAAGGACGCGCTCAACGTAACTCCGTCGTGGTTGTCAAAGGCAGCCCCGGCAGTCCAGGGCATGCTGTTCAACGAGGTCTACATGAATACGACCTACGGCAACACCTACATGGAGACCCTGCGCGCGTTGTCGGTCAACACCGAGAAGTACAACCTGAGCACCGAAGAGGGCGTAACGCAACTGATGGCCGATGCCCGCACCAGGGCACAGATTCTGACCCTCATGCGCGCTGCCGGTCAGTTCACTGGTCCGGCTGCCCCGACCAACGAGTTCAAGATTCCGACCAAGCAGGGCGACAAGTTCGTTGACCAACTCATGACCGAACTGCGCGCCTTTGAGACCGAGGACTACGACAGCGCTGTTGACAGGTTCCTTGGTTTGTACGGCGACGAACTGGTTCTGTACCTGGGCTCCAAGAGCCGCGCTGTGGCACAGGGTCTTGAGGCCACCGAAGAGTTCGGCGTCTGGGAGCGCGAGAACAAAGACATCATCAACCAGTACCCAGACACCGCCTACTTCATGGCACCGCGTGGGGGCGGAGACTTCAACTTCACCGTTTGGGAGCGTCAGTTGCTGGAGGGCACCCGAGCAAAACTGACCGACCGAGAGATGATTGACCTGGCACAAAAGCGCCTTGGCTCGGTCAAGTACCGTGCCGCCCGTCGTCTGTTTGGACCGAATCCAAACGAATTGCAGCGCGATGCCCTGCGCAACTACCGCCAGTACCTGAACACCAAACTCCCAGGATTCCCGCGCCGCGCCGAGTTCGAAGCCAACAAACTGCAGAACGACATCGACCAGTTGTACAAGTTGGTCGAAGACCCACGCCTCAAGGACAATGCGATTGCTTCTTCGGTTAGCCGCTACCTCACCGCCAGAAAGCAAATCATGCAATCAGAGCAACTGATTAGTTTCCAACCCAAGAAAGCAGCCGCTGCACGACAGGCTCTCTACCAGTTGGGCGAGTCGCTCTCTGCTGCGAACCCTGAATTTGATAGAATCTGGCAGCGTTTCTTAGTACAGGAAGTTGACATCTAAATGGTAATGAAGCCACAGGAAAAAGATGCGGGCGGAAACACGACACCCCCAGTAGACACCTCGGGCGGCGTTGCGGATTTCCCATCAACCCTGCTGAGCCAGAGCCCTTATCCTCGCCGCAAGTATTCAGGTTGGTCTCCGAAACTTTCGGCTGAAGAAGCGGCAGCAATCCGCTCCAACATCAACATCAAGATTCGCCACTTTCGTTCCAGGACCGGAGCAGTTAGCGAACACTACGTCCAGGGTCCGGTGCTGTTTGACAACGACGGTCGAATTGCTGGACAGGCTTACGACTTGGAAGACCCGTTTGTCGTCGCTCGCGAAATGTACAAATTGACCACCGACCAACGCATTCAGGTTTCCAAAGAGTTGGAGCGCGTTGGCTGGTATGGAAACAGGAAGGTCAGCGAAGCCATGAAACAAGGCTTGGGCTGGACTCCAGAAGACGAGTCCGTGTGGGCAAGACTTTTGAATCTTTCCAATGTCAACCAGAAAACTTGGTCCGACATGGTTGGGTTGCTTGGTTCGTTTGCAACCGTCAGCGAGGGTGGACCGAGCGTGCGCGTTACGTCCGATGAGGATGCGATGGCCTACGCGCGCGAAGCATTCTTTTCCAAACTCGGACGAGCACCGAACAAAAAGGAACTGGCCGAGGCAATCGACTTCATCCAAAACAAAGAGCGTGCTGCTGTTGCCTCCGGACAGCAGATGCCAAGCACCGCACTGACCGCTGGCAAGTTCGCAGAACAAACCGACCCAACGGCAAAGACGACCTGGGGTCTGGGTAACGCAATCGCACTCGCACTTCAGGCGCTGGGTCAATAATGGCTCCGAAACCAAAGACACCCAAAACCCCCAAGCAGGACTGGCGCGAGAAGTTCAAGACTGATTTCCCGCAGTTCTCCTCAATGGTGGACGGCGCAGATGGAGAAGCCAAGGCCCGTTCTGTTCTTGGCGACGACCTGATTGACCTGTTCATCTCCTATGCAAACAACCCTGACGCCTATGACCTGACCACCGATGCTGGTCGCGCTGTCTGGCTGTCCAAGGTGCAGGGCACGAAACTTTACACATCAACTGATGCGTCGCGTCGCAAGTGGGCTTTGCTTGGTCAGGCAGACAAAGACAAGAAAGTTGAAACCAAGGTTGCCGACTTCCGCAAGGCTTATGCCGACCTTGAACTTGATGATGCGCAGTTGCGCGACCTTGCGACCTACGCACTGAGCACCGAGGCCAGTGAACTGCAGACTGGTTACTACGCGTACTCAATCATCTCTGACCGTCAGGCAGCACAGGGAATGCCACCGACCGTTGGCCAGACTGACGCTGCCACCGTGCTCAAGGAATCCCTAAAGCGCTTCAACTACAGCCCGCCTGGACTAGATGACCAGATTCGTTCTGCGCTCACCGGCAAGCCATACCTTGGCACCACCTACACCGAAGAGATGCTTTTGAAGAAGGCCAAGGACAACGCCAAGATTATGTATTCGCAATTTAGCGACCAGTTTGACCAGGGCTTCACACTGGATGACATCTTTGAGCCGTACCGCAACATTGCCGCGAGCACGCTTGAAAAGAATCCAGCCGACATCAAGATGACCGACCCGAAGTTCTCGGTCGTGTTCAACAAGCGCGCCGATGGCACGAGCATGACCGCCGAAGACTTTCAGTACCTGCTCCGCAAGGACCCGCAGTACGGATGGGGCAACACTCGGGCAGCGCAAGACCAGGCTGCCAAGTTCATCATGATGATGGAAAAGTCATGGGGTCAGGTGCGTTGATATGAGTGACATGAGCATGTACGCGGCAGACGACATCCTTCTTGGCGCTGGGTCAACCCCGCCAGCCAAGACCCCTGCCCAGTTGCTGGCAGAGGCCAACGTGTCACGGATGGGCACCATCAGGACTTCGGCTGAACGAACTGGCGCCTACTACACGGCAGCAGAGCAGGACTACATTGACACCCTTGTTGCTGGGGCTGAGGCTGGCACCTACTCGGCAGAAGATGTCATGAACGAACTGGACCGCATGTATGTGGCTCGCCCAATGGGTAGCAGCCAGGGCAGCAGCGGGGACGGGGCGCCGGACGTAACCACCAGCAACTCAATGACGATGATTCGCACCTACTTGGCCAAGTTCGGGTTGGAGACCCTTGAGGACCAAATCGGCGACCTTATGGCCCGCGGCATCACCACCGAGTCTGCCGTCATGTACGAACTCCGTGAGAGCGAAGCCTTCAAGAAGAGGTTTGCGGCCAATGTCAAGCGTGCTGCTGCCGGCTTGCCCCAGTTGCAGCCAAGCACCTACGTGGAGATGGAGAACGTCTACCGCGAGGTCATGAAGTCCAACGGAATGGACAAGTACTTCAACCGACCAGAACTCATCCAGTCCCTCCTTGAAGGCGATGTATCCCCACAGGAACTCCAGGCCCGTATTAGCGACGGCTACCGTCGAGTACAAGAGGCAGACCCTGCCACGCGCACCCAGATGCAAAGGCTGTACAACGTCAATGACGCAGACCTGGCTGCCTACTTCTTGAACCCTGCAGAGACCATGCCGATACTGAACCGCAGGGCAGAGGCCGCAAAACTGGCTGCCCGCGCCATGGAACAGGGTGGCATGGAACTGACTGCTGCTTCGGCTGAGGAACTCGCAGCCAGGGGTATTACGGAGCAGCAAGCCATGCAGGGCTTTGCCACCATGAGCAGCAGAAGCGGTCTGTACGAGACGATGACTGGCGAAGAATCAACAGCCCTAACCCAACAAGAGCAACTCGGCGCAACATTTGGATTTGACCCAGAGGCAGAAAAGAAACTTGCACGCCGCATTGCGATGCGCCGTGGGGAGTTCTTGGGTGGTGGCAGATTTGCCAGCACTGGTGGTGCTACATCGGGAACCATTGAGACCGGCGCAGGGATGGCCCAGTAGTTCCTCCAAATTCCACATTGCGTGGTGTACTGTTGTCAACGTCGGAGTCCCGAACCGACCAAAGCAAAAAGGGTTATTGCAGCCTTCCAACTCCTCCTGTTGGAAGTGGGCAGAACGGAGTGAGCAATGTCAAATGTCATCGACGATTTTGATGATGAGACGAGCGAAACGGTATCCAAAGACCCCGTACGCGCGCACCTGAAGAAGGTGGAGTCAGAGAACAAACTTCTCCGACAGCAAGCGCAGGAGTTGGAAACCCTTAAGCGGAAGATGGCTTTCGCTGAAGCAGGCATTGACGTGAATGCTCCAGAAGCCAAGTACTTCATTAAGGGCTACGACGGCGAGGTGTCTGCCGAAGCGATTAGGGCAGCAGCCCAGGAAGTAAACCTCCTGCAGCCGCAGAAGCCAAAGGAAGTTGCAGACGACTCTGAGAAAAGGGCTTGGGCTCGACTTCAAAAGGCAAGTACTGCCGGCGAGCAAACCGACGAGCAGACCGATTGGGTAAAGAAGTTGAACTCAACTCGCAATCAAGACGAAGTGATGCATCTACTTGCACAAATGAGAGAAGAAGCACAAAACATCTAGCCCGGTGGGTTCTCCCACTCGGGAGAACGGAATAACCCACAATGGCATATACAGAAGCAAGCAGCCTGCTCACTGACCAGGTTGCATTTGACCGGATTGCGTATTTCGCACTCCGCAGCGAACTCTTGTTCGACGCGGTTGCAGACGTGATGCCAGTCGCCCAGGCAATGCCTGGTTCGAGCGTGAAGTTCACTATCTTCAACGACCTCGACCCGGCCACCTCAACCCTGACGGAGACCTCGGATGTCACCGCAGTTGCAATGTCGGACAGCCAGGTCGAAGTGACCTTGGCCGAATACGGCAACGCAGTCAACACCACCGCCAAGTTGCGTGGCACGTCGTTCCTTGACGTGGATGCAGCGGCCGCAAACGTGGTTGGCTACAACGCAGGAATCTCCATCGACTCCGTCATCCGTGACGTGCTCGCTGGTGGCACCAACGTCGTTTACGGCGGTGGTGGCTCCTCAGACGAGACCTCGCGCACGGCCATCGAAGCCGAAGACATCATCGAAGCCAACGACGTTCGCAAGGTCGTCGCTGCCCTCCGCAAGGCCAATGCAGTGTCGTTCAACGGCATGTACATGGGCTTCATCCACCCAGACGTGTCGTACGACCTCCGTCGTGAGACGGGTGTTGCCTCGTGGCGCGACCCGCACGTATACAGCGACCCGGCGAACATCTACAACGGTGAAGTCGGCGCCTTCGAAGGCGTGCGTTTCATCGAGACGCCGCGCGCGAAACTGTTCGAGAACGCCTCGAACGGCTCGGGCTCAACCGGAAACATCGACGTGTACTGCACCCACATCATGGGCCGTCAGGCTCTTGCCAAGGCGCACTCGATTGTCGATGGCAACGGCGCGTTCCCACGAGTCATTCGTGGACCGGTGGTTGACTCGCTCCAGCGCTTCCAGCCTGTGGGCTGGTACTGGCTCGGTGGCTACGCACGATTCCGTGAGGCATCGCTGCGCCGCATTGAGGCAGCGTCAAGCATTGGCGCAAACTCCTAATCGGAGTAAATAGCAAGTAGTGGGGGTCGGGCAAATCCCCTGGCCTGACCCCCACATTTGATTTCAATGTGGTAAGGTGAACTTATGTCGATTTCGAACTACGCAGAAAACAAACTGCTTGAAACCCTCGCGAACACTTCTTTCTCGGTTGCGAACACCTATGTCAAGTTGCACACTGGGGACCCGGGAGAAGCAGGAACCAGCAACGCAGCAACCGAAACAACTCGCAAGGTTGTAACTTGGAGTGCAGCATCAAGTGGCAGCATGGCTACTTCGGGAACCGCAGAGTGGACCAATGTTTCCACCACCGAGACCTACAGCCACTGGTCGCTGTGGGATGCCTCCTCGTCGGGCAACTGCTTGTGGACTGGAGCGCTTTCTTCATCCGCTGCCGTCACCGCTGGAGACACCTTCCAGATTACGTCGTTGACGCTCAGCCTCGATTGAGGTGAAGTAGCCATATGGCTACTGGACTACTCGATTTTACTTTCGGGTTCTTTGATACCCCGCCGTTCTATAAGAGCGGCGTAGTTGCCACTGCAACCGGTTCGGGCACTGGCTCCCAAACGGCAGTTGGAGTACGTGTCGTACTCAGAACCGCAACTGGTTCCGGAACTGGAACCGGGTCGGCAAACTATCTTGAGGTTCTGCCACGAACCGCCACTGGCAGTGGTAGCGCAACCGCTGGGAGTACCGCAACCGGTTTGCTTGTTGCAATCAGGACAGCAACTGGAAGCGGCTCAAGTTCTTCTGCCACTGTCACGTTCAGCGGCAAAGTGCGAACGGCAACAGGTTCTGGTCTTGGCGAATCAACTGTTGTCTACAGGAAAGAATTGTTCAGGACCGCAACCGGTTCTGGCACCGGCACAGAAACAGCATCCAGCAGAAAGGTGTACAGGGTCAGCGCCACTGGTTCTGGCACTGGCAGCGAAACTCCGGCATCGTTCTACAAGGTTCTTATCTTCCGCCCACCGACCGACAATCTTGTGCGCTGGGCAGACTTCAGCGGCAATGGTTTGGCAAACAGATTCTTCCGCTACCTCACGCCTGGTGCAAGAGGTCGCAATGTCTACAAGTTGACCGATGGGACATTTACGGAAAACGAGCAAAGGGACCTTTCTACCGTTGATGTCATCTACTATGGTGGACACGAGAACATAGTTACCCAGAGCGAAAAGGATGACTTGGTGGCGGCTGGGTACGGCGAATACGTAACTTGACAGGGGATTATGAAGCACAGAGAGACGCATCCAAGCCTTGATGTTGAGGGCTGCTTTGCTTGTCGCATAGCGCACGTTGCTGTCTCTGGTTCTGCCATGCCATCAAGAAGCAGGGCCGTATCAGACATGAATCACAAGGAGCGACTCCTTGACAAGGACCTTGATGCGTACAAGCGCATCAGGAAAACCGGTGGACAACCCACCCAGATTGACGGGTCTGCCCGTCTGGAGGCAACAGCAAACTAATGGCAATTACATACAGAGGCGAGCGTTTTGCTGGCTACAACAAGCCAAAGCGAACACCCAATGCCAAGAAGTCCCATGCCGTTCTTGCCAAAGAGGGCAGCCAAGTGAAGTTGATTCGCTTTGGTCAGCAGGGCGTTCAGGGTTCACCCAAGAAGGCGGGCGAGTCAGCCGCCTATCGCAAGCGTCGCGAATCCTTCAAGGCTCGTCATGCCAAGAACATTGCCAAGGGCAAGATGTCGGCGGCGTACTGGGCAGACAAGGTAAAGTGGTAGCCTGTGCCCATGAAGAAACAGAAGAAGGTTGAAAAGGTGATGGGCGAGTTCAAGCGCGGAACCTTGAAGTCTTCTTCAGGACAGAAAGTCAAGTCACGTAAACAGGCAATCGCCATCGGTCTCTCCGAACAGCGTGCTGCCAACAAAAAGAAAAGGAAAAAGTAATGGCCAAGGGCAAGATGAGCAAGAAGAACCGCAAGCATGAAATGTCAGAGGGCTCCAAGGAGCGCATGATGGAGTACGGTTCTAAGAAGGGTGGCATGAAAATGAAGAAGGGCAAGAAGAAATAATGCCGACTCCCAAGAACAAGAAGTCTTCTGTGAAGGGTGCTCCTGCAAAGGAGTATCGTCCTGCACCGAAGGCAAAGAAGGGAAAGCGAACACGCAAGAGTTCCGCTAAGGCTCAGGCTGGTTCGTTCCCTGGCTACGGAGGATACGTTTACTAGTGACTACGGTTGCGACTGTCCTTAACAGGGCATCGCGCCAAATGTTGGCAGGGGTCGTTGAAGAACGCAACAAATTGGCTGCGGCGCTCGATAGCAGCACGACGAGTGTTGTTGTTACTTATGATGTCGGCGGCCTTCGTACTGGCACTGTATTCGAAATTGACTCCGAACTCCTTTACGTTTGGGATGCGAACTCCGCGACGAAAACGCTGACGGTTGAACGTGGCTTCAATGGCACGACCGCAGCATCGCATTCCTCCGGCGCACTAATCACCATCTCTCCGCGCTTTCCTCGCGGACAAATGCTTGATGCGCTGAATGCAGACCTTGATGACTTGTCCTCAACAACCAACGGTCTGTTCCGTGTCGTAACGGTTGACCTGTCGTACAACGGTGCAGACAGGCAAATCAACATCACATCTTCCGGGACAATTCTTCAGTTGCTGGATGTAAGACTGCGCTACTTGGCAGATGAGCATCCGGTCATCCATGGGGTGCGTCTTCAAACTGGTTTGCCGACTAGCGACTTTGCATCAGGCAACACCCTTGTTCTTGATGAGTCGGTCATGGCTGGCACCCTGCGCGTTCGCTACAAGGCTCCGTTTACCCGCGCATCCAGCGAGGCAAGCGACCTCACCACCAACTGCTTCTTACCAGCAACGTGCGAAGACATCGTTGAAATGGGCGTCATCCTGCGCATGATGGCCGGACGCGAAATCAAGCGCAACTTTACTGAAACCCAGAACGACACCCGTCGCCCAGACGAAGTACCTGCTGGCTCTGTCACCAACTCGGTTGCCAACATTCTTCGTTTGCGTCGTGAGCGCATCATTGCAGAAGCGGGACGCCTCAAGGCGCAGTACCCAATCAAGTTCAGGAAGTAGCCAATGGCTGCGCTGACGCGTTTCAAAGACGCCTTCCGTCCGGCAACTGGTTTCTACACGGGTACTGGCGCAACCCAACTCGTACCGGATATCTTCCCCATTGCAATCAATGGCCGGCCATACATGCTGGACATGAAGAGCCGCGAATTCACACGTCAGTTTGATGCTCGCGTTCGTGACTCGGTTGACCAGTCAACAGAACCAGGCGAGGCAGCACTCAACCCGCAGGGTCTGTGGCGTCGCTCCCAGTCCTCGTGGCACTACGGCGCAGGCCAGCAGTACTCAGATACGGCTGATGCTGAGAACTACAGGTTCTACTCCAGCAAGGGTGTTGACCCATGGACCAAGGGTCGTCTGTCGTTGCTGAGCGACACATCCAATGTGTACCCAACTTCCGGAACCAATCTGTACGCAGTGACTGCTGACGGTCGCCTCTACGGGACAGACGGACAAAGCGTCAAGTACACCAGCGACTTCGTCACCGTCACCACGGTGACTGGCACCCAGGCGTCAAACCTCTACTCCATTACATCCGATGGCTACAACGTGTTCTACTCGTACGCCAACGGCGACATCGACCAGACCAACGCTGGCCTGTCCACTTCTTCTGCGTACATCACCGGCATCGAGGCTGGCGTAATGGCCTATGTCCGAGGCCGCCTCATGGTGGCTGGACAGGGCGTAGACAAGCGCAAGATTTGGAACATCACCACCGCGGCTGGTTCGTCAGCAAACAACCCGGCCGCCCTTTACACACATCCGAACACAAACTGGCAATGGGTCGGTTTTGCTGCTGGGCAAACCCACATCTACTGCGCTGGCTACGGTGGCAACACCAGCATCATCTACAAGACCCAAATCCAACCAGACGGTTCCGCACTGGCCATCCCAACCGCAGCCGCTGAACTGCCGCAGGGTGAGTTCGTTCGCTCTATCTACGGCTACCTCGGCTACATCATCCTGGGTACGGACACGGGATTCAGGTTCTGCTCATCCGACACAGATGGCAACCTGACCGTTGGACCCCTGGTTGAAACTGGCGCTGCAATTAGTTCGTTTGCCGGCATCGGCAAGTACGTCTACTTTGCCTGGTCGAACTTTGACTCCACCTCTACTGGCATCGGGCGCATGGACATCTCGGTGTTCATCTCCCCCAACCAGCCCGCGTACGCCTCGGACCTCATGGCTACGGCTCAGGGTGCGGTGCAGGCAATTCACGAGTTCCAGGGCAGGCCACTCTTTACCGTTTCTGGCGTTGGGGTGTTCAAGCCACACGCCACGAACCTGGTGTCCTCGGGCTATCTGCGCTCAGGTATCTACCGCTGGGGCGTCCCGGACGCCAAGTTCATCCCCAAACTGGACATCCGCTGCTTGCCGCTGGATGGCTCCATCACCATATCGGTGGCGTCTGACGACGGGGACTTCTATGACTTTGCCACCCTGTCTACCGATGATGTCAGGGAAAAGTCCTTTGATGGGCTTGAAGCCAAGGTGTTTGAGGCAGAAATCAAGGTCACCCTCGGTCGTTCGGCTGGGGCTACAACTGGTCCAACCCTGACCCGCTGGATGGCTCGTGCCTATGCCGCCCCGCTTCGCAGCCAAATCTTTACCGTCCCCATCGTGATGCACCACAAACTGTCGCTGCACGGGCGAGAGTACTTCCAGGACGTTGACAAAGAACTCGGATACCTACGAGACCTGGTGGAGAACCCCCGCGTTATCACCTACCAGGAAAACACGGAGACCCATGCGGTCGTGGTCGAGAACGTCCAGTTCCAAATAATGCAGCAGGTCAACGCCCACCAGGGCCACGACTTCGAAGGTACTGCTATTGTCGTAATGCGTAGTGTAAGATGAGGTCCCAATGGCAGCAGTAACTCGCAGACAATACAAGGGCGCAGCAGCCCAGACAACCATCACCAACGCACTTGCGTCTGGTGACACGTCGGCAACGCTTGCTGCCACTACTGGCTGGCCTTCAACCGCAGCCGTTCCGTTCTATGTCGTCATCAGCCCTGGGACAGCGAGCGAAGAGAAGTGCCTTGCCACCATCTCCGGCTCCGTGCTGACGCTGACCCGCGCACAAGATGACACCACCGCCCAGTCGCATGCCTCGGGCGCAAGCATCTATCCAGTCTTCTCTGCTGACGATGCTGACGAAGCCAACTTCCTTGCATCTCGTTGGACCACCAAGGGCGACCTCGTTGCATTTAACGGCACCGATGTGGCTCGCCTCGGAGTTGGCACCAACGACTACGTGTTGACCGCCGACTCGTCTGCTTCAACTGGCTTGAAGTGGGCGGCGATTAGCATTCCTCCGTCGGTTGACGTTATCCAAATCCAAGTGTTCAGTTAGGATAGAAGCATGTCTACATTCACCAAGAAGAAACTCTCTGGCTCCACTGATGGCATGGCCATCAAGGTCACCGGCACCTCGACTTCTGCAACGGTGACGGTGCACACTGCTGTTGCTGGTACGACTGTCGGCACGTTTGATGAGATTTGGGTTTATGCGAACAACACTTCTGCGTCGAGCGTGAAGTTGACAATTGAGTGGGGTACGGCCACTGCGGCCGACGGAAATATCGAGTTGACTGTTTTGCCCGAGGCTGGCTTAGTGACGGTGATTCCTGGTTTGATTTTGCAGAACGCAAAGGTCGTGAAGGCATTTGCTGGAACGGCTGATGTGATTTTGCTGACTGGGTTTGTCAACGCGATTGAGGCGTAACGGATGGCTACTGCTCGCCGTCAACTTGGGTACGTATCGTCGCTAACGACGCAGACCTCCTATGCGGAGGTTTACGGCGTTGCATCTGGTGGCACGTCAACAAATCCGAGTGACGGAGGCTTTACATGGACGCTGCTTTCTTTTACCGGCGATGGCACGTTGACAGTGACCAGGGCTGGTTTGTTTGATTTCTTCGTACTGAGCGCGGGCGGTGGCTTAGGACGAGCCAGCAGCGGTTTGTCTGGTGGCGCTGGCGCTGGCGGCGGCATCCTTACTGGTACGGCTTATTTTGCGGCCGGAACATACGCGGTAACTGTCGGCGCTGGTGGCGCTGCGAACAGTAACGGTGGCAACATCGGCGGTTGGAGTGGGATTGGGTCTCGGCTGGTGATGATAGGTGGCGGCGGTGGTCGCAAGAGTCAGATAGGCGAAAGCACAAGGTCAATCTGGGGCGCCAACGGTGGCGGTGCCTCACAAGGGGATACTGATTCGCTGTACAACGTGCAAAGCGGTGCAGCGTCGGCCATCAACGGATTTTCGGGTGGAAACGGGTACAACAACAGCAACTATGCAGCAGGCGGTGGCGGTGGCGGTGCAGGTGGCGCTGGTGCGAACTACACGCAAACTGGCGGACAAGAAACCATGAAAGGTGGTGCTGGTGGCGTCGGCTTGTCCTACTCGTGGACCGGCTCATCGGTTGGCTACGGCGGCGGCGGTGCTGGTGGACACTCAACTACGCAGGCGCAAACCCTGGGAACTGATGGTGGTGGAAACGGCTGCACACAAACCGTGACCAACACCAGCGGCACCGCGAATCGTGGCGGTGGTGCAGGTGGATTCGCACGCCAGAACCAAGAGGCAACGTTCACTGCGGCTGCTGGCGGCTCTGGTCTCGTAATGGTGAGGTTCAGGTAATGGCACACTTTGCATGGCTCGACGAACGCAACGAGGTCTATCAGGTCTCGGTTGTGAACAACAGCGACATCCAGAACTTGGAGTTCCCCGAATCAGAAGCAGTAGGCATCACCCATCTGACTTCAGTTCACGGTTCGGGCAAAACCTGGAAGCAGACTTCGTACAACGCAAACTTCCGCGGCAAATACGCTGGGATTGGCGATACATACGACGCAGAACTTGACGTGTTTGTTTCTCCTCCGGTTGAAGAACCGGAGATTGAAGAGCCGCTAAGTGAGGTAGCAGAGTGACTCGTTCATACATGGGTTATGTCTCATCGCAAACAACGGACACGATTGTGGTGCAGGGCTACGGCACAGCGACGCTCAGTGGCACAGGTGCATCAAGTAGCACCATCACCGTTTCGGGCGCATCCTACACACTTCTGACTGCGATAAATGACGGCACGCTTTCCGTCAGCAAAGCAGGACTGTTTGATGTCTGCTTGGTAGGCGGCGGTGGGGCAGGTGGTCGCTCACAGTCCAACTACGGAACTTCTGGTGGGGGCGGCGGCGGCGGCATTGTTTTGCAAACTATTTATCTTGCGGCTGGTGATTACACCGTTGATGTAGGTGCTGGTGGCACGGGTGGGTTCTCCGAAGTGTATGCAGGCACGGGCAAGCCAACTTCTGTTTATTCAACTGACAACTACGAAATCACTGCGCTTGGTGGTGGCTGTGGCGATGCGCCGCTTTATGGAATCCGTGCAGGCTTCGGTGGTTCTGGTGGTGGTGCAAAGAACAACGGCACAGGCGGCTCAACAGTTCAGACGCAAGGTTCAGCAGGTGGCAGTGGTGGCTCATCGGGCGCATACGATGGTGGTGGAGGCGGAGGTGGCGGTGGTTCTGCTGTTGGCTCAAATGGTTCTAGCAATGTCGGTGGTGCTGGTGGCGCAGGTTTGGACATCTCAACGTGGCTGGGTCAGTCAGCGGCAACGACCATCAAAGGCGGCGGTGGTGGTGGAGGTGGGTCTGGCGGCAACGGTGCGGCTGGAAGCGGCAACGGCTCAGCGAACACGGGTGGCGGTGGTGTAGGTCGTGCCGCAAACATCAGCAGTGATGGCGCATCGGGATACTCAGGTATTGCGTATATCAGGTTCAAGTTGTGATTAGTTATTTGGCGGGTATGCCACGCTCAGGTTCAACCCTGCTTGCAAGCCTGCTGAATCAAAACCCCGATGTATTCGTGTCATCGTCATCACCACTTTGTAATACGCTTTACCACACCGAACGCCTGTGGGCTGAACAAGTTGCGTTAGAAGCAAACCCGAATCCTGTTGGCGTGAATACAGTTTTGCGTTCCGTTATCCCCGCTTTTTATGCAGACCGCAACGAATCGCTAATTATTGACAAAGCATTTACTTGGGGTACGCCAGAAAATCTTGCGAACCTTATGCGATTCGCACCCAACGAACCAAAGTTCATTGTGATGGATAGGAACAGAAGCGAAGTTCGTGCTTCGCTTGAACGGCTAATGAGCGAAAATCCTGCGGCTCGCTTGTCGTCACCAGATGAAATGTTGCGTCGTTGCGAAGCATCATTCAACAATTTGACAAAAGCAATGCCGCACAACTGTGTGGTTGTTCATTACGATGAACTTGTATCGGACACCGCAACCGTGTTGCGCCGCATCTATTCGTTCTTTGCTATGCCCGACTACGAACATCAACTGACCGATATTCGCAGTAGTTCTACTGACGATGATTCGGTGTGGGGTGTATCAAAGATGCATGAAGTAAGACCCGAAATAAGGAAGTTGGCTTATGTCTGAAAATAGAATCTTTGCAAAAGTTGAGAATGGCATCGTGACAGATGTGCGGTGTGCTGGCTCGTTGGAATGGATAGCCGCTAATCCTGCCCGTTATGATGATGTGTCGTTGTGGTTGGAAACTTGGCAAGACGGTTCTCAGCGTGGCAAGTACGCTGGCATCGGTGACCTGTACGACCCTGCATTAGACATCTTCACATCACCACCAGTTGAGGATGCGCCCGAATAACAGCCTTCGATGGCTGATATTTCTCCCAGCAGCAATCCTCGCGCTCGCTGCCCCAGCCAAAGCCGACGTTGAACCAGGACTCAACGCCATCGGCTACACCTACCAGCCGACAGGCATCCCACTACGAGTAGACGACCTCTACCCAACCTGCGGCTCAGAAATAGAAAACAACATCAACCGCAACTACAACGGCGAACCATTCCAAAACTGCGGATACGACCTCTTCATGGTTCACTACACAGGATTCATCACCCTCCCCGAACACGACACCATCCAATTCATGGTCGCAGCCGACGACGGCGGCACAGTAAAAATCGCAGATACAGAAATCGGCACATGGAACCTGAAAGGTTGCTCATGGAGCCAGCAAGTAAGCCTTGACGTTGAGGCTGGTACGTATCCGCTAGACGGCTGGTTCTTTGAGTGGGGTGGCGGCACTTGCTACATGCTTGCTTGGAACATTGACGATGCTGGTTGGGAGATTGTCCCTGACGAAGCGTTCACGCAGACACCAACCGCACCGACCACCACAACTACGGTGCCGGAAACAACCGTGCCGGAAACAACAACCACCGTAGAAGAAACAACTACGACCACTACAACTACGACGACTACAACTCAGGCTCCTCCGCCCGAGACGACAACTACGACCGAGGCTCCTCCGCCTCCAACGCTTCCCCCCACAACAACTGTTCCCGAGCCAACAACGACTGTGCCAGAATCACTCCCGACTTACGCCCCGACGACTGTTCCATCCACGACGGTTCCTCCCCGGACAACGGTTCCTCAGACAACTCTTCCCCCAACGTCCGTAGTAACCACAACAACAGTGATACCGGCAACAACACTGCCAGCCCCATCAACAACCAGCCCACCAGAAACCACTTTGCCACGCGTTGAGGCTATAGCAAATGCCACCCCAGAACAAATCATTTCCGTAGTTTCTGACATCTCGACAGAAGAGGCCGCAGAAGTCTTCGCTCAGATTGAAGTGTCAGACCTTACTGACGAGCAGCAAGAGGCCCTGGTTGCTGCAGTTCAGGAAGCCCCAACCGAAGTCCGAGAGGCATTTGAGGAGCAGGTGGACATCTTCAAAGAAGGGCTGGATGACTACGTTCCAGTGGGGTCAAACATCCCAGTTGGGCAGCGGCGTACTATTGTGGCTATCGGGGCCGCCATAACCGCTGCCGGTGCAGCGACTAGGATTCGTAGATGATGAAGAAGTTCTTTGCCTATATCGCAGACCAGACCTGGACCCTGGCGGGCACTGGGCTTGTTCTGATTACCCTGTCGGGTCCAACACTGCGTCAAGCCCTATGGCTTACTGGCGTAGCACTGGTGCTACACTCGCTGTTGACCTTAACGACAGGGGAAGACTAGGAATGACACGCTTCATGGAACTCGCCAATAAAACCGTTGCCAAGATTCTGGACCTGGGCCAGCGCTTGTTCTCTTTGTTTGTGGCTACGGCTTTGCCAGCCATCACCGGCGGTGCGGTCATTGGCGTCTCCGTGGTCAAGTCGGCCCTGATTGCCGGCTTCATGGCAGTGGCTGGCGTCCTCCAGAAGTTGGCTGCCGCCTCTACGGACGGCGAGTTGACCAAGGAAGAAATCGCAGAAGCATTCAAGAAGTAGCCATGGCTGACAAGTATCCAGTCGTCAAGGTCAAGCAATGCGACCATCTGAAAGGGGTCAAACCAGGTGAACTCGATTCGTCACTTCTTCGCGGAATTGAAGGCAAAGGCAAACTCCATCATTGTGCGGCTGACGCATACGAAGCAATGGACGCAGCAGCCAACGCCGAAGGCATCGACCTCTCCCCAACCTCGCAGGCGGACACCTACCGTTCGCTCGAAACCCAGGAGTATGGCTTCTACCAAAGGTACACCGACAAGCCGAACAAGAAACTCCTCAAGCAAACCCCGCGCATCTACAAAGGGAAAGCCTGGTACCTCAAGAAAGGCGTAGCCCCAATGGCTGTGCCTGGTACGTCCAACCACAACCTGGGCATCGCCATTGACATCGCCAATGCCAGCGGCAAACGCTTAGAGTGGTTGCTCAAGAACGCTCAGCGTTTTGGATTTTCATGGGAAGTTCAAAGCGAACCATGGCACCTGCGCTATGTGGCCGGTAATGACACACCCGATGCCGTACGCGAATGGCTGGCAAACAAACCCGCTGAGTCGTAATGGATGCCAACGCCGCACTGATTGTCGCTGCGGCGGTAACTGCGGTCGGTGGAATCATCGTTGCCATCATCCAGCAGTTCAAGAAAGAGAACGCCATTGACCACCAGGTGGTGGTCGGGATGCTCAAGATTGTGCACCGCTCACAGCAGCGCGTGGAGGACAAGGTACAACAGGTTGACGAAAGGCTGTCGAACCACCTAGAGTTCCACGCCGCGAAGGGGATGCTTGACAATGAGCGAACAGTTCAGCAAGATAGAGTTGAAGGCAATAGCGCAGTTTCTTCGTAAGGTATACCCAGGGGTATCCGAGCAAGACAACTTGTGGAATTTGATTTCAAGAGTTGAACAACAACTGAAGGGGGAAAATGAAACCAGCCACCGAGGGAGCCGAGATACTCCTAAAGGCGCATGAACTAGTTACACGAGATAGGCAGAACACCTACTCTCATCCGCTTGACGATTACTCCAGAACCGTAGCCATCTTCAATGCACTGAAGGGCGAACAGTTGATGACCGCAGAAGACGGCATCCTGTTCATGATTTGCGTGAAACTCTCGCGCTTGATGCATGAGTTGAAAACCAACATGGATTTGCCAGACAACATCATTGATGCTGCCGGGTACATTGCGTGCTTGCAGATGGTTCGCGAAGCACAACGTCAGCGTGACCCGCAATGAAGAACAGCAAGTGGGACATTGAGTCCAACACATTCAACTTTGACGAGGACTTAAAGTACGGGCAGATGGGCGAGAAGCGCATCCGCAACATGCTGGAGAATCTGGTTGAGGGTTCCTTTGAGGTTAAGGCTGACAGATACCGCAACGGGAACATGGCCATCGAGATGCGCCAGAATCCACGCCGCTGTGGCAAGTGGGTTCCTTCCGGATTGCAAGTGACAAAGGCCAAGTGGTGGGTGTATATTTTCTCGATGGACGGCGGTTTCATTATCGTCTCCGTAGAAAGACTGAAGCGCTTTATCAGAGCCAACCATGAAACGCTGGAGACGCGAGACTTTGCGCGGCGCTCCAGCAATCCAGCATGGGGATATCTGCTGAAGCCTTCAGATGTTTGTTCATTGCTTTACGACAAGAGGTACGACAGTGAGTAAGTGTCCATGGTCCCTGGTTGCAGTCCACTGGATTGACGCCTTTGATTCAAGCAACGGTTGGATTTCCACCAAGGAATACAAGCCGAAGCCCCAGCATGTAATCAGCGTGGGCTGGCTCTGGCCTGACCTGCTTGATGATTACGTGTCAGTCACCTGCTCATGGTGTCCGATGGAAGAGCCGGAACTTGACACGACTGGAATGGTCACGCACATTCCGGTTGGCATGGTCCAAAAAATCGTCATCCTTGACGAGCCCGACTGGGTTGTGGAATGAAACATTCAGCGCTACGCTGACCAAAACGAGCGAAGGAGGCTCCATGAAAATCAATAAAATCAGCAAACCAACGCACGGCTCAGCCGAATGGCTGGCAGTGAGATGGAAGAACGAAAACGGCGAAGCCCGAATCTCGGCCAGCGTCGCAGCCGCAGTTCACGGCGCTCATCCATATGTAAAGACTGCCGACCTTGTCAGCGAACTCATCGCTGCCGAACCACCGCAGCCGAAAGCCCCGAACTCAGCGATGCTGCGTGGCACGACGCTGGAGGCACCAGTTCGCAACTGGTCATCTTCTCTGCTTGGCTACCCACTTGAGGAGCCACAGGAGATGTACGTGTACGAAGAGGACGGTGTGCGCCTTATCGCCACGATTGATGCCGTCAATCCCGATGGTTTGGTGCACGAAATCAAGACCAGCAAGAAGCGCTTTGACGGCAAACTGCCAGTCATGTGGTACTGGCAGGGAGTGCAGCAAGCCATTTGCACAGGCACGGACGAGATTGTCTGGTGCGTGTTTGACTCAGACATGGACCTGAAGTTCCACACACAGAAGGTCACCAGCGACGAGAAGCGCACCCACATTGAGGCATGCCGGCGCCTGCTGTCCTACGTGGACATGGGCATGTTCCCAGATGACGTGCGTCCGTCGTATCAGAACATCTCTTCCCTGCACCCCAACGCAGAGGACAAGTCCGTGGAACTGGACGGCGACACCATGGCGGTGCTTGAGCAACTCCGTAAGTCACAGGAGATTGTCAAGTCCATGGAAGAACACATCGGTCAGTTGCAGGCAGAAGTCTGCCGACGCATGGGCGATGCTGCGATTGCCACTCACAACGGTATCGTTCAGTGCACCTGGAAGAACGTCAGTCGTAAGTCGTTTGACCAGAAGAAGTTCGAGGAGGAACATCCAGCCCTCCGCGATAAATACAAGAAACAAACCACATACAGGCAATTCAAAGCAAACAAGGGAGACCAGCAATGAGATTCAATTTGGATAATTACGAGACAGTAGAAGCAAGGCTTGCCAAGTTCTGGGAGATGTACCCCAACGGACAGGTCTTCACTGCCATCCACCACTACGACGACAGCAAGGTCGTGTTCAGGGCTGAGATTTACAAAGACATCAGCGACCCACGCCCAGTGGCAACTGGCTTTGCCGAAGAGATTCGGGATGCCAGCCCAGTGAACCGGACATCTCACGTAGAAAATGCAGAAACCTCCGCAATCGGGAGGGCCTTGGCCAACTACGTGTTCCAGTCCAAGACTGCGCCACGTCCTAGCCGTGAGGAGATGACCAAGGTTGCACGCAGCCAGGAGCCAAAGTCAGATGCTGACTTGCTTACCAAGTTCCGTGCTGCTTGCGCTAAGGCTGGGCTTGACCCGCAGGATGTAGCCAAAGAGGCAGGCGTTGACCTGAACGAACTGACCGATGCATCCATGCCCAAGTTGCGCGATGTATTCAAGCGCATGCAGACCAAGCCGGAGCCAGCACCAGTGGTTGATGGCACGCAGGCACTGCTTGACAAGGTGAAGGAAGTGTTCCCTGAGGCCAAGGAAGAAGAGCCACAGATTAAGGAACCCAACTCCCCTGCATCAAGTGCACAGATTGGCAAGTTGCGTGCGATGCTGTTGGCCAACGGAATCGGTGAGCGCCCAAGGCAGACCGAGACAGTGGCTGACATCATCAACCGTCCAATCAACAAGTTGGACATGCTGACCAAGGCCGAGGCAAACAAAGCAATCAAGGCTCTTGAGGCAAGAGCCAACCGTGAATGAACGAAAAGGATATTGCGAAGGCAATAGCGACAAGTGCACCAATGATGCATGTCGTCTGTTCGGGACTCTGGGAAGAGAGGACCGTCAGGGGAAACGGCGTGTCAAAGGGTGTGGAGACCCTGCTGCTAGAGGCAGACGCAATCGCCGAAAGGGAGACAGCAAGGCTCGGCGTGCGCGTAAGAAGTTGGGTCTCGGCGGTCATCTCACGCGTCATGAGGAGAACTGGGGAGGAATCTTCAGATGCGAGATAAAGGCCGGCGCTCAGATAAGTCCTATTGCCACCAGGTTCAATGCAGCAAAGGCTCAGTCCGATGCAGCCAAAGCCATAGGTGACATCAGACCATTCGTTATGGTGGCCATGCCAGACGGGACTAGCCGTGGCATAGTGCTTATGGACCTGGAGGAGTTCAGTCAGGTAGTGTCTTTGATAGAGAAGTAAACGATGAGAATAAGGGTCCCTGTCCTCCTTCAGGGCTCATCGTCCCTGGCCGGGTGGTTCGCTGGTATTCCCACCCGGTCAGGGCAAAACCCTTCAAGGAGCAAAGGAGAATAAAATGGATTTGATACCAAGGATTTTGGCAGCGGTTTCTGCGACGTTGTTCTTCGTCGGAGTTTCCTACGGCGACGAGCCGTCACGGGAGCCAGCCAAAGCAAGAGGTGCTGAGCAAAGCGTTACGGGGGTAATGGTCAGCACCACACAGGCACCCACCACTACCACTAGTGTTTACATAATTCCGCCCATGGCACGGTGTGGACAGTGGTGGGTGCTTGCGCTTGAAGCAGGCTGGCAAGAAGAAGAACTAGGGACTCTCGACTACATCATGTGGCGCGAGTCTCGATGCCAGCCGGAAGCACACAACACGACCCTGAACAGGGATGGCTCTACCGACATTGGCTTGACGCAGGTGAACGACAGGTCGTGGTGCCTGCCGACTCGCTGGTATCCGAATGGGTACTTGCAAACGATTGGCGTTCTGGCTAACGTTGGTTGCGAGGAGTTATTCGACCCGCTTACAAACCTGCGGGCCGCCAAAGCAATTCATGACTACGCCAAAGAAACCAGCAACGACGGCTTCTCGCCGTGGGGAGTATGACTACATGCAACTATTCAGCGAATGGTTGTTGGATGACACCGACGACAAATTCATGAAGCACGCCGCCTGCCAAGGCTTGGACTCAAGTATCTTCTTTGCCGAGCGTGGCGCTAATACGTTCGTCAAGAAGGCCAAGTCCATCTGCGCCAAGTGCACAGTCCGAGAGGACTGCCTGCGCTACGCCATGAACAACCGCATTGACTTCGGTGTGTGGGGTGGGCTGTCAGCCAACGAACGCATCAAGCGTGCACGCAAGGAACTGAAGGAGCGCCGGAATGTCCGATGACATGCACATGCTCAACTCATGGTTGACTGAACTGCAGGTCGCGGTGGATACACTGCGAGAAGATAAGAAAGGTCTTCAGGCTCGGGTTACCGAGTTGGAGGAAAAAATAGCCATGTACAAATCCATGGTGGAACGACTAAGACTGGCCCTAGGCCAGGGGAGAGACTATTACCTATGAGTAACGAAACAAACAGTTGGTACAAACTCAAGGACGGCACGTGGGGTGCAAAACTCCGGCATGCCGCTACCGAGGGTGAGCAAGTGGTGCTTACGACAAAGGACGGCAAGCAGAGTGATGTCTGGCTGGTGCGCAAGATTGCCCAGTTCCCAGATGCTTCTCTGTGGAGCGTGACCTCAGAGGAACCAGTTGCAGTCGCAGACGAAGCCCCCTTCTGAATGGGGCTGTGACCACTGCGGCACAGTTGAAAGAGCGCTAACTAGGTGGCCCGACACGATACTCGATGAGTGCCCGTGTCGGTGCCACCTATACGCTAAGGGACTTCTAACAGCAGAAACCAAAAACTGGAGGAGAAAGAAAAACAAATGACCAGCGCAGCGAAATGCAAGAAGTGTGACACCATCGTGGTGCACGACAAGCGGAATGTCGCAGGATGCAACTGTGACCCTGATGCTCCGACTTGGGTTTACATTCAGCCGGACGGCAAGATACGTGGATTCTCGCAGTCCGAGTGGGAAGTCGTAGACCTGTGAAGGAGAAGTGGAACTGCCCGAAGTGCGACAACAGCATCGTGCTTCACGTACGAGTAGAAGTGCCACCCGTGTGCCACAACAAGAGCGCACACACATCGAGCCCGCAAAGCATGGAGAAAGATAATGATGCCAACAGGAACGTTTGAAATACCGGACTTCTTTGACGAAGAGAAGCACATTGCAGAAGAAGTACTGACTGAACTTGTCGTGCTTGCCCTCACGGTGCGACCGGCGTTGAAGGACTACATCATCAACTTGTGCGACGGAATCAAAATCACGTTGCCGGATGATGCAGTTGAGCGAAGCAAGCAGTACGCGTTGCTTCGTGTGCGTCAGATGCAGGGCGAGTAGCACTACCGCTACCGCTACCGCTGTCATCGCTCGAAGAAGAGAGCGGGGCGAACAAATGTTCGCTTGACGGCGGGCTCGGCGTTCGCTAACCTCGCTGAGCGTCGGCAAACCGCCGACGCAAACGCCAAGGAGGCAAACGCAATGAAACAAACCAAGAAACGCAAGGCAATCTCATTCTCTGAGGCTCTGTCTCAAGCAGGGCAACAGAAACGCCGAGGGCCAGGGCTTCACAAGTTGCAGCAGGTCGCAGACATGCTGGAGGAGAGTCAAGACTCAGAGGTATTCTTTGAGTTGCTTTACGACAAGCGCTTTCCGGCTCGCCGCTTGTGGCTTGCCATCAACAAGATGGGCATCAAGACCTCGTACCAATCGGTCTTGCGCTGGAGGCAACTACACACCAGCAAGAACCTCATCTTCCAGAACGGCAAGGTTCTCATCGGGAAGCGCCAACTCCCATGACCCAAGACGAACAAGATGTGCTTGCGGAAGCAGCCAAGATTGTCAATGAGGCTTCTGAACGAGTCAACTCTGATAGAGCAGAGGGCGTTGAGACAGAGTTCAAGAAGTTAGAACAGGCTATGTGGGCAGAGTTAGGTGAGCCAGAGGGCTTGCACTCTCTGTTCACCATCAACCAAGTGCCATCAGACGAGGTAGATGGCGTGCTTGACCATGTGTCCAAGCACCCAGAGCGCCTTGTCCAAGGAGAAGACACCATTGAGGGCTCAAAGCCCGATGTGCTAATCGGATTCTCCAAGGTGGCAGAGGGCGGTGACATCTACGAGATGCTTGAGCACAAGTTGCTTTCTCTCTCTGTCGCAAGGGAAGAGTCAGTTATCGGTGTGCTTGCTCGCATGGACGCAAAGGCAACCAACTCAGAAACAAGTGAGAAGGCTGACGCATGCATCACACTCATGCTCCTTGCGGACAACTGCTATGTCGCAGTTCGTCAATACGAGAAGCCAGATGAGCCTGTGTTCTACACCAAGATACATGCTGACGAGTACGAGCAAGGAGTGAACAGGGTCATTGACGCAATGCTCTTGTTCTTTGCAGTACCGAAAGCCATGTTCCAACAGAAGCCTGCCGTTATGGAGGCACTCTACAAAGACCTCTCTGCGCAAGCAGAAGGAAATAAATAACAACAACCAACAGTCCAAGGAGGACAAACGCAATGGATACCCAGCAAGTAACACCAGAACAGCAAGAGGAACTTACCTCTTGGCAACGAGCAGAGTTCGCCATAGAGCACTCCAACAGAGTGCTTCTGTACGGACTTCCCGGAACAGGCAAGACCTACTTCGGTCTGACCCAAGGGCTCAACGGTAAGACTTCGTACAGGCTTGCTTGTACCGAAGAGATGACAGAAGCAGACCTCATTGGCTTCTGGCGCCGTGAAGCATCGGGCAATCTGAAGTGGCAAGAAGGCGTTGGCATCAAGGCTTGGCGCGAAGGCGCAAGGCTCGTTGTTGATGAGGTCAATCGCATCAACGGCGATGTGGAGAGCAAACTCATGATGTTGCTTGACACAGAAGCAAGCGCCTCTTGGCAGAACCCAGACACAGGCGAGGTGGTCACACCTGCTGGTGGCTTCTCTGTTGTGGCAACCATGAACGGTGTCCCAGAAGACTTGGCACCAGCAATCCTTGACCGCATGATTGTGCGTTGTGAGGTCAATACGCCAAACCCCAAGGCGATTGCTGCTCTGCCCGAGTACCTGCGCAATCTGGCTTCATCTTTCACAGATGAGCATGCCAGCAACCGCTACTCGTTGCGCTCCTTTGTGGAGTTCCACCGCATGTACGAAGCAAGCAATAACTTGCGTGCTTGTGCCCAGGTGGTGTTCCCCGAGGTCGCAGAGTCCATCGTGGACTCTCTGGCAATCATTGAGGCAGAGGTTCGCTAATGCCCCAGACCAAACGGTTTGCGCCAGACAGCATGGAGCAACGCAAGGGTGCCAAGCACTCGCGCTTTGTGACAACAGGTTCTGTGCCAACCTCTCTTGATGGTGTACAGATACATCTGTCATCAACTGAGAGAGAGCACATGTTCTCTGCCCCCAACGAGGAAGGTCCAGAGTTCAGGCGACTTCGTCGCTTCGGGCTTCTGCTTTCTCGCTATGGGCTAGTGGACAAGAACCGCTTTGTCAAGCGCAAGGACAAGGGCCACGAGATTGTGACAGTCGCAGAGCGTCTTGTTGCAACTTATGCCTACAAGAAGGTGTTCGGAGGCGACCCCACCATCGGTGTTGCCAATGTCCAACCTCTCATCAGCATGCTCAATAGCCCAACACCAAGTCACAGCGTCATCGTTGCTGCTCTTGCCTACGCAGGTACGCAAGCAGGCAGGGACATTGTCGTTGGCATCAAGGACGAGGACCTTCGGGCTCATGTTGAGAACTGCATGGACAATGCGTGGAGGAGCGTTGATTGGTACGCAGACAGCATCATGCGTCACATCAACAGACAGGGCAAGGGGCATGCGCGTAGCGCCAACAACTGCTATGACTACATCTGTGATTCCATTGACAGATACTCAACCTCCATTGAGGCGCGCTACAAGCACCAGCGTGGCATCAAGGAGCAGCAGGAGTCACAGCAGGGCGTCAAAGGCAACAACAGCCTCAAGCGCAGGACAGAACAGCAGATGTACGGCAAGCGCGTTGCTCGCAACGGCAAGCCGTTTCTGCGTCAGATTGTTCCAAGTCTTGACGGTTGGGCTTATGCGCTTCTGGAGAAGATGCCTCTTACGCTCCCTCACACAGGGCGCAAGGGGCGCAAGTTGATACCCATGCCGTATGGCAAGAGCATCAGGTTCATTGTCCGTGAGGACACAGACCCTGAGCAGAGGGTGTTTGCTCGCAAGACCAGAAGCAAGGGAGGCGTTGTCATTGTGGATTGTTCAGGCTCTATGTCCTTCACATCAGAGCACCTTGACACCATCATGGCAGCAACGGCAGGCGCAACCGTGTTGTGCTACTCGTCAGGCAATGAGCCAGATGGCGCAAACATCTGGCTCGTAGCACGAGGTGGCAGGCGCACAAGCATCTTGCCGGACTTCCCAGGGAACAACGGCGTAGATGGCCCAGCACTTGAGTTAGGGGTATCAATGCGCAGGCACAACGAGCCTGTCGTATGGGTCTCTGACACACAAGTAACGGGTCGTGGCGATGTTGCCTCTGGCTTCTTGCGCGATTGGTGCTTGGACTTCTGTGCCAAGCATGAAATCACCATCGTGCGCCATGCAGAGCAAGCAGCAACAGCCCTGCGCAAGATACAACTTGGGCAGAGACCAGACAGAACAAACTACAAGAAACTCAAAGCAAGGGAGATGTACTAATGGAAGAACCAGACAAGCAACTTATGTCCGAGGTGGAGAGCATCATCAACAATGCTGCCAAGGGACACAAGGAGACAAAGCGCAACGAGATGCTGCGAGCACTACGCACTATCTCGCAAAGCGCAGAGAAGGACTTCTCGTTCACCGAGGAGCCCTATGCCCTAATCCTGATACAGCAGGTGGGCTTGGACGAGGTAGATGAGCACACAGCCCATAGACCTCCAGAAGCACAGGGCATGTCACTCACGCAACTAGACGCAGAGGGCTATGGAGCAGGCGCAGTCACACGCCCCTTCACCACAGCCACCATGGAGGAACTGACTGACATCATGGACTCCCCTGCCAATCAGTTGATGACTGATGTCTCTTTGGGCAAGAAGGATTGGGCTTCAGTCACGAGGCACAAGCAGAACGGCGCAACCGTCTACATGATGGTCGCAGGTGGCTGTGTCACAACATTGACGCTTACCCCTTCAGGCGAAGAGGTGACGAGCCACAGCGACATGCACGATGAGGACATACCCGCTCTCATCAACAGCGTCTGTGGTGACTCTCAGGCAATGCTCAAGAGCCAATGGAACTTCACATCAAGCATTCAGATGCTCAGGAATCAATACCCCAACTCCTATGCAGAACTTGCCAAGGAGATGGAGCAACGGTTCAGGGAGATGGGTGATGAACAGTGAACCAAGCGCTCTGCTTATTGGCACTCTTATTGTCATTGGCGACAGGGCAGCGAGCACGCAAGGTGCTGGACTGTACTTGCGTGCCGGTGTCGGCTTAGCCTTGATACTTCTGTATCTGTGGGCTAGGAACAGCGCCAAGTGACAATGTGGGGGCTACGGGTAGGCAGCACTTCGGTGCTAAACCTCCTACAACCTGCTCGTAGCCCCCTGCAACACGCCACAATCGCTACCGATGTCGCTTGGGAATCCGTACATGCGCGAGGGACTCGGCGAACAGCCGTTCGCTTGACCTCGTCGCCAGCCTGCCCTACGCTGGTCTCGTTGGCATCAGCCAACACAACAAGTCCAAGGAGGACACCATGAGTACCAATGAGCAACCAAGACAAGACTTAGCACTTGATGCTGAGTTACTGATGAGATTCCAGACTGTCGCAGGAGACATGCTGCGAGGAGTCTGGACAAGTCCAGATACCACACCCAAGAAAACCAACTGGTTTATCCAGTGCCACAACAATCAAGTGGCAGGACAGCCAGCAGAGGGTCGCATCGTGTATGTGACCAAGTCACGGGGTGCATTCCAGTTGGTGCAACTGCTGGAGAAGCAGGGAGACAAGACAGACAAGATGGGTCTGCCAGTCTCACTGTGGACAGCCACAGTCCTCAACGGCTAAGGGACATTGGGGGGAGGCGCAAGCCTCCCCCCTCTCTTGCGCTACCGATGTCGCGCGCGAATACCCACA
>Ga0129336_10000120_pt1 | contig 38435 bp, 53 predicted proteins | sample CPB6_02_DNA_FD_96878 | JGI IMG/M metagenome (GOLD analysis project Ga0129336, IMG submission 96878) | Freshwater to marine salinity gradient microbial communities from Chesapeake Bay, USA - CPBay_Sum_0.6_0.2_DNA | ecosystem: Environmental > Aquatic > Marine > Coastal | place: USA: Chesapeake...
TGTCCTGTACGCGTTTCCGTGGGGGCAGGCGGGGACGCCTCTTGAGCATTTTGCAGGCCCGCGCCGTTGGCAGCGCGAAGTGCTGGCGGAACTGGCGGCGCATATAGAGCAGAACAACGGCAAGATTGACTTCGACACGTTCAGGATGGCGACCAGTTCGGGGCGCGGCATCGGCAAGTCGGCGCTGGTGTCTTGGCTGGTGATCTGGATGCTATCGACGCGCATCGGGTCCACCACCATCGTGTCAGCTAACTCGGAAGCACAGCTCAGGTCGGTGACGTGGGCGGAAATAACCAAGTGGCTCAGCATGAGCCTCAACAGTCACTGGTTCGAGATCAGCGCCACCCGCGTGGCTCCGGCCAAGTGGCTGACGGAGATTGTAGAAAAGGATCTTAAGATGGGCACGCGCTACTGGGGCGCGGAGGGGCGGCTGTGGAGCGCGGAGAATCCCGACGCCTACGCGGGGGTTCACAACTTCCAGGGCGTGATGTTGGTGTTTGACGAGGCCAGCGGCATCGAGGACAGCATCTGGTCGGTGGCGGCGGGGTTCTTTACGGAAAACACGCCCAACAGGTTCTGGATGGCGTTCAGCAACCCGCGCCGCAACAGCGGGTACTTCTACGAGTGCTTCAACGGCAAACGGGACTTCTGGCGCAACAAGATCGTGGACGCCCGGTCGGTCGAAGGAACCGACAAGGCGGTGTACCAGCAGATCATCGATGAGTACGGGCCGGACAGCAATCAGGCTTACGTCGAGGTGTACGGGCAGTTTCCCAGTGCGTCGGACGATCAGTTCATCGGCAGCCACTTGGTGGACGAGGCGATGGCTCGCAACAAATGGAAGGATCAGTCGGCTCCGGTGGTGATCGGCGTGGACCCGGCGCGGTTTGGGGCGGACTCGACGGTCATCGCCGTGCGGCAGGGCCGGGACATCGTGGCGATCAAAAAGTATCGGGGCGACGATACGATGGAAGTCGTTGGGCGCGTGATCGAGGCTATCGAGGAGTACAAGCCCGCGCTGGTAGTGGTGGACGAGGGCGGGCTAGGGGCGGGGGTCGTGGACCGACTTAAGGAGCAACGGTACAAGATCAGGGGCGTCAACTTCGGAGCCAAGAGCAAGAATCCGCTGATGTGGGGTAACAAGCGGGCGGAAATGTGGGGTGAGCTGCGGACATGGCTCAAGACGGCCAGCTTGCCCAAGGATCGCTACCTCAAGAGCGACCTGATCGGCCCCATGATGAAACCGGACAGCCGGGGGACAATCTTCTTGGAAAGCAAGAAGGACATGAAAGCGCGGGGGCTGGCGTCGCCCGACGCGGCGGACGCTATTGCTGTCACGTTTGCGTTCCCGGTGGCGCACCGGGAGTACGTTGACCGGGGGCCTAGAAGAGGTTACTCTGCGGGCGGAATTACAACCTCATGGATGGGATCGTAATCATGACCTCCAGCACCAAATCAATCGGCGCCGCGTTTGAAGATCAGAACATCATCGGCTCTGATTTTGTTTTGGCTGGCGGTCAGCTTGGCTATTCGACTGACGCTCAAGGCGCAATTACGCAGCTTACCAGCAAGTCAACCGGCGTGACGCTGGACAAGTCTTGCGGTCAGATTACCATGAACAACGCCGCACTGGCGGGCACAACCAACGTGACGTTTACGCTGACCAATTCGCTAATTGGCATCAAAGACGTGCTGGTGCTAAACGTGTACGGCGGCACAGCTGGGTCGTACAATGTGTGGGTAAGCGGTCTGGCTGCGGGTTCTGCCACGATCACCGTGCGTAACATTACGGGCGGTTCGCTGTCGGAAGCTATCGTCATCAACTTTGCCATCATTCACGGACAATAATATGCCCCTTAAAAAATCCGCGTCGCCCAAGGCGTTCAAAGCAAACGTGGCGGCTGAGATAAAGGCTGGCAAACCGCCTAAACAAGCGGTTGCCATTGCCTATTCGGTTAAGCGAGCAGCAGCGAAACCGTCAAAAGGTAAGTGACATGGACTATTCAGGGGTAGCTGCGGCAGGCCGTGTGTCTAGCGGGGGCGGGTCTCGTAAGAAAGACCCGGCGACTGTGCTTGACACCATGCGTAGCCGTCTGACGATGGCTATTTCTGCTTATTCTGAAAGCCGCGAGGACGAGCTGGACGACCTGCGGTTCTTTGCCGGATCGCCCGACAACCAGTGGCAGTGGCCTGCGGACGTGCTGGCTACTCGTGGTTTGGTGCAGGGGCAGACAATCAACGCCCGGCCTTGCCTGACCATCAACAAGTTGCCCCAACATGTGCGCCAGGTAACCAATGATCAGAGACAGAATCGACCCAGTGGTAAAGTCATCCCTGTCGATGACAAGGCGGACGTGGAAGTTGCTGAAATCTATGATGGTATCGTGCGCCATATTGAGTATATGTCGGACGCAGACGTGGCTTACGATACTGCTTGCGAAAATCAGGTAACCTATGGTGAGGGATACATTCGGCTGCTGACGGAGTATTGCGGCGATGACACGTTCGATCAGGACATCCGCATCGGGCGCATTCGCAACTCTTTTAGTGTGTACATGGACCCCACCATCCAAGATCCATGCGGCTCTGACGCCAAATGGTGTTTTATTACAGAAGATCTCACGCGTTCTGAGTACGAGCGCCTTTTTCCCGACGCCATGCCCGTCTCGTCCATCCAACAGCAAGGCGTGGGCGACGAAAACCTGTCCAACTGGCTGAATGAAGACGTAGTCCGCATTGCAGAGTACTTTTACATCGACTACGAGCCCGCCAAACTCAATTTGTACCCCGACAATCGCACCGCATTTGAAGGAAGCCGCGAAGACGCCATGTTTAAGGCGTCTGGATTGACACCGCTCAAGAGCCGCAACGTGGACCGCAAGCGCGTTAAGTGGTGCAAGACCAACGGCTACGAAATGCTGGAAGAAAACGATTGGGCGGGCCAGTGGATTCCGGTCATTCGCGTCGTTGGCAACGAATTTGAGGTTGATGGCCGTCTTTTTGTGTCTGGATTAGTGCGAAACGCCAAAGACGCCCAACGGATGTACAACTATTGGGTATCCGCCGAGACCGAAATGCTGGCTTTGGCTCCCAAAGCGCCATTTATCGGCTACGGAGGCCAGTTTGAAGGCTATGAGCAGCAATGGAAGACCGCAAATGTCAATAACTGGCCTTATTTGGAGGTCAATCCTGACGTTACGGACGGCCAAGGTGCTGTTTTGCCTCTTCCGCAGCGCGCAGCGCCTCCAATGGCTCAGGTTGGCCTTATTCAGGCTAAGGCAGGCGCGTCTGACGACATCAAATCGACCACTGGTCAGTACGACAGTAGCCTTGGCGCGACCAGCAACGAACGGTCTGGACGAGCAATATTGGCTCGTGAAAAACAAGGCGATACAGGCACATATCACTACGTTGACAATCTCGCCCGCGCCATCCGATATACGACGCGTCAGATCGTAGATATGATTCCCAAAATCTATGACACCCAGCGCATCGCTCGCATCATTGGCATTGATGGCGAAACGGGCATGGCTAAGATTGACCCGACGCAACAAGAGCCCGTCAAGAAAATTGTAGCGCCCGACAATCCGTCGATTGTCATTGAAAAAATCTACAACCCCGGCGTCGGCAAGTATGATGTGTGCGTCACAACCGGCCCAAGCTACATGACCAAGCGTCAAGAAGCTCTTGATTCCATGTCGCAGCTTCTTCAAGGCAACCCGGCTCTTTGGGCGGTCGCTGGTGACCTGTTCATCAAGAACATGGATTGGCCTGGCGCGCAGGAAATGTCCCAGCGGTTTGCCAAGACCATCGACCCCAAACTTCTTGAGACGGACGACAAATCTCCGGCGCTTCAGGCTGCTGAACAGCAGATGCAAGCGATGGCGCAAGAAATGGAAATGATGCACAAGATGCTTCAGAACGTCCATCAGTCCGTCGAAGTGCAGGATCTTGAGCGCAAGAACTTTGAGGCGACAATCAAAGCGTTTGACGCCGAGACCAAGCGCCTTGCCGCCGTTCAAGCGTCTATGTCTCCAGAACAAATCCAAGACATTGTCATGGGCACTGTCCACGGCATGATCACCAGCGGCGATTTGGCGGGCGAGATGCCCGGCCAGCAGTTGCTAGGCGAAGAAATGCCAATGGAAATGCCGCAAGGAATGGCCCCCGAAATGCCGCCCCAAGGAATGCCACCGCAGGGAATGCCGCAATGAAGAAAGCTTCTGATTTTGTAGGGTATCTGTTCCTTGCACGGGATGTGGCTCACTCGGTCCATCTCAACACCCGCAGCTTTGCCAAACATATGGCATTGCAAGGGTTTTATGAGGGGATTGTTGGTTTGGCGGATTCTTTTGCCGAAGCTTATCAAGGCCGTCATGGCTTGATCGGCGGCATCAGCCTTCAAACGGCCAAGAAAACCACCAACGTCGTTGAATTTTTGGAAAACCAGCTTCAAGAGATTGAAGACTGCCGATATGACGTAGTAGACCAAAAAGACACCGCGCTTCAGAATATCATCGACGAAATCGTAGGGTTGTATCTGTCAACTCTGTACAAACTCAAATTTTTGTCGTGAGGCGCTAATGCCCACCGCCTCGTATGTCAAATATACGGCAGCTATTGAACCTCTTTTAGAGGGGATTAACGCTGGCACAGATACGTGGAAAATAGCTCTCGCGGCAACTGTCAACGCGGCAGACACGACATTTACGGCAGGCACCACGGATCTGGCTACGGCTGGCGGGTATACGGCGGGCGGCAATACCGCCAGCATCACGTCCGCCACCCAGACGGCTGGCACTTACAAACTGGTGCTGGCAAGCCCCGCTGTCTGGACAGGATCTGGCGCTGGATTTACGTTTCGATATGCGATACTTTGGGATGCTACGACCAACACCCCGGTAGCGTATTGGGACTACGGGTCCAACGTAACCGTAGCTTCTGGTGATACCATTACCGTGACCCTTGATGCTACGAATGGCGTGTTCCAAGCTACCTGATAGGATAGATCTATGGCCTTCATAACCGCAGATCGTGTCAAGGACACGTCCACCACGACGGGTACGGGCAGCATTACGGTTTCGGGTGCGGCTCCCACGGGCTATCGGACTTTCTCTACCGTTCTGAGCGCCGGGGACACGTTCTATTACTGCATTCAAGGCCAAACAACAACTGAATGGGAAGTAGGCGTCGGCACCTATTCCAGCGCCAACGTGTTTGCCCGCACAACCGTTTTGGCGTCTTCGAACAGCGGCAGCGCAGTGTCGTTTTCGGCAGGCACCAAGAATGTGTTTATTACGTTGGCAGCTAACAAAACGCTTCAACTTGCCCCCAGTGACACGCTTACGGCGGGGTCTGTCCCTTACGGTACGGGTTCCGCGTTGGCCTACACGGCTGCGGGTACAGCAGGCCAGGTGCTTACATCTGGCGGCGCGGGCGCACCCACATGGACTTCCGTAAGCGGCACGGGCACCGTCACCAGCGTCGCCGTTAGCGGCGGCACAACCGGCCTTACGACTAGCGGTGGACCGATTACTACATCCGGCACCATAACGATTGCTGGTACACTTGCCATTGCCAATGGCGGCACCAACAGCACGGCTACCGCTACTGCGGGCGGCGTTAGCTACGGCACCGGCACGGCATACGCGTTTACATCCGCAGGCACAGCAGGCCAAGTGCTTACGTCTAATGGTGCTGGCGCGCCTACATGGACGACAGTGTCGGGATCTGGCACCGTTACCAGCGTGGCGCAGTCGTTTACCGGCGGTTTGATTTCCGTTTCTGGATCGCCCGTTACTACCGCTGGCACCCTAGCCCTTACGGTTGCGGGCACATCTGGTGGCGTTCCATATTTTAGCGGTTCTGCTACCTGGGCTTCCTCAGGGGTTTTGACTGCAAGCGCCATTATGGTCGGTGGTGGGGCTGGCGCAGCACCTTCAACCATCACGACCGGCACAGGTGTGGTAACGGCGTTGGGCGTTAATACGGGATCTTCTGGGGCTTTTGTTGTCAACGGCGGGGCTCTTGGTACGCCGTCTAGCGGCACGCTTACTAACGCTACCGGGTTGCCTATTTCAACAGGCGTATCTGGTCTTGGAACAGGTGTAGCTTCCGCCCTTGGATCTGCCGTAACGGGTTCTGGCGGCGTAGTGTTGGCGTCAGCACCTACCGTGACCAACCCCACCGTCACCAACTACGTTGAGTCTGTAGTGGCGATTGGAACTGTTACCAGCTCCAACACCATCGCGTTGACCAACGGCACAGTGCAGACAGCTACGTTAACAGCTTCAACCGCCTGTACGTTTACAATGCCAACAGCTACGGCGGGTAAATCGTTTGTGTTGTTGCTAAAGCAAGCTGCAACTACCGGCAACGGTACGGCCACATTTACGGGCGTCAAATGGGGCACGGCAGGCGCTCCGACTATCACCGCAACCGCCGGTAAAATGGACATTCTTACTTTTGTTGCTGACGGCACCAATTGGTACGGCAGCGCAGCGCAAGGATACACCCCGTAATGTTTGCGGCAAAAAATTTCTTTTTGGCTGCGGTTGCTGCATCGGGGGCTACCCCTACCGTTGAGTATCTTGTTGTTGCGGGCGGCGGCGGTGGTGGTACAGGATACGGCGGCGGCGGCGGCGCGGGCGGGTATCGAACAGCTACTGGGTTTTCTGTGACCGCTGGGTCCGCTATTACCGTGACCGTTGGCGCAGGCGGTGCAGGCGGGGCAGCCCCTACTGCGGGCACATCTGGTACGGCAGGCAACAATTCTGTTTTTGGTTCTATTACATCCGCTGGCGGCGGTTTTGGTACAGGCGTCAATTATGGCAGCGCGGCAGGCAGCGGCGGTTCAGGCGGCGGTTCAGGCGGATCGTCTGTCGCAGTTTATTCGGGCGGGGCGGCGTCGCCGTCGGGTCAAGGTAACGCTGGCGGTAGTAACGGCACTGTGGCAAGCCCATATCCTTCTGCGGGCGGCGGTGGAGCTGGTGCTGTTGGTTCGGATGGTTCTGGTTCGCAATGCGGCGCAGGCGGCAACGGTTTGGCGTCGTCTATTAGCGGGGCGTCTGTTACTTATGCTGGCGGCGGTGGTGGTGGTTATGGTGCGCAAGGCGGAACGCAAGGCGCAGGCGGTTCTGGCGGCGGTGGTGCTGGCGGCTCTGCTGGGACAAGCAGCGTTGGCGTATCTGGAACCGCTAATACTGGCGGCGGAGGCGGCGGTGGGTCGTTTGTCAGCGGTTCTACGTATGGTGGCGGCGGTACGGGCGGATCGGGCGTTGTTATAATACGCTATCCCAATACGTATCCGGATGCTGCTTCAACAACTGGATCACCTACGTTTACCAATACGGGTGGTTACAAAATATACAAATGGACTAGCAGCGGGAGCATCACCTTCTAATGGCTTTCATAACCGCAGATCGTGTTTTAGATAGCTCCACGTCCACCGGAACGGGGCCTTTTATCGTGTCTGGTACGCCTGCGGCAGGTTACCGAACATTTTCTGCGGTCATGTCGGTTGGCGACACTTGCTACTATTCGATCCAAGGCCAAACAACCAGCGAATGGGAAGTGGGGCTTGGCACCTATTCGTCAACCAACACCCTCACACGCACCACCATTTATTCGTCGTCAAACGCTGGTTCCGCAGTTACGTTTTCGGCAGGTACAAAAAATGTGTTCATTACAATGGCGGCGTCTAAATCGCCTCAACTAGATCCTTCCGGTAATGTGACGGCGCTTGGTACGCCTGCGTCTGCAACATTGACCAATGCCACTGGTTTATCTTTGACGACCGGCGTTACCGGTGTTTTGCCGTCTGCTAACGGTGGCCTTGGCGCAAGCGTGTCTCCGACGACGACAGGGAATGTGTTGTTCACAACCAACGGAACGTCTTGGTCATCGACTGCGAAGATTGTACAACCAGCATCTGTTTCACCTTCAGGAACCGCAGCCGCATCCTTTACTGGGCTACCGTCTTGGGTGAAGCGTGTGGTGTTGCAGTTCTCTGCGCTTACTAGCGCCACAGGGGGCGCTAGTATGGTGGTGCAGCTTGGGACGGGCGCAACGCCAACATATACAACATCTGGATACACGGGCGCACTTGGTCTTACTTTTAACGGAACCGCCAGCGCGGCTTCTGCGCTTTCGTCTGGTTTTACCATTAACACTGGATATGCGGCCAACGCTGCAATCTATGGGACCGTCACCTTAACCAATTTGACTGGGAACACTTGGATGGGAAATATGAATTTTGGCCGTACCGGCACACTTATGTCTGGCGGCGGTGGCGGTATCATTGCCCTTGGCGCAACTTTGACCGCTGTGCAAATTTTGAGTTCTGCCAACTACAACGGCGGAACTGTCAGCATCCTGTACGAATAGGAGACTCACATGGAACGCATAGAGGTCAACGTCGAGACTGGTGAGGTCAAGGTCATCCAATTCACGCCGGAGGAGGAGGCTGAAGCCTTGGCCTACGCCGCCACAATTCAGGAGCCTGTGCCGGTGAAGCCGACGCTGGAGGAGCTTCAGGCGCAGCTTGCCGCTATCTCGGCGCAGATACAGGAATTGGCAGTTGGAGTTTAACTTTTATGTCTCACTTTGCAAAAGTTCTGGATGATAAGGTCATCCAAGTCATCGTCGCTGAACCAGAGTTTTTTGATACGTTCGTGGACTCGTCACCGGGCCAGTGGATACAAACCAGCTACAACACCCGAGGCGGCGTCCATTACGGGCCAAACGGGGAGCCTGACGACGGCGTTGCTCTGCGCGGCAACTACGCCGGGGTAGGGTACACTTACGATCAGGCAAACGATGTGTTCTACGCACCGCAGCCATATCCGTCATGGACTTTAAACCAGACCACATGGATGTGGGAGCCGCCGGTGGCATACCCCGCTGATGGGAAGTTATATGTTTGGGATGAAACTACGGTTGGTTGGAAACTTGTAACTGAAGGATAGGTTAATTGAATGGCTTTCGCTCTTACTGGATACGGCATTGCGTCGCTACCGATTGCAGCCGCGCCGTTAGCGGGAAGCCCCCCGGTTCTTTCGGTCGCCTATACGCTGACTGCCTCCAGCGGCTCCTACACGCTTACCGGGCAAAGCATAACCATCACAAGGGGCTTCTTGCTTTCCCCACAAAATGGCCTATACTCCTTAACCGGGCAGGCCGTAGACATCACGTATACCCCCGCTCCGCCGGTTACAGGACCGACGCAGTACTTTATAGAAATTCGGTCCTTCACGGAATCTAGGAGAATATGATGTCGATTAACCTGAAAGCCATCACGACCCGGCTAGGCTATCAGCAAATCACTTCCCTTAGCTCTTCCACGGCGCTAACGGTCCCTTATGTCGATCTTAACGGCCTAAACTGCCGCCCTGTGATCGCCCTCATTACCCCCGAAGGTCAGGCTGTGCGTTGGCGCGACGACAATGTTGCCCCCACTTCGTCCGTTGGGATGCCTCTTCCTGTTGGTGTGACGCTTCAATATGATGGCGACCTGACCATGATTCGGTTTATTGAGCAGGTGGCTGGAGCCAAGCTCAACATCAGCTACTACGCCTAAAGGTGCCCCATGAACGTCTCGCAGGATAGCGCCCCAATGGACTACATGGACTACTTTCTTAACCAGCTTCCCAGAAACCTGGCTACAATGGCCGCTTTGCGGGATGAGTTGGCTGTTCGCCAAGGAGCTTTGTCTGCTGCACAGGACGCAATTGCCGACCGCGCCAAGGCAGCCGACGAATTGGCTGCCGCTAAGGCTACTGCCGCTGAAATGGTAGCTGGGGCTCAAGACGCCCGCGCAAAATTAAAAGCGGATCAGGCTAAACTTAAAGCTGACCGCGCAGCGTTTGACGTTGCTAAAGCCGATTCAGACGCCGCTGCTGCGGCTCGCGAAGATCTTTTGGCCCGCAGGGAAGCTTCCTGCAACGCCAACGAGTCCCGTCAAGCTGCTATAGCGGCGTCTTTGGACGCCCGCGCGGCAGCTCTTGACGACGCTACGCAGGCTCTTGAAGCCCGCGTGAAGGCTTTCCAGCAAAAGGTGGCAAGTCTTTCCGCTTAACCGACTGGCCGGTAGCCAGGCGCTCCTCGGAGTAACCCATGAACGACGAAGACCTGAATGCCCCAGTGGACGCCCCGGCGCCCATGCCAGAACCGGAAGCTACGGCGGCTCCTGTTGCTGACGACACAAGGCCGGAAGAACAAACGACTGAAACGACCAAAACCTTCACACAAGAGGAATTGGACGCCATAGTCGGCAAGCGCCTAGCAAGAGAACAGCGTAAATGGGAACGGGAGCAGGCTCAAAAAGCCGCAGCCCCCGCCGCACCTTCTGAATTACCGCCGCCTGATCAGTTTGATTCGGTCGAAACTTACGCAAAAGCGTATGCCGAACAAATGCTTAAGGAGCGCGAGCTTCAGAAACAGCGGTCTGAATACGTTGAAGCCTACCACGACCGTGAAGAGGACGCGCGGGCCAAGTACGATGACTTTGAGCAAGTTGCGTACAACCCCAATCTCCGCATCACGACCGTGATGGCCGAAACTATTCAGACATCGGAAGTTGGCCCTGACGTAGCGTATTACTTAGGGTCTAATCCAAAAGAAGCTGACCGCATTTCCCGTATGCCGCCCATCTTGCAGGCCAAAGAAATTGGCAAGATTGAAGCCAAACTGGTTTCAAACCCGCCCGTCAAGAAAACTTCGACCGCGCCAACGCCTATTTCACCTGTTACGGCTCGAAGCAGCGGAGCCCCCGCATACGACACCACTGACCCTCGGTCTATCAAAACGATGACTACGTCAGAATGGATCGCCGCTGAACGCGCTCGACAGATAAAGAAGCTGGAAGCGTCGAAATATCGTTAACCTCTTACGCCTGAAAGGCTGACCAATGGCTAACAGCATTCTTACAATCGACATGATCACCAGAAAGGCTCTGGAGATCCTTGAAAACAATCTGGTGCTTACACGCAACGTGAACCGCCAGTACGACGACAGCTTCGCCGTTGAAGGTGCGAAGATTGGCTCCACGCTGCGTATCCGCCTTCCTGATCGCGCTCTCGTCACCAATGGCGCGGCGCTTCAGGTTCAGGACGACAACGAGCAGTACACGACCCTGACTGTTTCTACCCAGAAGCACATCGGCGTGAACTTCACCTCCGCCGAACTGACCATGCAGTTGGACGATTTTGCTGAACGCGTTCTGAAGCCTCGCGTTAGCCAGTTGGCTGCCAGCGTGGACGCAGATGTGGCAAATGCCTATCAGAACATCTACAGCTCGGTTGGCACCCCCGGCACGACCCCTGCTACTTCGCTTGTCCTGCTTCAGGCCCAGCAGAAACTGAACGAGTACGCCGTTCCTATGGACCAGCGTTACGCTACTGTGAACCCCGCTGCCAACGCCGGTCTGGTCGAAGGCATGAAGGGCTTCTTCAACCCCACCAGCACAATCAGCCGTCAGTTCAAGACCGGCATGATGGGCGAAGGGGTTCTTGGCTATGACGAAGTCAACATGTCTCAGTCCATCGTGCAGCACACGACCGGTTCGCGCTCCACCTCGGACACGATCCTCGTCAACGGCGCTGTCACGACGCAGGGTGCGACCACCATCAGCCTCGATGGCGGCACCGGCTCGGCGACCATCAAGGTCGGCGACGTGTTCACCATTGCTGGCGTGTACGCGGTCAACCCGCAGACCCGTCAGACCACCGGCAGCTTGCAGCAGTTCGTCTGCACCGCCACCGCCACTGCTTCCAGCGGCGCTTGGACCGACGTGCAGATTTCGCCCCCGATCTTCACCGCCAGCCAGGCTCTGGCTACGGTGGATTCGTTCCCGGCGGACAACGCTGCTGTCACCTTCCTTGGTGCGGCCTCCACCGCGTACCCGCAGAACCTTATCTACAACAAGAACGCCATCACGCTCGGCACCGCCGATCTGCTGATGCCGCAGGGTGTGGATATGGCGTCTCGTCAGGTTCATAACGGCATTTCGATGCGTATTGTTCGTCAGTACGACATCAACAACGACCGTATGCCCTGCCGTATCGACGTTCTCTACGGCTACTCTGTGATTCGCGCGCCTATGGCCGTGCGTATGTGGGGCTAACCACTTTTATCTGGGGCTGCGGCCCCAGATCTCCCTCATCAACTCTTTAGGAGAATATCATGGCTCTTCCGAATGGCGCTGGTGGTTACCAGCTCGGCGACGGCAACCTCACCGAAGTCACGATGGGCGTTCAGTCTACCCCCGTCGCAAAGACCGCTGCGGCTACGCTTACCGCTGCGGAAATCACTTCTGGCATCATCACCTACACGGGCGCTGTCGCCAACCTGACGTTCCCCACTGTTGCTCTTACCGAAGCTCTGGTTTCCAGCGCCAAGGATAACAGCGCTTTTGAGGTGGTCATCATTAACATCGGCGCCACCAACACGGTGTCCGTCGTGGGCGGCACCGGCTGGTCCACTGTTGGCTCGCTGGCTATCGCTGCTGGCGTGTCCGCCCAGTTCCGCGCTCGCAAGACCGGCGATCTGGCTTGGACCCTGTATCGCATCGCCTAATCAATCGACGCCCCGTCTACGGGCGGGGCGTCACCTCACAGGTACACCCATGATCTATATGCGCCATCCGGTTCACGGCACCAAAGTTGCCGTCATGGAAGCCGAAGCGATTTATGATGAAGAGAATGGCTGGAGCCGCTATACTCCCGGCGAAGCCCCGCCTTCTGACGAGTCAGAGCCGGTAAATGAACTTGCGCCCCGGCGACGCGGTCGCAGGCCATTGAATGAGGGAATAGCCAGCCATGACGACAGCCGGGGATCAGATTAACGGAGCCCTTCGCCTTCTGGGCGTTTTGGCCGAAGGGGAGACGCCGTCTGCGGCCACATCGCAGGACGCGCTGTTCGCGCTCAATCAGATGATTGACTCTTGGGGTACAGAAAAACTTTCGACCTTTACGACCCAAGAGCAGGTTTTTAATTGGTTGCCTGGCCGCATCAGTCAGACGCTTGGTCCTTCTGGCGATTTTGTTGGCGACCGCCCCGTTTTGATGGACGACGCAACCTATTTTGTGGATACGTCAACCGGCATTTCCTACGGTATCAAGCTGATCAATCAGCAACAGTACGACGGAATCGCGGTCAAAAGCGTCACCAGCACTTTTCCACAGGTAATGTGGATAAACACGAATTTTCCAAACATCGACATGCACATTTATCCAGTACCCACTAAAATACTGGAATGGCATTTCATATCGGCGGCGCAACTGACCCAGCCTGCGACGCTCTCGACCGAGCTGTACTTTCCGCCCGGCTACTTGCGGGCGTTCCGGTACAATCTGGCTTGCGAAATCGCGCCCGAGTTTGGTATCGAACCGCCCGCCACTGTCGGACGCATCGCGATGTATTCCAAGCGCAACCTTAAGCGGATCAACAACCCCGACGACATCATGTCGATCCCCTACGCCATCGTCAGCACCCGCCAGCGGTTTAACATCTTTGCCGGGAACTTCTGATGCAGACGCCCATCCTTGGCTCCGCGTATGTAGCCCGCAGCGTCAACGCTGCGGACAACCGTATGGTCAACCTGTTTCCTGAAGTGCTGCCGGAAGACGCGGGCGGTAAGACCTCGGCGTTTTTGCAACGCGCACCAGGTCTGCGGTCGCTCGCCACCATCGGCACAGGCCCGATCCGTGGACTGCACTCATATGGCAACTACATGTATGTCGTCTCCGGCAACAGCCTGTACCAAGTCGATAGCAGTTACCGTACCGTTCTGCTGGGCACCGTCGCCAACGACGGCCCCGTGTCGATGGCGGACAACGGCATCCAGCTTTTTATTGCCTGCGCCGGTCCCAGCTACATCTTCAACAACACCACCAACGCCTTCGGCCAGATTACCGACCCCGATTTCCCCGGCGCAACAACGGTTTCCTATCTGGATGGCTATTTCGTCTTTATCGAGCCCAACAGCCAGCGTGTGTGGACCACGGCCATTCTCGACGGCACGTCGATTGACCCGCTGGATTTTGCAAGCGCGGAAGGCTCGCCCGACAATCTGGTGTCGTCCATTGTGGATAACTCCGAAGCCTGGCTGTTCGGCACTAACACCATCGAAGTCTGGTACAACGCCGGAAACGCCGGGTTTCCGCTCCAGCGCATCCAAGGCGCGTTCATGGAGATCGGTTGCGCGGCGGCGTTTTCGGTCGCCAAGCTTGACAGCACCGTCTTTTGGTTGGGCGCGGACACACGCGGCAAGGGCATTGTCTATCGCGCCAAGGGCTACCGAGGCATCCGCGTTAGCACCCACGCCGTTGAGTGGCAAATCCAACAGTACGCCAACATCAGCGATGCAACGGCTTACACCTACCAGCAAGACGGCCATGCGTTCTACGTGTTGTCATTTCCGTCCGCCAACGCGACGTGGGTCTACGATGTAGCTACAGGCGCGTGGCACGAGCGCGCAGGGTTCGCTAACGGCGAATTTACCCGTCAGCGCGCGGCGTGTCAGACGTTTTTCAATAACGCGGTGACGCTGGGCGACTACCAGACCGGCGAAATTTACGCCTACGATTTGACCCTGTTCGCGGACGGCGGGCGCACCCAGAAATGGTTGCGTTCGTGGCGGGCGCTGCCGACAGGCACCAATAACCTGCGGCGCACCGCGCAACACAGCCTGCAACTTGATTGCGAGTCGGGCGTGGGTCTAGACGGTGGAACGCCTGCCGTAACTATGTACGTCAGCAGCATCTCGTCTACGGCGGTGTCTGGCGACGCCATCGGCGGCGAAACGGAAGAAACCACGGACGAGATAATCGTGCAGGGCACGAACCCTCAAGTCATGCTGCGTTGGTCGGACGACGGTGGGCACACATGGTCTAATGAGCATTGGAAATCAATGGGTATGATCGGCGAGTACGGCAAGCGCGTCCTGTGGCGCAGGCTTGGCATGACTCAGAAGATCCGCGACCGCGTGTACGAGATTTCCGGTACTGACCCGGTCCCTGTCTACATCATGGGCGCGCAACTGATTGTGAGCCCCACCAATGCTTAACGAGACCCGCATTCCCGGCCAGCGCGTCCCCATCGCGGAGGACGAGAACGGGTTACCAACGCGGGAATGGTTTCGGTATTTCGAGTACCTGTATACTGTTGCAGCCACATCGGCGACCAACGCCGGGTTCTACGACACCACTAGCACGGCTTGGACGGCGAACACCCCAACCATCGTACCCGTAGGGTCCACCTACGCCGCGCACGGGTTTACGCTTGCTGCGTCTCGTATCACCGTAACGGGCGCTGGGCGCTGCATCATCAACGTCTCGCTCCAACTGACCAACAACAACGCCTCCAACGACGACGACATGACCCTCTGGTTGCGCGTGAACGGTGCGGACGCCGTCGCTACAGCCAGACGCGTGACGGTGCCTAAGCAACACGCAAGCGTAGCGGGCAGCGTCTTAATGACCGCGAACTTTAGCTACACGTTTGCTGCTGGCGACTATTTCGAACTGTACGGACTGTCCAAGCTAGGCTATGCTCAGATCGCAACCTACGCGGCCAGTAGTTCGCCAGCCTATCCCGCAGCTCCAGGCACGATCTTGTCCGTGGCTCAGATACTATAGGATCGGACGATGACAACCTACAACCTTTCGGCTTTTGCTGGCGCAGGCGCTCAGTTCTTCGATGACAATGGTTCGCCGCTGGTCGGGGGCAAGCTGTACAGTTATGCGGCTGGCACCACCACGCTGTTGACGACTTACACGACCAGCGCCGGAACGGTAGCCAACACCAACCCGATTATTCTGAACGCGGGTGGGCGCACCCCGAACGAGATCTGGCAGGCTACAGGCATTCTGTTGAAGTTCGTCCTGTACAATTCGAACAACGAACTGATCGGCACTTACGACGGCATCCCGTCCATCAATGACCCCTTCGGCATCAATAGCCAGCTCACGTCAGTGGCGGGGACAAACTCCATCACTGCCTCGGCTACGCCTGCACTCACCGCGTATGCGACCGGCGCAATTTACAGCTTCATCGCCGCCAACACCAACAGCGGCGCGGCGACCCTGAGCATCGACGGCCTGACCGCCACAAGTATCACCAAGAACGGCTCGGTGGCGCTGTCGGCTGGCGACATCCAATCCGGCAAAATGATGCTGGTTGAGTACGATGGAACGACGTTCCAGCTCGTCAACAACATCGTCTACGGCGGTTCGATTACGAACGGCAACATTGTTAGCCTAACCTCCCCCTTGGGCGTCGCCAACGGCGGCACCGGGGCGTCTACGCTCACGTCCAACAACGTCATTCTGGGCAACGGCGTTGCTGCTGTTCAATTTGTTGCCCCTGGCACATCCGGCAATGTGCTGGCGTCCAACGGCACAACATGGACCAGCGCCACACCAACCATTATCGCGCCCACCGCGATAGGTCAGGTTCCCTTTAGCACTGACGGCACCACGTACACCGCCACACAAAAAATCACGCAGGGCACTGCGGTTGCGTCCACCAGCGGAACCAGCATCGACTTTACGAGCATTCCATCTTGGGTGAAGCGCATTACTCTTATTTTTAATGAAATCAGTACTTCAGGTTCCGCAGGAACAGTGGCCCAACTTGGAACAGGCGCGACCCCAACCTACACAACTTCTGGCTACCTAAGCACGAGCGTTGGAACCGCCGCAGTCCCCGGCGCGACAAGCTACACGAATGGGTTTGGGATTCGGAACGACAGCGCGACCTATGTCCTGTCTGGACACATGGTTCTAACAAACATTAGCGGAAATATCTGGATCTCCTCTCACATCGCAAAAGCGTCTGTTGGCATTTGCCCAGTAGGGGGTGGCTCCGTTACGCTTTCAGCGGCATTAACTGCGGTTCGGTTTGCTTCGGCTAACGGCACCGACACCTTTGACGCCGGTAGCATCAACATTTTGTATGAGTGAGGCGGCGGATGGTGACGCGGTTGGTGGATAACCGAGAACTGGCGTTGGAGGTAGGTTTCCGCGCTACGGACTGGTCAACGCCGATCGCGTATGAGGATTATGAGCGTTCTTTGCAAAACTGGGACGTTAAGGCTATAGTCCGCAACGATACCTGTGTTGGAGCGGCGTACTTCAAAGATGGCGAAGTTCATGTGTCAGTTTTGCCTGAGTGGCGGCGGCGGTGGGCGACGCGAGGAGTACTGGCGGAATTGTTCGCGCATGAAGACGCCCACACGCGAATCATGCCGGGGCACGAGTATATGTATGGTATCTTTGACCGCCTTGGGTTCAAAACCCGCGAAGACGGCGCGCTGGTGAGGGGCAACTGATATGGGTATCGAAACTGCCATCTTAGGGTCTGCCGTTCTAGGCGCAGGCGCGGGGCTGTACGGCTCCAGCAAAGCTTCTCAGGCCCAGCAGAACGCCGCCAATCAGGCGAACGCCACGCAGTTGCAGATGTACAATCAGCAGCGCGAGGATTTGGCCCCTTACAGCGGCGCGGGCGTCGAAGGACTGAACGCCCTGCGAACTTACCTTGGTGTGGGCGGCGACACGTCCGCAGCCAACTACGGCGGGTTCAACCAGCGGTTTGGCATGGACCAATTTACGGCGGACCCTGGCTACGCCTTTCGGTTGAGCGAGGGCATGAAGGGCCTGAATGCCAACGCCGCTGCACGCGGTGGCCTGATCTCTGGGGCGGCGCTCAAGGCCGCGACGAACTACGGCCAGCAAGCCGGATCGCAGGAATACACCAACGCTTTCAATAGGTTCATGCAGCAGAAGGAAGCCGAACGTTCTGGCTACAGCGATCTGACGCGGGTTGGTCAGGCGGCGGCGGCAGGCACCGCAGCGGCTGCGGGGCAATACGGCACGGCTGCGGCGCAGAACATCGGCAATGCAGGGCAAGCGCAAGCGTCCGGTTACGTTGGTGCGACTAACGCTATCAACCAAGGTTTGAGCCAAGGCATCAGCCAGTACCAGACAAATCAATTATTGAGCGGTATGCGAAACCCCGGCGTAAACCCTATGGCTAACTTTGCGGGTACTGGCAATCCATACGCATATGGTTCTGGCGGGTATAGCGGCGCAGGCCCTTACCAACCCTAATAGGGATTTACGACAATGGCAGACTTTAGCATTGCATCGCGGATCCAACCGTATCAGGCCCCCAACGTGCTGGGCGTGGCCGAACACGTACAGAAGATGCAAACGTCCAACATGCTCATGCAGCAACGGGCGGCGGAACTTCAAAAAGAGAACGCGCTGCGGGCCGCTGCGGCGCAATACGGCGTCAATTCTAGAGCGTACGCAGAAGCAGCAGGGCGTATTGACCCCGAAGCCGGGCTCAAGGCGTTTACTTATCAACGGCAGCAACAAGCAGCAGGCGCGTCAGCAGCGGCGGCTGCGCGCGCGGCTGAATTGGACCGCATCCGCGCCGACACGGCAACCGTTGAACTTGTCAACAAACACGGCGACAGTTTTGAAAAAGCACTTCGCGTTGTTGAATCGTATCCCGAAGATCAACGCGCGGGCGTATATGGTAAACTGTACGAGGCGCTTCCGCCTAAGCTAAAAAATTTTTACAACCCGACTTACTCGCCTGAAGCCGTCAATCGCGCAATGATGACGACCGCTGAAATTGTATCGTCCCTTAAGCCCAAAGAACCTAAACTTATGGTAGACCCAATGCTTGGCGTTATGGCGGTTGATCCGTCTGGCGCTTCGCAACGCCGGGTGCCAATGGCCGTGCCAAGCGGCGTCGGGGGTCCAGCCGTAAACAATCTTGCGCCGCAACCTCCAATAACGGGGGCTGCGCCTAACGTTATGCTTCAACCGCCGCCCGCGCAACGCGCACCTATGATGCTTGGTCAGCAAGGTAACGTGCCCAGTTTGTCCGTTTTCCCCGAGCCTCAAACGCGCGGCGAAGCTGAACGTCAAGCCGACATTCGTAAGGTAGAAGTTGCGGGTGCAACAGACACCGCCAGACTGGAGTCAAAAGCTAAGTTTGAAGCTAGCGAAAAAGTGCCTCAATACGACGATTTGATCCGGCAGTTAAGTGACGCCATTAAGCCCAAAGGGTTGCTTGATAGGGCTACTGGCAGCGACATTGGCGCGGGCGTAGACCGCGCATTGCAAGCGTTTGGTGTATCTACGGCGGGCGCCAGAGCCAATGCGGCGCTTGAACCTCTTGCAGGTGCGTTAACTTCGTTGGTGCCGCGTTTTGAAGGCTCGCAGTCAAACGAAGATCGCAAATCTTACGAACGTCAATCTGGTCTTCTTGCAGACAAAACTCAACCTGTTGAGACGCGGAAAGCTGCCGCTAAGGCAGTTCTCGACATTATGAAGCGCCGCCGCAATCAATTCGAACTTAAATCTGGGGTTACCGCACCGGCCGTTGAAACGCCTCCCGCGCAAAATTTTACGTCGCCCGAAGCTGAAGCCATCTTCAATAAATACAGGGCTCAATAAATGCCGACATTTCAAGAGCTGGAGGCCGCGCTCGTTAACGCGGACAAAGCGGGCGACGCAGCGGGGGCTAAGGTTCTCGCGGGTGAAATGTCGCGCATGATGGCTGCGCCGCAGGCTACCGTTTCGGGGGGCGTGCCCGTCGGTCGTCGGTCGTGGGCGGATGTGCCAGGTGAGGCTGTCTCTAATATAGGCCCATCCGCCGCCAAGTTTGGGCAAGGCCTGTACGAGGCCGTTTCACAACCGCTGACTACGCTTGGCGGCATGGCGGATCTTGCTGCGGGGGGCTTGCGCGTTGGCGCGCAAAAAGTGTTGCCGCAATCCGTGTTTAATTTCATAGACCAATACGACAACCCTGAAGCCGCCAAACGGATAACCGAACTTGCTCAGTCTGTTGGCGGGCAGTACGCGGCGGAATACGGCAGCGAAGACGCTATAAAAAACAAGATCGCTACTGATCCTGTCGGTTTTGCTTCCGATGTAAGTACGCTGTTGACCGGCGGATCGTTAGCAACGGCTAAACTTGCGCCTAAAGTGTCGGGCGCGTTGCGTACAGGTGCTATCGCCACTGACCCGCTGTCGCCCATTTTGTACGGAACGCAAAAAGCAGCCAACGTAGTTGCAAAGTCAACCCCATACGGCACACTGTCTAGGGTAGTTGCGCCGCTGGTCGCCCCTGAGCGAGTAGCAGCCAACGCGCTTCTGGAAGCTGAAGACGTTAATAAACTTGTGGAAGCTCTGCAAGCATCCAAAGGGATGAAGACGACCCCCGGCGCACCTACGCCTACGATGGCGGAACGTGCTTTGGCGGGCGGTCTTGAAAGCCCAACGCTTGCGGGGTTGGAGCAGGGGCTTGGCGCAGCTAGTCCTGAATTGGCGCGCAAGACGTTTGCAAACCAGCAACAGAAGATCGCAGCAATACAGGGGCAGTTGCAGCGTATCGACGCCGATCTGGCGACGCGTGCGAACACAATGGCTCCTGAAACGGTTCAGCTAAAGCAGGTGCGCGACACACTGTTGCGCGAATTGGCGGACGAGCGGACGGCGCTTCAGAATACGGCGCAGGGTCTCCCTGCGGCGCTCCCTGACGTAAGTCCCGCCGAGACCGGCAAGGTTATCGCTGAACGTGCGCGGGCGGCTAAAGCAGGATTGCAGACCGAAGTATCTACACCACTGCAAAAAGCTGAAGAACTCGCGGGCAATGCTACGACAGACATTTCCGGCGTTGTGTCTGAAGCCGAACGCATTCTTGGTAAGCCGTTGTCGCAGATAGACCCCGCAACTGCGCCTGCGACAGCTCGTTTGTTGGCAGGGTTGCAAGGACCGCCGACGCCTGGCGCTTGGACCGAACTTGCGCCCGGTGCGGGGTTTCGTGAGGCGGCTGGACCGCCCACTGCTCCGCAAGCCGATCTGCGAACCCTCAACGCGTTACGTGAAGCTGTCAGTGCTGACGTTAGTTCGGCCAAAGCCGTCGCAACTACAAACCCGACGCGCGCTCGCGAACTTAGCAATCTGTACGAACTCAACAGGTCCATAAACGCGGCGATCAAAAACAGCGATGTGTTCTCTCCTGAAGTGAAAGCACTTCATGAGCAAGGCATGGAAATTTTCAAAACGAAAACCGTTCCCCAGATCAAAACTGGGCCTGTCGTAGATATACTTCGCACGACAAAAAAGAACGAGCCGGGGATGCTTCCCGACTTAACAGTAACTAAGTTTCTTGAGGCGCCGACACGCGCAGAACAGTTCTTGACGACATTTAAGGGCGATCCCGCCGCGCTGGATGCTATGAAAACCGGCGTGTTGAGCAAGTTCCGTAACCAGATAACAGATCCGCTTACAAAGACAGTCAAACTTGATGACGCCGCAGCGTTTCAACAGACGTATGCCAAACAGATAGACGCGCTTGAAAAAAGCGGCGTCGATGTTCGCGCGGCGATGGAAGCGACGTTGAAAGACGCGCAGACCGTTGAAAGAGGCATGAAGGATTTGGAGTTGGCGTCTAAAACGTTTAAGGGCGTTGAAGGAAAGCCTTTGAGCGCGCAAGGTATCGTCGATCTTGCGCTGGAATCGCCGGTTCGCATGTCCTTTGTGCAATCTAAACTCAAGGGATCGCCGGGGGCTATGGACGCGCTGAAAGGCGAGTTAACTGACCGCGCGGTCAAACTGATCCAAGCTAACGAGCCTGAGAAGGCGCTTCAATATTTGACCGACAACGCCAAGGCGCTGAAAGTTGGGCTGAAAGACGGCAAGACTTTTGACGAATTGAAGCGCATGGCTGAGTACCAACGCGATGTCCGCGCGGTCGCCAAGGAAGCGCCGACGACCAAACTTACCACAGAGATCAAACTGGCGGACACGTTTACCCCTGCGGAATTGACGGATCTCACGGTTGTCGCCAACGATGTGAAACGTATGCAGCAGATCGCGGAGCTGACAAAAGGCGGCGCGGCTGAACGAGGCATGGCGACAGACCTAGCAACAGAGCAGGCGCGTAAGATGGGTGCGTCGGTTAGAGACGCGCCGCATTATTTTACGCCTGTGTACACCACCATTCGTAATCGTCTTGTAAAAATGGAAGAGCGCGTCAACCGCAAAGCTGCGGTCGAGCTTTACAAAATGATGGTTGAGAATCCTGACGGCGCTATAGAATTGCTTACCAAAGCGCAAGAGCGCGTGGCGAAAGCAAAAGGATTTCAACCAAAGATGCCGCCGACTGCGCCTGCGTCTACGGCGGGTAACGTCATCACAGGCCCGCTTGCAAGCGAAGAGCTACAGCAGAGCGGCTTGGAAGACATCTCTATCCCCCGCACCATTACGATACGCAGGGGTAACAACGCGTTGTCGCCCGGTCGCAATCAAAATTCGTTGGCAGGTCGATGATGGACACGCAGAATCTTTTTAACCTGGCGGCAGGCGCAGCTATTGGCATTGGCGGCTGGTTTGCGCGGCAATTGTGGGATTCCGTGCAGATGCTTCGAAAGGACGTTCATGCCATCGAGATCGATCTACCCAAAAGCTACGTCATGAAGGACGATCTCGACAAGCGCATGGCGCACATTGAAGAGATGTTCCAGCGCATCTATGACAAGCTGGACGGAAAGGCGGACAAGTGATGGAGATGAGCCCGCCCGCCATCGAAATCCTTGTCAAACAGTTTGAAGGCTGCAAGCTGAAGGCGTACCGCTGCCCAGCGGGCGTCTGCACCATCGGTTACGGCCATACGTCTGACGCTGGGCCTCCCAAAGTGGTGGATGGCATGACCATCACGCAGGCGCAGGCGGACCAGATCTTGCGTCAGGATCTGATCAAATATGAGCGTTCCGTTCAGGATCTGGTCAAGGTAAAACTGACACAGAACCAATTCGACGTGTTGGTGGATTTTGCTTACAACGCGGGCGTCGGAAACCTAAAATCTTCGACAATGCTGAAAAAGATAAACTCAGGTCAGTTTGACGCAGTGCCCGCCGAGTTGACGAAATGGACCAAAGGCGGCGGCAGGGAGCTGCCAGGGCTGGTGCGGCGCAGACAGGCCGAAATAAATTGGTGGATCGCTCGTTCAGGATACGCGCATGATCAGCAAGAGGACCGTGCTACACCTGACGCTCCGCCGCAAAGAACTATGGCAGTCAGCAAGCAAGGTAACGCAGCGCTACTCACGGCAGGCATTGGAACGCTGGGTGCAGCTAAGGAGATTACTGCGCAGGCAAAGGACGCGGTTGACGTGGCGGATCAGTTCGCTGGTCTACTCAACAACCCAAACTTTGTTGCTATGGCGGCTGTTGTGGGGCTTGGCGCCGCTATCTGGTACTGGCGTAAAAAGAACATGGACCGGGACGGTGTTTAGCCTGCTGTTCACGCCGGTCGGGCGCTACTTCATCATCGCACTGTTAGTCCTTGGGCTAACAGGTTCTGTCTATTACAAGGTTCGACGTGATGCAGTGGCTGAGGTTGAAGCCGCCGCGACGGCGGACGTGCTACGGAGGACACGCAATGCGGTTGGCGCTTCTGATGCTGTTAATATTTCCCCTGACCGGGTGCGTGACCCTGACCAGCACCGTCGAGACTAACGGCGCGGTCTGCACCGTCTGGAAGGACGTGTCGTGGTCATCCAAAGACACCACGGCGACTATCATCGAGGTCAAACAGAACAACGCCCGCCGCGAAGGTTGGTGCGCTAAGTAAGCGCCATCACCTTGGGAAACTCTATGTCGCCGAGGATCTCCATACGCTCCCGCGCCGCCCGCAGCATCGTGTAACGTTGGTGCAGGCGCACCAGCACCGTAACGCGCTGCTCGCCCTTGCGCTCTTCGTCCAACAGACGCAGGACGGCATCCTCATCCAGTTCAGGCAACATCCGATTAATTTCCCGCCAATTATGTCTCATTTGCCCCTCGCAAAGTTGCCATGCAGATCTAATCTGGCCTGCGCCGCTGTTGCGGCGGCGTCAGATAACGAAGCGAATGCGCCGTAATAATGCGACTTTCCGTTTTGCACTACCGACACCTTCCATTTTTTACTAGTTTTGCATAGCGATACGTTTTTTACGCCAGATGAACTGTTAACGTTTATTTTACGGTTATATCCATTAACGCTGGAATCTGCCGCCCGTAAGTTTTCAGCCTTGTTATTCAAAGGGTTGCCGTCTATGTGGTCTACTTGTTTTGGTATGTAGCCGTGAAACATCAAGAATACAACGCGGTGAATCCCGTAAACTTTTCCCTTTATGCCAACTTCGCGGTACCCATTACCATGTATACAACCAGCTTCATCGCCGATCTTTAACCGCCGATTAGCCGCTACGCGCCAGTACAATTTACCTTGATCATACCGCCAAAGTTGATGGGCTTCTTCTTGCGTCATGCTTTCAGTTCCTCAAGTGCTATGTCTGAGATCGCTCGCTTGTCTTGAAGCGCCGCCCAGATCCGTTCGTCTATAGTTTTATTACAAATCAGCAAATAGCACCAGACATCCTTCGTCTGGCCGCTGCGGTGCAGCCGTCCTACCGTCTGTTCGAACAGCTCCAGCGACCACGGCATGGACAGGAAAATTATCTTGCATCCGCCAAACTGAAGGTTCAGGCCGTGCCCCGCCGACTTGGGGTGGATCAACAGCAGCTCGATCTCACCCGCGTTCCACCGCTTGATGGCGTTGAAATCGTCAATTGTCCGCGCATGTGGATAGCGTCGCATCAGCTCGGCCAGCTCTTCTTTGTAATTGTAAACGATGATCGTATTGTCGCGCTGGTTTTCCGTCAGAATTTCTTCAAGCAAATCAAACTTGTGCGTAGAAATCCAGATGGCCTTTTGTTTCACATGAAACTTGCCTGGCTCTAGTGATGCTTCCGTTTTGGTGTCGTAGACAAACCCCGACGCCATCTGCTGGAGCTTGTTCGTCACGGCGGCGGCGTTTGCCGCAATAACGGTGTCGCCGCCATACTCCAGCATCAGATCCCGCTTCATTTTCTCGTAAGGTTTGCGGTCGGACATGTCGCAGCGCATTTCCACAACATTTAACTGCGGCAGTTTGTCGCTGTACTCGCCTGGTTCCAGCACAAAGGTCGCCGGGCGTATGGCATCCATGACCTGTTCCAGCGCGCCCTTGCGCGGCTGCCAATCGCCGAAGTCGCGGTTGACGCACACGAAGTACTTCTGGAGGAATGCGCCCTTGGCGCGGCCTAGCAGCTTCTGGTCAATGACCTTGCATTGGCCGAACACGTCCTCAAGCCCGTTGGACGTGAACGAGCCGGTTAGGCCCCACCGGAACGGGATCTTATCGAGGTGCGCCAGCAGCGCCTTGAAGCGTTTGCCGCTGGGGTTTTTCAGCCGTGTCAATTCGTCAAAGACAATGCCCTCAAAACTCGACAAATCCGGCAGCGATTGAATGTTATCGTAGTTCGTCACCACGATAGGCGCCGCGCTGTCAAACGCCGCTTGACGCTGCGCTGGCGTCCCGGTGGCGATGGCGATCTCGAAATCCGGCGCCCACTTGGGTTGCTCGACCGGCCACACGTCCGTGCAAACGCGCTTGGGGGCCAGCACCAGCCACCGTTTGACGTGCCCCTCAGCAATCAACTCGGTCATGGCGGTCAACGTGATAGCCGTCTTGCCTGCGCCCACGGGGGCAAGGATCATGGCTCGGTCACGTTCGAAAAGGAAATCAGCGGCTTGTTCTTGGTACGGACGTAATTGGAGGCCCATGTGTCCACCCCTTCTTTGGACCAAAGGCAGGCGTATCGCTGCCCCAACCGCTGCATGTCAGCGGCGAACAATTTCTGGAGCGGCGCGAGCCGCCCGCCCTTCGTCTTGAGTTCCACGAACCACGTCTGACCGTCCGGCAAACACGCAATTCGGTCGGCCACGCCGCGTTGCGTGGGCGATTTGAATTTGTACGTGACGCCGCCCAACGATTGGACGGCCCACACAAAATATCGTTCGATCTCGCTTTCTTTCATAAAAAATTTTATTGCATGTTCGTAAAGGAAAGTCTAGTATCTGATTCGTCAACAGTCCACTGAGGTAATCTAATGGCACAACATTCCAGCATCGTCGGCGGTTCGACCGCCAAGCGCGTCATCAACTGTCCTGGCTCCGTGGCGCTCGTCGCCCAGATGCCGCCCAAGCCCTCCAGCATCTACGCCGACACCGGCACTCTGCTCCACAACGTCATCGCTGACGTGCTGGACGGCAAGGCTACGCCGCAAGATTTTCTTGGCGCTGTCCATGCGGACGTGACGCTCGATCAGGATCTGATCGACCGCAAGCTGATGCCCGCGCTGGCGGCGCTGAACGAGATCGATCCTGACAAGCAAATGGAATACGAGACCGAGGTGATTGTCGGGTTTGGCGATCTGCTGCCCGGCGTGTTCGGGTCTGCTGACATCGTCGGTCGCATTGGCGACACAGCGTATATCGTCGATTGGAAGTTCGGCGATGGCGTCGCCGTCGATGTCGAAGAGAACCCACAGCTTATGTTTTACGCCGCTGCGGCCATGCGAACGCCTGTTGCTCAGTGGGCGTTCGAAGGCGCGACCAAAGTCGAACTGGTCATTGTGCAGCCGCCCTACGTCAAGCGTTGGGAGACGACTCCCCGCCGCATCCAACTGTTTGAAAAGGAACTCATGCAAGCCGTGAAGATCGCCCAGCAACCTGATGCGCCGCTGGCGCAGGGCGACTGGTGCCGTTGGTGCGCCGCCAAGGCGGTCTGCCCCATAATGACCGGCGCGGCAGACCGCGCGTTGGTTGCTGCGTTGCAAAACGTGGATGCCGAACAATTGTCAGATCATTTACAGATGGCGGATCAATTGGAGAACTGGATCAAGGAAGTGCGCGCGCTTGCGATGCAAAAACTTGAGTCGGGGCAGCCAGTGCCAGGTTACAAACTTGTCCCCAAGCGCGCGTTGCGCCAGTGGGTAAGTGAAGGAAAGGCTCTTGACGCCATGTGCGATATGGGGCTCGATGTCAAGGAATTGACAGAAACGAAACTGTTGAGCCCCGCGCAGGCCGAGAAAGTGCTGAAGAAGCACAAGCTTGCACTGCCTGAAGGCCACGTCGTCGCTGTCTCATCGGGTAACACGTTGGCAACCGAGGATGATCCTCGCCCAGCGGTGTTGCAGATCGGCGCACAACTGTCCGCCGCTCTTGGTAAAATCGTCTAAGGAGAAACGGTAATGTCAAGTCTTACAGCCTTCGGTAACGCTAATCTTCCTTCCGTTCAGTCGCTTGCTTCCAGCCTGCGTTCGATCAACGCCGGGGTGCCTGACGGCGCGGGTTCTGTCATCATCAAGATGGACAAGACCGGCCATTGGGTGTTTGGCGCGGATCAGACCGAGGTCGAGGACGACTCGACTTGGGCCATCAATCCCTTCAGTTTCGTTCACGGCTTTATTGCTTGGGGCGAAGGTGAGGTTCTCGGCGAGAAGATGGTGCCGGTGTCGCAGCCGCTGCCTGAACTCGACGTTGCGCCGCCCGCCGCAAAGCGCGGTTGGGAAGTGCAAGTTGGCATGTCCCTCAAGTGCATGTCCGGCGAGGACAAGGATCTGGAAGCTCGCTACACCGTCACGTCGGTCGGCGGCAAGAAGGCGGTGCAGCAGCTTGCGCTGACCATCGCCGCGCAGGTTGACAAGGATCAGTCTAAGCCTGTCCCCGTGGTGCGCCTCAAGAAGGAGCATTACGTTCACAAGTCCTACGGACGCATCTACACTCCTGTCTTCGAAGTTATCGAGTGGGTCGGGATGGACGGTGCGGCTGCGGAATCCGAGGCGGCGGAAGCCGCAGCGGACGAAGCCCCTTCTGAGTCGCGTCGCCGTCGTCGCAGCGCGTAAGGAGGAGTGAAAGCGGGCGTCAGCGGTTCCTCCCCCCGCTGACGCCCGTGAGTATCTAAAGAACCCCATGACCATACTTTGGCTTGATTTCGAAACGCGGAGCAAGTGCGACTTGCCTTCGCGGGGCGTGTACAACTACGCCCAAGACCTAAGCACCGAGGTGCTTTGCATGTCCTACGCTTTCGATGACGACGAGGTTGTGACTTGGACGCCAGACCAACCATTTCCCGCCGCTGTCGCCACCTATACAGGCCAGATCCGCGCGCACAACGCCGCGTTCGAACGCCTCATGTTTTGGTTTGTACTGTGCCCCGAACATCGTTTTTCTGAGCCCAAGCTGGAGCAGTTCTACTGCACGGCGGCGCAGGCTCGCGCCAACTGTGCGCCTGGTTCGCTTGAAGACGTGGGTCGGTTCGCTGGCGCGTCCATGAAAAAGGACCATCGTGGATCGCAACTGATTCGCTTGCTGTCCGTCCCGCAGGCGGACGGGTTCTTTCGGCAAGACCCCACGTTGATGACCGAGATGATCGCCTATTGCGAGCAGGACGTGCGCGCCATGCGAGCGATCAGCAAATGTATGCGCGATCTGTCCGCTGACGAGTTGGCCGACTACCACGTCAACGAGCGCATCAATGATCGCGGCGTCCGCGTCGATGTCGAGTTGTGCCAGGCAGCTATTCGTTACGCTACCGACGAGCTGAACGAGATCCAACAGATCGTCCGTGAGGTGACCGGCGGCGCGATCACCAGCGTTCGCAGCCCTAAGATGCGCCAGTGGGTGCTGGACCGCGTTGGGCCGCAGGCGCTGGAGCTAATGAAGATCTACAAGGACGGCGAGGCCAAGTATTCTATAGACAAATCCGTGCGCGGCAACCTTTTAATTTTAGCGGAGGAAAACCCTGATGAAGTCCCGCCCGATGTCGCTGAAGTCATACAATGTGCGGACGACTTATGGGCGTCGTCGGTCGCGAAATTCCAACGAGCTGCTAGTCTTGCTGACGCAGATGATGGACGAGTGCGTGGGGCGTTTGTCTTTTCTGGGGGTTCAGCAACGGGCCGTGCTTCGAGCTTTGGACTGCAAGTCCACAACTTCCCCCGCAAGTGCGCGAAGGAACCTGAACTAGTCCGCGCTGCGATGGCGCAGGGCGGCGCAATTGTGCCGCAGTACGGCAAGCGCGTCACGGACGTGCTGAAGCAGATGCTGCGCCCGGCGTTGCTGGCGGAGGGCAACAACAGCCTCGTCGTCGCCGATTGGTCGTCCATCGAAGCGCGCGTTAATCCGTGGCTGTCTGGCCGGGGCGATGACAAGCTGGAGATATTCCGAAATGGCGGCGACGTTTACAAGGTGAACGCATCAGCAACATTTCATGTCCCAGTCGCCGAGGTGACGGGCGATCAGCGCCAGGTCGGGAAGGTCCAAGAACTCGCGTGTGGCTTTGCTGGCGGGGTGGGGGCCTTCGCTGCGATGGGCCGCATTTATGGCCTGCTGCTGCCGGAACCAGAAGCCCAGCGCATGGTGCAGGGCTGGCGTCGGGCCAACCCGTGGGCGATACCGTTTTGGGATGGTCTGGAGCGCGCCTACACCGCCGCCATGCGGCACAAGGGCAAGGAATTTACCGCCGGGCGCATAACGTACCTATTCGATGGCGTTCACCTCTGGTACGCTTTGCCGTCTGGGCGCGTTCTTTGCTACCCATACGCCAAACTGGAAGAAGGAGGCGTCACCTACGCCAAGGCGGCGTGGAAGCCTGCCGCAGACGCCAAGGAATGGCCGCGCGCGCGTCTGTGGCGCGGTCTGGCCTGCGAGAACGTCACGCAGGCGACGGCCAACGACATCCTGCGCCATGCGCTGCGCAAGCTGGACGAATGGGGCTTCGATCCTGTCCTACATGTGCATGACGAGATCGTGCTGGAAGCCGCAGACCCTGAAGCAGCCGAGGACGCCATGCAGCGCGCCATGTGTACGCCGCCCGCATGGGCCGCAGGTCTGCCGCTGGGGATCGAGACGCATACGATGACACGCTACGGGAAGGGGTAGGACATGCAAGAACAACAATTCTACGAGTATATCACGGGGCTTGCCCCAGCAGGCGAGACGGCACTGCTGGTGCGCCAGAAGCCCGTCATGCGCGACGGCGAGCAACAGACGTTCCTTGACGGTTCGCTAAAGTACACCTGGCCCGCGTACATGCCCACCAAGCCGCGCGAGGAAGGCGAGGCGTGGTATCTTAACACTGGCTCGTTTATGGCGTCACGCTTCCTCGACGGTAGGCCCAGCGCCAGCGCCGCCAACTGCGATTACGTCCTTTGCATGATGCTGGATGATATTGGCACCAAGTCCAAGGTGCCTCCGTTGCCGCCGACGTGGATCATGGAGACCAGCGAAGGTTCTTTCCAGTGGGGCTACGGTTTCAGTGAGCAGCCATCCAAGGGCGAGTTCAGCGCGGCCATTACCGCCATTGCGGAGGCAGGCTACACGGACCCCGGCGCAATCAACCCAGTACGGAATTTCCGTATTCCCGGTTCTGTCAATCTGAAGCCCGGTCGCGATCTCTTTCGTTCGCGTTTGGTCGAGTTTCACCCAGATCGTGAGTACACGTTACCTCAGATCTGCGAGGCGCTGGGCGTCACGCCAGCGGAGGCCGACACGGCGCGCGTCCTGTCGTTCAAGCTGCGCGACACCGGCAAGGACACCGTGCTGGAGTGGCTCAACAACGCCGGTCTGGTGCTGTCGCAGACGAATGCAGAGGGATGGATGGGCATTGTGTGCCCCAACCACGCCGAACACACGGACGGCCAGATCGGAGCCCGCTACAAGCCGTTGGATCGGTCGTTCTGCTGCTACCACGGCCACTGCGAGGGATTCAATTCGCAGATGTTTTTGAAGTGGGTGCATGAAAATGGCGGCCCACGCGTCTCGCCAGGTCTGCGCGACGAGTTGCTGGCGCAGCACATGCAGTCCACGCTATCGAAACTGTCGCCCACAGAGGCGTTTCCTGACGAGGCCGCCAAGGTTATCGCCGAAGTGGAGCGCAAGGAAATCGGACGCGTGGACAAGGCGAACTGGTACGAACGGTTCGCCTACATCATGGAAGACGACGCCTATTTCGACATGGACGCCCGCACCGAGATCAGCCGGAGCAGCTTCAACGCCATCTTCCGTCACGTCACCTGCAAGTCCATCCACGTCACCGGCAAGGGCGGACGGCGCATCGAGGCCAGCGTGTGCTATGATGAGAACCGCGCCGCCGCCAACGCCCGGCTGCTGCGCGGCATCACATACGCCGCCGGTGATGGGGTGCTGGTGTCGCGTGACGGTGACGTGTACGGCAACCGCTGGCGCGACGCCCGGCCTGACCTGAGCGGCGTTGCGTCCGGCGACGTGTCCCAGTGGCTCGATCATTGTCGGACGCTGGTGCCCGAAGAGGCTGAGTTAAACCATTGCCTCGACGTGATGGCGTTCAAGCTCCAGAACCCGCGCGTCAAGATCAACCATGCGGTGCTGCATGGCGGCGACGAAGGCTCCGGCAAGGACACCATGTGGGCGCCGTTTATCTGGAGCGTTTGCGGGCCAGGACTCAAGAACAGGGGTCTGGTGGACAACGACGGACTGACTTCGCAGTGGGGCTATGCGCTGGAGTCGGAGATCCTGATCCTGAACGAGCTGAAGGAGCCTGACGCCAAGGAACGCCGCGCGCTTGCCAATAAACTCAAGCCCATCATCGCCGCGCCGCCGGAGACGCTGCCGATCAACCGCAAGGGTCTGCACCCCTACGACATGGTCAATCGCATGATGGTGCTGGCGTTCACCAACGATCCCGTGCCTATCTCGATCTCGTCCGGCGACCGTCGCTGGTTCTGCATCTGGTCCGCAGCGGGGCGCATGGACCCAAGCGCGGCTCAGAAGCTCTGGGGCTGGTATCGTAGCGGCGGGTTCGAGACCATAGCTCGGTGGCTCGCAGACCGCGACGTGAGCGCCTTCAATCCGTCTGCGCCGCCCATGTGGACCGAGTTTAAGGAGAACCTGATCGAGAACGGCATGAGCATCGCCGAGAGTTACATCTTGGACCAGATCCGGTCCAAGACCGGTGAGTTCGCCAAGGGCGTGGTCGCTACGCCGTTCTTTAACCTATGCCAGTATTTGACGGTGAACGCCCCCGGCGGCGTTAAAATCCCGCAGGCCGCATTGCTTCACGCTCTTAAAGAGGCCGGATGGGTGGACATGGGGCGCATAGGATCGTTCGAGCATTCCAGCAAGCGCCACATCTACGCTGCGCCCGATCTGGCGCGGACGCAGACGAAGAGCTATCTGCGAAACCTGCTGGAAAGCGGAAACGGCGGCGGCGGTAATGTAATCGGCTTTCCTGGCCGTACCGCAAGCTGATATGAAAGACCCCCGGTAGCGTTAGCTGCCGGGGGCAAGTCATCGAACAAACACTAGGGACTAGACCGTCAGACAGCCTGTCTGACGCGCCGGGGCGGATGCCCCGACGATCCGGCTCATCACCGGATCTGTTTAGCGGCATGAGCCGCAAACTCATCATCTTCGCGTAACGTGTTGGTCGCTTCCGTCCACGCCGCGTCTCGTTCACGGGGCGGCAGCCGCTCTATTGCGCGCAGCCCGGCGCGCAGGTTTTCAATGCGATACTCTAGCGTTTCCGTCGCTTCGTCAATGGCGAGCGCCGTCGCGCGTTTGTCGATCTGTAGCAGCGCCAGCAACCCATCCAGCTCGCGTTCCATCTCGTCATGGAACATTTGCTTCTTGCGGCCTTCGCAGTAATAGGCAAGCAGCGCCGCTTCATGGATGGCCTTAGCCGCAATCTGAATGCGGACGTAAGCGACCTCGTCATGGTCACAGATACCGATTTTAAATGTCATGGTAGGCTCCCCTTGGTTGACGGTGAACCATCGCACGTCGGCGCGATGGTGTAAAGCATTATTTAGCATCCAGTGCTTTAACGGCGGTGTATCCGCAATCAACAACTTTTTCAAAGTTTGAGCATATTAAATCGCAGCCACAAGAATAAAACCGCAGCGCCGCCTCCAGCTTCTCGATGCGGTCGGCGGCTTTGCGCGCTACCGTGTAATCTTCCTCAAGGTTCTGCGATTGCGCGCCAATGATGACGCCAGCCACATCACGCAGCCGCTTCACAAGATCGTTAGTCATCTTTCCCCTCCAGTGCTTTGCGGGCGACGTACCGACGGCGGTTTACTTGACCAGCATAATACTCCGCCTTGTTTTCCGGCGTATCTGTGCCGTCTTCAATCATTCCTTGTAGCCCATAGTCGTTCTGCGCGATTAGCCGCAGCGCCGCCTCCAGCTTCTCGATGCGTTCATCGCGTATCTTTGCTGCATATTTAGCAGCAATTTGCACAGTATTGATCTGTGATCGAAGCTCTGCGTTTTCCGCCCTTAGCTTCACAAGATCATCAGCCATCTTTCCCCTCCAGTGCTTTGCGGGCTATAAATGCATTTTGGCAGCTATTTGGTCGGCAGTGCTCACATGTCTTGCCGTTGCAATCCCATGCGGATGCTGCAATTTCCCGCAGCGCCTCCTCCAGCTTCTCGATGCGGTCGGCGGCTTCACTCATCGTCACCGCCGTTTCGTAATCATCTCGCAGTGGCCCCTTATGCAGCCGCTTCACAAGATCATCAGTCATCTTTCTTCTCCCCAGCAAGAGCATCTTCCGCAACACTGGCTGCCCATTGAATGCTAAGATGCCATTGATTTTCAATTATGTTTCGCAACACCGCTTCTAACTCTTTAATGCGGTCAACTGCGGCTTTGGCATCTTGCGGCATAATTCTTTCATTATGCGTGTTGTACCATTCAATTCGCTTCACAAGATCATCAGTCATTATTCATCCTTCCCTAGCACTGCATCAACCATATCAACGGTGCGATTATCATCAGTCACGCAACGTATCTCCCGCAGCGCCGTCTCCAACTGCGCGATGCGGGCGCGCATAGGCTTTACATCATCCAGCTTCACATAAATCACACCGTCTACTTTTACTGCGATATGATCATCTGTCATGTTAAGTTTCTCCCGTTTTTTTAACATATTCTGAGGATGTGTTAATTTCATCGACAGGTGCTGGGCCGCAGAAAATCCCCATCGCATTCGTTTCGCACATAGGGCAGCGCAGCGACTTTCCTATCGCCGCAGCTACATCAAGTGGCATAGGCAAATGGAATGCAGCCCATTCGTGATTGCATTCGCCGCAGTGGACGATGAATGGGGTTTTCATTTCTTTTCCTTTCGCGCTTCAAGCATGGCGTCGGCCATTTCATAAGCTTTCTTAGGAACGCTGCGATAATCAGGGCCATTTGGGTCGGCTATCATTCCCGTCAGCGCAGCCATTGCGAACTGATCGCGCAGAGTTGTTTGCTGCCAAAACTTTGCGTATTCACTTGCAGTTAGCGTTATAGTTGGCTCAACTATCATTTCTTCCCCCATAATGTTCCAATCATACGCGCTACAAACAGAATGATGCCAGCCAGCACCATGCAGGCGGTCATCGCGAGCATGATTTCGATGACGATGATCATGGGTTTACCCCGTGTTGGATGGAGAGATTGCTGCCAAACAGCACAACACAATTATGCCGGTGACAGGATCGTAGTGCATTCCAGTAAGAACGGCACCGATCAATGCGCACCAAGGCTGCATCATCACTTAGTCTCCTGCTTAGGCGGCTCTGGTAAGGTCATCCAATGGGTGGGGCATGGCGACGGGCGCCTGCGTCAGTTCGCGCAGCGCCAGTTCGAAGTAGCCCGCGCCGTCCTGCCAGTGGTCGGGATGAGCTGGGTCGCCGCACAGGATGCGCGCCATCTTGTCGGCGATGACCTCCAGCGCCTGCGCCTGCGTCACGTCGAGGCGTTCCCAGTTGCGCGACGAGCGCAACAGGTTCTTGATGGCTTGCGAGTAGCCCGCGACCTCGCGGAAGGAGCCGTGGGTTAGCTCGCGGTCGGCTAGTATCTGGTCAATCATGGTCATGGCGTGTTTATCCAGTTCTGGAGGGCGTTCATCACGGTTGTGTGGTCGCGGTTGCAGTAGATCGCAATCTTTTTGAGGGACCATCCATGCCTGCGCAGGGCGACGTAGACGGCGGTGCGCGCGGCTATGTAGGGCATGGTTCGGCTTGGCCCCATAGCCTGCTCGAAGGTCATGCCGTGGGGCGCCAGCGCCTCGCGGACGATGGCCTTGGCGGCGCTGGGCGTGAACCGGAACGCCGGACCAGGCGGTTCGCGTTCCGGTTCGGGCGGCGGGGGCTCCGGTTCGGGCGCCGGTTCGGGCGGCGGGGCGACCAGCGCCGGGCGGGGCGTCGGGCGCGGGGCGTTGAGCCTGGCGCGCACGGCCTTGTAGTGGTCGGTCAGGGCTAGGAAGTAGTCGCTCACGGGACCATCTCCATCAGCCAGCGCCGGGCGTCCGCTTCGTCGCGGGCGTAGCCCAGCGCCCCTAGGACGCTTACGCAGCGCCATGCGCGGGCGTGGGTGCGCTTGTAGCGCACGGGGCCGTAATGGCCCAGCAAACGCCCGTAGTAGCTCACGGTGCGCGTTGCGTCGGGGTGGGTCTGGACGGTTACCATCACGCTCTCCGATTTTGAGCGCGCACCGCGCGCAGGATCTCGTGCCCATCGCTCGCCCACACGCCGGAGGCGCAGGGGCACGGGTGCGTCGGAAGCTCCCGCGCCAGTTCGCGGGCCTGTAGCGCGCGTATGGCGCTCAGGACCGCCTGACCGTAAGCGTGACGGTCGGCGGCGGGGTCGCGACGGTAACGGTCCAGCCCGGCGAGGGTCGGATAGGGTTTCTGATCGGCGTAGAAACCGTTCATGTCGTCATATGTGCGGATTTGCTTTGCCATGGTCAGACCTCCAGATCTATATAAATGCCATTGCCAGAAGGGCACCTGTTATTGCTAGGCTTACGATGGTCAGTATGGCTTCGATTATCGCGATCATGTGCGGGGCCTTTCGGTTGTATCGGGAGCGGGGGGCGACGCGCCGGATGGCGCGTCGTGGGGGCGATGGGACGGATAGGCGTCACACGCATGTGGCGGCTTGCTTCCATTCGCGGGGCGTGGGGTTGCGTTCCCATGAAGCTTTAGCGTGGGCGTCAAGCTGCGCCCATGACCGGCGGGGCGTTCCGCCGTCATAGTAGGGGCGGCGGCGCAAATCCTCATGATAAGCCCATTCGCCTGGCGTGATGACGCCTAGCGCCAGATCCAAGGCGTCGAACGCCGCTTGTTTGGTGGACCATACGCCTTCGGTCTTACGAATCAAATCATAGCCAATGCGTTCGCGCGCGCTTGTAAGACAATCAATATACCAGTCGCCGCTAGAACCTTGGTAAACGTAGAAGCCGGGGTTGTTCATGTTGTTCGATCCTTGTTTTTGTGGTGTACAGGATTGTTTTACAGTATGGGGCTTGCATTGGCAAGCCCCATGTTGCGGATCAGGCATAGATGCGCGCGCGGCGCAATTCCCATTTTTCGTGGATCGGGCCGCCATCGGGCGTTTCGTCAATCACTACATACGCGACCGTTTTCAAAACGAGCGCGGCGCGGTCGCCATCGCAAGTGAAGATTCGATGAGGATAGCCGGGAAACGCGCCGTCACGGTCGCCAGCCGGGCGTTCAGAATATTGGAACCACGCGCCGCCTTGCACGTTGAACTCGCCTAGCAAGCGCGGATCGGTCATGTTAGGCGTGTTGTAATAGGTTGCCATAGCCATTGTTCGATTCCTTTTTTTTGGTCTCATCAGACGGCGCGTGACGCCGTGACGGGCGGGAGCCCGTTTCGACCTGTTAATACCTTGCGACAGAGGCCGTGAAGGTGCACCTTTTGCAGACAAGATCGATCATGGACTGATCTTGTCCGTCGCGCACAACAGGAAAACAATCCTTTGCTGCGTATATATCATAGGTAGCTTTGGCGTCGTATTTGTCCGTAATCTCATATTGCATTTCGCTCATATCGTTGGAAATGGATTGATCTAAAGATCGCGCCGATTCTAAGGGGCCGACCGGTGGCAATTCATCCATGCGCCACCAACGGTCTGCGGTATCGCCCCAGATAAAGCCAGAATTGCGATCGATAATAATGTAGCGCATTTGTCCGGTTCCCTAGTCGGCGCCTTGATTGGCGCTCTATGACGCCCCCCGTGAGGGGCGCTTAGAGCGTCGATCAAAAGTTCCAAGGCTTGATCCCGCGCACTCTACAAATTTCGCGGGCAATCTTTTTGCTTGATGCGGGCACAATCTCCGCGTTCTGCAATTCTGCGCCATTGCAGGGTTGCGCGACAACATGAAGGATGAATTTGTAGGTTGCGTTGCGGAGCGGGTTTTTGAACAGATAAGCTACCATCTTACGTCCCCTGGGTTGTGGCGCTCGTTTGCGCCGGTTCGATGAGAATCACTGTAAAGGATTTTCTAGCATTAGCAAGCGGAAATTGCAGGATAGCGAAAAAAAAGATTTTTGGTCTGGTGTTTGGTCGGGATTAGGCGCGTCTTTAGGCGTGCGAATTGCCCGGATTTTCGGGCTGTTAGGCTATTTAGGCTATTATCTATATATACCTTTAGAAATTTAAATGTATATTGTATAGCTAGAGTTGACGTGTAATTCTGGGAGCGACTGAAACCTGATAGCCTAAAACGACTAAATGACTATGCCCCGCGCTGACACCATTGCCCGCGTTTCATGTCGCCGTTTCGCATAGGTCATTTAGGCTATCGTTTGCCCATAGCCTAAATAGCCTAACGCCACGCGGGCGCCCGGCAAGCATCAAACGCAATGCGCGACAGTCTGCTGATGGCCTAAATAGCCTAATGCGCCCATGCCCCAATCTTATTGCTGTGCTTATGTTGCTATTGTCTTGATTGTGTTGGTATTGCCTAGGCCATGTAGTAATTGCTCAGGTTAAGCTCAAGGGGGGGGTAGGGCCTGCTGCCGCCCGGTCACGGTCACGGAGGGATTGCAAACAATTTTTATTTTTTATAAAATGTCTTACATGACATGGCACACCCTCCCACACGAACCGCGCAAACTTCAGGCAACTGAGGCGCGGCTTGACGCCATCTATTGGGCGGCGCGCAATGGGTTGAAAGGTGACACGCTGGCGTTGGCTGCGGGTATGCGTCCATCTGAGTACCGGCAGCTTTGCGAGTTTGATCCACTGGCGGAGATGGCGGAGCAAAAGGGCCGCGCTGATGGCGAGATGGAAGTGTCCGGCATATTGCATGAGGCGGCGCGGGCTGGGGACGCCAAAGCGGCGCTGGAGATCTTGAAACACGCGCATGGTTGGACGGCCAAGACGGCTGTAGACATCAGCATCGACCAGACCATTTCGGTCAAACACGCATTAGAAATGGCTCAACAGCGAGTGCTGGAAGGGGCGTTTACTGTCGTGGAACAGTTAGAGGACATGGACCGTGCAGGCACCGATATACTCGGCCCAGGACGAAATGGAATTGATGTCGCGGTTATGGACGCCGGGGCTGAAGAATGATCCGCTGAAGTTTGTCCTGTACGCGTTTCCGTGGGGGCAGGCGGGGACGCCTCTTGAGCATTTTGCAGGCCCGCGCCGTTGGCAGCGCGAAGTGCTGGCGGAACTGGCGGCGCATATAGAGCAGAACAACGGCAA
>Ga0129336_10000121_pt1 | contig 38367 bp, 46 predicted proteins | sample CPB6_02_DNA_FD_96878 | JGI IMG/M metagenome (GOLD analysis project Ga0129336, IMG submission 96878) | Freshwater to marine salinity gradient microbial communities from Chesapeake Bay, USA - CPBay_Sum_0.6_0.2_DNA | ecosystem: Environmental > Aquatic > Marine > Coastal | place: USA: Chesapeake...
AAAGTTAGCAGATGGTCTGGTTCATCATATGATTTTGAAACAATAAACATATATTTCTGGACTGTTTCTTAAAGGCATATCATGGTATCCGAGGTAGAGTCTAAATTGAGTGTCCACGAAGCATATAGATGGTACGCTGGCTTATTTGTAAGGGTGTCGTGATGGCGCTTACACCAAGTGGCACGATCTCAATGTCAGATATTAATTCCGCATTAGGAAGGAGTCCAACAGCGGCAATTAGTTTTAATGATTCGCAAGTTAGATTTCTTGCTAACCAGGATGCCGGTAGCGTCAATATGAACGCTATGCGAAATAAATATAACTTTATGGGCACCATCACTCCTGGTTATTATGATTTTCTTGATGGTAGAAGTTATGGTTACATACTTGGTTATATGGGGTCAATAACTGGAACAATCTTTGATGGTACATCCCCCGCCATGTTTACTGGCTATGATACAATTAATTCTGTTTATTATGCGTACGTAGAGTCATATACTACTAGTAGTGTTTTTCCAAATATAACAATGAGGCTTAAAGTTGGTTCTAATCAAATAAACTCAATGTATAGAGGTAATTATTATGGGACATCAGCTACTTGGTCGTATTTTCAAACAGCTCAAGTAATTTTTAGTTCAGATGTTGGTGTGACGCAAACTTGGCAGTTTTCACAGGCGTAGCTTGTGGATAAGATCCACTAATGATCGAGATCGCTGTCGCCTTAGCCGCTGCGGAGGCTGCTGTCGGGGGTATCAAACGCGCTATCCAAGTTGGGAAAGATGCGAATGAATGCCTCCAAGAGTTCATGCAGTTGTTTGACGCGAGGGATGCAGTCCAGAAAGCATCCAATGAAGAACGCGCCAAGCATCAGGGTAAGTCGGCAATGTCTGAGGCGCTGGAGTCGGTCATTGCCGCCCGGAAGATTCAGCAGATGGAAGCTGAACTCAGAGAGTTTCTTATCTGGTCTGGGCAGGCAGATGTTTGGGACGCGATCATTCAAGAGCGAAATGCGATTGTCCAACGCAGGAAAGCTGCGGAGTTGGCAGCACAAAGGGAAGCCGAGCGGATCGTTAAGCGCAGGAAAGAGATTGGTCTGGTTGCCTTTGTCATCTTTCTAGGTGCTTTGATCCTGTATCACATCGTTAAATACATCATCGATGCGTGGCCGACATGATTGACCTGCACAAAACAATCGCTGCCGTTGCAGCCAGTGTTGCTGCGCTAGGAGGCAGTTACACGATTGGTGACAAGTTTGGGTTGTTTGATAAGCCGATCATTGAGTGGGCGCCAGATCATTTCCACATCAAAGACACCCGTATCGGCGATCCTATCCCGGTAACGGTAGCCAGAATCAAGAAACGGGATGATTGTGCGGTGGAAGCGTTTGTACCCTTGATACGGGACAACGCAGGGGTGATCCACGAAGCCGTGCCATCGAACGCTAGGTTTGCCGGTCCTGCGGGGCCGGAGGTTGATACGTTTACCTACTACCTGATCGTTAAAGAAGCGGTAGCGCCGGGGAAGGCTACTTTGGTAGCAACGATCAAGTACAAGTGCCCGGAGGGGGAGAAGATTGTCAGCTATCCAAAGCACAAGAACCTGACGTTTTATTTGGAAAACTAAATGATCACGTTGCTCACAACCCTGTTGTCTTTCTTAGCCGGTGGTCTGCCGAAGTTCCTTGAGTTCTTCCAAGACCGGGCAGACAAGAAGCATGAAATAGCACTAGCCCAGATGCAGATTGAGCGGGAGCTTGAGATGCGTAAAGCCGGGTTTGAGGCTCAGGCTAGGGTCGAGGAGATTAGGACAGACCAGCTTCAGATCGGGGCAGATGTCACAATGGCCCAGACTGCGTTACAAGAGAAACAAGCCCTGTACGCCCATGACATAGCGATTGGGCAAGGGGCTAGCACATGGGTAATCAACGCTCGGGCAATGGTCCGTCCCGCTATCACTTACGGGATGTTTGCGCTGCTTTGCTTCATTAACATCTTTGGGGCAGCTTACGCATGGCACACCGGGGCTGAGTTCAGTGCGGTAATTGAGGTTTTGTGGGATGCGGACACCCAGATCATTTGGGCGTCGGTTATCAGTTTCTGGTTCGGTTCTCAGGCTTTCAGCAAGAAATGAAAGAGCTGATTCAGATGCTCAAGCACCATGAAGGAGTACGGTATGCTCCCTATCGTTGCCCTGCGCTACTGTGGACTGTCGGTGTTGGTCATGTCATCGATCCTGCTCATCTGCGCGTACCGCTTGACCAACGATCTAGCCTCCCCATACCTGCCGGTTGGGACCGGAAACTAAGTGACGAGGAAGTCGATGGGATTCTTGAAGCGGATTTGCAGCGATTTGTTGGCGGCGTGGCCCGAATGTGTCCTGACAACCTTACTCGGGATCGCCATATGGCACTCGCTTCGTTTGCTTTCAATGTTGGTCTAGGCAACCTCCAGAACAGTACGCTCAGGATGAAGCACAACCGGGGGGATATTGAGGGGGCTGCCGACGAGTTCTTGAAGTGGAACCTTGCTGGGGGTAAAGTGTTGAAAGGACTTGTGCTACGACGTCAAGATGAGCGCGCGCTGTATCTAAGAGGATAAGGTCATGCCGCTTCAAAAACTTCAGTTTCGTCCCGGCGTTAACCGTGAAGGCACCACGCTGGCCAATGAAGGCGGTTGGTTTGCGTCCGACAAAGTGCGCTTTCGTTCGGGTTATCCCGAAAAAATTGGTGGTTGGACTAAAGATACTGGGGCGCAATACAACACTGGGACTTCGGCTCAACCCGCGACTGGTAGTTTTTGGGGCATATGTCGTTCCATGTGGAATTGGCTAAACTTGGCTGGGTATAACTTGCTGGGCCTTGGTACCAATCTAAAATACTATATACAAAATACCGCTGGTGGTAATTTTTATGACGTTACGCCAATTAGAAAAACAAGCGCAGTTGCGGCTAACGCGTTTACAACCAACGGCACCACAACGGTTCAAGTTAATGATAATGCGCATGGCGCGTTAGTTGGTGATTTTGTTACCATTTCTGGTGTAGCTGGGCCAATTAACGGCATCCCTGCGGCGGATCTAAACCGCGAATTTCAGATCGTCAGTATCATAAGTAACAACGCGTATACGATTGTTGTAAGTACCGCTGCAACTTCTTCTGGTACAACAGGCGCTGCAACTTTTACATATCAAATAAATACGGGTTCGGACATTTATACCGTCGGTGTGGGTTGGGGTGCCGGAGGTTGGAGCGGTGTTACCACTGGGTATGCTAGTACTGGATGGGGATCGCCCGCATCTTCGGGCCTTGGAATTGGTATTCAGCTACGCACGTGGAGCGAACATAATTTTGGTGAAAACTTAATTATTAATCCGCGTGGTGGGTCGATGTATATTTGGACGGTTAACCCCACTCCAACCACATTTAATCGAGCGCAATACCTTGGTCCCTCGGCGAGCATTACCCAAAAAAATTATGTTACGGGCGTAGGCACCACGACAGTGACGGTAGATGCCACATGTCCTACAGTAGTTAATCAAGTATTAGTTTCTGATTCGTCAAGGTTTGTAATAGCTTTTGGCTGCAATGACCCGACTGGTGTTTATGCCACTATTGATTTAGACCCTATGCAAGTTCGTTGGTCAGATCAAGAATCATACTCCGTATGGACACCCGCTATAACAAACCAAGCCGGTAATTACAAACTTAGTTCTGGTTCCCAAATCATAACCGCGTCACAAACCCGGCAAGAAATTCTTATTTGGACTGATGCTGCAATTTATTCCATGCAATTTCTGGGCGCTCCGTATGTATGGGGTTTTCAGATCATGGGCGACAATATTTCAATTGCTGGTCCAAATGTCCCCGTTACGGTCAATAATATTACTTATTGGATGGGTACTGATAAGTTTTATATGTATTCGGGCCGAGTAGAGACGCTGCCTTGTTCCTTAAGACAGTATGTTTTTGATGATATTAATTTAACGCAAAGCTTCCAATTTTTCGGTGGTACCAACGAAGGGTACAATGAAGTTTGGTGGTTTTATTGCTCGGCAAATAGTAATACCGTAGACAAATACGTTATATATAATCACCTTGAGCGTACTTGGGCTTATGGCTCTCTTGCACGTACCGCATGGTTAGATAGCCCATTGCGGGCTTCGCCCATGGCAACGACTTATGGGCACTCCTTGGTTTACCACGAACAGGGTAATGATGACGGTACAACAAATCCGGCTAGCCCCATTTATGCTTACGTTCGTTCTTCTGATTTTGATATCGGGGACGGGCACAACTTTGGAATGGTTTGGCGTGTGATCCCTGACGTGACTTTTGATGGGTCAACGGTTAATAATCCAACCGTGAATTTCACGGTATTACCCCGACAAAATCCCGGTTCAAACTACGGCACCGCAAATAACCCAGATGTAATTAGCACGCAAAATTATGCCACGCAGCGGACGTACAGCGTTCAGCAATTTACGCAGTATGCGTATGTACGTATTCGAGGACGGCAAATGGCGTTTCAAATAAGTTCTGCAGATCTTGGTGTGTCATGGCAGTTGGGTTCTCCTCGACTTGATGTCCGTGCTGACGGCAGACGCTAATGGCTACTTCTGCAAAATATCTTATTAATCTTTTCCCAACGGTAGCGCCGCGTTTACCTGCGGCTACAGTAGAATGGGATCATCGATTTATGGAGCAGTACAGCAATGTTTTGAGGCTGTACTTTAATCAAATTGACGCGGTATTTAAAGCAATTCTTACTTCAGATACTGGTGGGGCGTTTTTATCATTTCCTTATGGCGCCTTTCATCAAGATGGGGTAACTACCCTGTCCGCAAACATATCAAATGTTTCTACCACTCCGGTTAGCGTTGCTTCTACCGACGGGTTTCCTTCATCCGGTTGGTTTTTAATTGGCGGCGAAATTATTAGCTATTCCGGCAAAACTTCAACGACATTTACTGGAATTACTCGGGGTGTTTTGGGTACGACTAATTTGGCTCATACTGCCGGAGCAGCGATAGCTGAAGTCCAAGGGACAGGTTCTTCCACGACTATAGGTCAGGTGCTGTTTAATAATACTGATTATAGTAATGGTGTATATACAACTAGCGCCGATTACTCAAAAATATATTTCACTATAGAGGGGTTGTACAACATTCAGATTAGCGTGCAGCTATTAAATTTCACCACAACAGACGATAATGTAACCCTGTGGTTTAGAAAAAATGGCACTGATATTCCGGCTTCCGCTAGTATTGAGCAGGTCAACGCTAAACATGGTGGGGATCCCGGTGCTTCAATTTTGGCGTTAAATTTCTATATAGACATAGCGCCAACTGACTATATCCAAGTTGTTTGGACTTCAAATACAGGCAACACTGTAGTCGCTACGTATCCTGCTGGGGTAACTCCTACGCATCCTGTTTCTCCGGCGATCATTTTGACCGCTTCATTTGTGTCCAAATTACCAACAACGTGATAAGATTTAGCGCATTTATAGGAGGTCGCCATGGCTGGTGGTGGGATCGGTGAAGCCGCACTAATTGGCGCGGCATTGGGTGGTGGCACATCTTTAGCCACCGGTAGTGATCCTCTTAAGGGCGCACTTCTTGGCGGTCTTACTGGCGGTGCTGGTGGCGCTTTGTTTGGTGGTGCGGGGGCTGCCGGTGCGGGAGCTTCTAATTTAGCGGCACTTGGCCCAGAAGCGTCTATGTATGGTGGCGTTGCGGCGCTTCCTACCGATATGGGAGCTAGCGCTGCGCGCACTGGGATATCTTCCTTAATCCCTGAGACTCTTGGCGGCAAAGTTCTTGCAGGAACTGCCGGAATAGGTCTTTTGGGGATGCTATCTGATCGTAATAAATACGGTGTGCCTCCAGAAGAAAAATATTCTGGCCCATTGTCTAAATTTCGTTACGATCCTAGTCAATATGAGCCGTACACATATCGTCCTTATGCTGACGGTGGCCCAGTTCAAACGATGTCTGATGCAAATGCTATTGGCGCTAACACGGGTTTCCCAATGGCAGACATCACAAAAGGCGCATATGCGGTGCCTTTTCAACAACCTATTTCGCAAAGTGTAGTAACTGGTCCTCAAGATACACAGATAGATCCTTATACTGGCCAAGAGCGTTTAGCTGAAGGTGGGATTGCCAGCCTTGGTGGATATTCTGATGGTGGTCGTTTGTTACGAGGCCCCGGAGATGGTGTGTCGGACTCAATCCCAGCAACTATTAGTGGACGGCAACCCGCTCGACTCGCCGACGGTGAATTTGTGGTGCCCGCTAGGATTGTTTCGGAGATTGGTAACGGGTCAACTGATGCCGGTGCACGTGAACTCTACAAAATGATGGATCGAGTTCAATCAGCTCGTTCTAAGACTACGGGCAAAGGTAAAATGGCTAAGAACACCAACTCAGCTAAATATTTACCCGCGTAAATATGCCACTTCACTACGTTCCTCCAAACATACTTCCTCAAGTATGGGGTATTGTTGCCCCAATGCTTCAGAAAGCAATTGACATCGACCCTTCAGCAATTACGATCGATCAAGTTGAATACTCAATCCGCACTGGCAGAACATATCTTTTAGTCTGGGATGAACCAGAACAAGGTATTACCGGGGCCTGCACGGTTGAATTGATTGATTATCCCCGGCAGCGAGTTGCTCACGTCAACCTTATGGGTGGCAAAGGGATTGTCAGAGACTACGTTTTTGAAGAAGCAAAGGCGTGGATGCGTAACATGGGTGCTACAACTGCTCAATGCTGGGCTCAAGGCACTCTTGTAGACATGTACAAAAAGATGGGTATGGAAAATACTCATCAGGTTATGCGAATTAAACTTTAACCGGAGGCCAACATGGATGGTGGCGGCGGCGGTGGTGGCGGACCCACACAATCAACGGTAACGCAAACTAACATACCGGAATACGCGCGTCCGTATGTTGAGACTATGCTGGGCGCGACTCAGCAGCAGCTCTTTAATACTAAGCAAGTTACTGATCCAACAACCGGGCAAGCAACTACTCAAATTACCGGAGTAAAGGGTTACACACCTTTTGGTCTTGGTGGTTCTGGTATGGGAGCCGCAGAACAACAAGCTGCGGAGAGAGCTGTTGCTGATTTCACGCCACTCCAAAGAGCCGCTCAACAAGGTATTGCCGGGTTGACGATGCCCGGGCAATATGGTGCAGCAACTGAAGCCGCGATGGCGGGTACTCAAGCTGCGCTTAACGCTGGTCAGTATCGGCCCGGATATTTTGGTAATCAGTTTCAAGCTCCCGGCGCATATCAACCCGGCCAGTTTTCCATGGTGCAAGCCCAAGCCCCGGAGTTGCAACAATATCAAATGGGTCCGGCTGAGCGTGTTGGCGCTCCGGGTATGGATGCTGCGCAAATGCAAGCTGCGCAGACTGGGTTCAACCCTCAACTGCGAGAGTTTCAAATGGCTGGCCCAGAACGGGTCGGCACGCAGTCGTTTTTACAGCCCGGAACTCCTGAGTCTTACATGTCGCCGTACATGCAGAACGTGGTTAACGTTCAGCAGCAAGAAGCTAAGCGGCAATCAGACATTTTAGGTACTCAACAAGCCGGTCAGGCTACACAAGCTGGGGCTTTTGGTGGGTCGCGTTATGGGTTGCAGGAAGCTGAGCGCCAACGTAATTTGGCTACACAGTTGGGTCAAATCCAAGCCACGGGTTCTCAAGCCGCTTTCCAACAAGCTCAGCAACAATTTAACGCTGAGCAGCAAGCGCGTCTGCAGGCAGCGCTAGCCAACCAACAAGCTGGTATTACTGCGGGGAGTCAAAATCTTGCGGCACAGTTGGGCGTACAACAACTTGGTACGCAGACCGGTCTGCAAACAGCGCTGGCTAACCTTAGCAGTCAACAGCAAGCTAACGTGCAAAACCAAGCCGCACAATTGCAAGCCGCTGGTATGAATGCGCAACAAGCTATGCAGGCTGCGTTGGCTAATCAACAGGCTGGGCTCACTGTGGGCCAACAAAACTTGGCCGCACAATTAGGTATTCAACAACTGGGGGCTGGTCAAAATCTTCAGGCGCAACTAGCCAACCAACAAGCGATGCAAGCGGCTCAGCAGGCTGCAGAACAATCCCGTCAATTTGGGTACGGCCAACAAATGACCGCTGCCCAACAACGCGCACAGTACGGCCTAGCTGGGCAGCAGGCTGCAGAACAATCCCGTCAATTTGGCGCAGGTTTGGGATTGCAGGGAGCACAAACAGGTCTGCAAGGCGCCGGGCAGTTAGCGAGTATTGGTGGTCAACAACTTGGCGCTCAGCAGGGCATTCTTGGGTTGCAAGCGCAGACCGGTGCTCAACAACAGCAGCAAAAGCAGCAACTCATCAATCAGATGATCCAAAACTACGCTACCACTCAACAATATCCGCAACAGCAACTGGCGTTCATGAATGCCATGTTGCGTGGGTTACCTCTCCAAACAGTTTCAACTCAGTCATACCAAGCAGCTCCGTCAATTACTTCTCAGTTGGCTGGTCTGGGTGTGGCGGGTGCCGGGGCGTATGGTTTGGCTACTGGTCGTAAAAAAGGTGGCGAAATTAAAGGCGTTGGTATTGAAGAATTAGCCCTGCGCCGGGTGTTGGAAGGAGCATAACCATGAGCATCGCCCAAAAGGTTTTGGCCGACCCCGGCAAATACTCCATTCAGCAACTCCAACAAGCGATGCAAAGCGGTGTCATACCCGCTTACATTGCCATTCCAATTATTCAGTCTAAAATTCAAGAACAAAAACAAGCGCAGGTAGCACAAACAATGCAGCAGCCGCCTGCGCAACAAAAGCCTCCCGTTGCTCAACAGGTCATGGACGAAGCTCGTGGCCTTGAGGCACTACCTACAAACTTACCAACACAAATGGCCGCAGGCGGTATCGTAGCGTTTGATGATGGTGGAGAAGTGAAGCGGTATCAGTATGGCGGTGTGACTCGTTGGGAAGACTTAAAACCGTACATAGGTGCTGAGGGGGTTGACCCCAATCGTGTGCGAGCAGAGATGCAACAGTTCTACGGTATTTCTGGAGGTCACGCAGCGTTTCCGAGAGTACGCCCGACACAATTAAGGGGTGATGTGCGTATTGATCCGGTGACTGGCAAACCGATTACGTATGCGGAATTTTTAACGCGTCAGTCAACACCTTCTGGAGATCCAACTGCAGGTTTTGGTGGTATGCCCAGTGCAAGCGATGCCCCCAGCGTTGGTCGTGATTCAGCTCCTGCTCCTGCCTCTGCTCCTGCTTCTGCTACGTTAGGCGGAGGGATCTCTCAGTTAGCGAAAGGTTTAGGCTTAGATCTTACAAAGTCTCCTATGGAGCGCATCAGCGGTCGCGGGTCTATTTCTATCCCCACGGTTACCGGTGGGGATGTACAGCCATTTGTTCCTCCAAGCGGTAAAAGTATGACCGCACAAACAATGGAGCTGTTGGGTGGGTACGAAGGCGCTAGTGGGTACCTTGAACGAGCTGCCGCCCGTGATCAAGCCGCAGACGCTGCTATTGCCGAGGCTAATAAAGGGATCAAAGGTCAAGCTTTTGATGAATATAAGAAAACTTTGGAATCAGAAGCCAAACGCCTTGGCGCGGATAAAGACGAAGCCAAACACATGTCGCTATTTAAGGCTGGACTAGCCATGATGGCAGGTACTTCACGGCACGGCCTTGAAAACATTGGTAAGGGCGCTATGGTTGGTGCTGAAGATTATCAAGCTGCCATGAAGGATATTAGAAAAGCGGATAAAGAAAACCGTAAAGAGCTGGCGCTTATTGAGCAGGCTCGCCGTGCCGAAGCTCTTGGGGACCGCGACAAAGCACTTGCTAGGATTGAGCAGTCGCGTGATCGCGGAGATTTGCGCGATCGTTATGTTGGAGATGCATTGCAAAAGGCGCTAGGTGTTGACCGTGCTCAAGCATATGATATGGCTAAAACCAACTTCACTACACAAGCGGATATCTACAGAACCAATCTTACTGGACTGTATGGGCTTGCAGGGCAACAGGTCGCTGGGGAATATGGACTTGCAGGTAAAGAACTAGCTGGACAGTATGGGCTTGCAGGACAAGATGTTGGTGGTAGGTATTCACTTCTAGCAGCTGCCTTAACAGCAGCCGGTAAAGATAAACTTACTCCGTATCAAGAATCGCGGTTGCGGTTGGAAGCTGAAAAACAAGTAGATCCAATTGCGGTGCGTAATGAATTGGCTAAATCTTTGGGTCTCTCCAAAGTGCCCGCCCCCGGTGCCGATAAAACTTTTGACCAAAAAGTTAATCAATTATTTGAACAAAAAGTCTACGAGCGAATTTACGGCGCACCCCCTAGTGCAACTGGAGCAACTGGAACAGATCCGTTTGCTGGCTTTAAACTAGTACCTTAATCGTGGGGTAACCCAATGCCAATCTACAACGTCCAAGCACCGGATGGAAAAATCTACAAAGTAGAGGGTCCAGAGAACGCAAAAGAAGCCGATCTTTTTGGGTTTGTCCAACAACAAATCGATACACAAAACATTCGACGACTGCAAAGAGAATACGGACCCGGTGTTATAGAAACTTTTGGACGTGGCGTCAGACGTGGCGCTGGTGAACTTGCGTCTACAGTCACAGATGTTATACCCGCTATGGCGGCGTCGGCGCTTGGGTTTGACGAGTACGCTAAGCAGCAACTAGAAGAGGCGGCTAAAAAACGTCAAGAACGGACGGTCGCTGCCCCACCTGTATTTGAATCGTATAGAGACGTTGAAGGTATTGGGGATGCACTAAAATTCGCCGCTGAAACAGTTGGCGAGCAAGTACCTAATATCGCTACGGCACTCATTCCCGGTGCTGGTGCGGGTGCTTTGGCTACTCGTCTTGGGGTTGGCGCGTTTGGCAGATCCGCCGCTGTTGGCGCGGGTACCTTTCTCGGTTCTTACGCACAGAACGCCCCCGAGGTTTTTCAAAATATTTACAGAGAGACTGGGCAACTTGCGCCCGGAGCTGCGGCTATTTTTGGGGCTGGCTCAGCCGCGCTTGACTCCATCCTTCCCGCTGCATTGGCTAGACAACTGTCGGGCCCGGTCAAGATGGGTATTGTGGAGAAAGTGCTAGAAAAATCTGGGATGGACAGGGGGCTGCTACGCTCTGTTACAGCCAACGCGCTCAGAGGAGTTCCCATAGAAGGTCTGACTGAAGGCGCTCAAGAAGCTATTAGCATCGCCGCCGAAAAATTTGTGGGAGATAACCCTCAGATTTTTGAAAGTAAAGAGTGGGACCGCATCATGGAGAGCGCCGTTCGTGGCGCTGTGGCGGGTGGTGTGTTTGGTGGTGTGGGGGGCGTAGCCGAAGCCGCTCAAAATGCGGCCCAGCGCCGTGCAGATTATGCCGATGCTTTAGAGCGTCGTGGGCAGCGTCAGCTAGCAGCGGAAGTTCGCCGTCAATCTGCAGCAATCGATGAGCTTGCCGCACAACAACCACAAATGCAGCTACCCGGATTTGAACTGGGGCCTGCTACAGAACTTTATACTCCACCTAAACCCGAAAAGCTTGGCAAAGAACCGAAGGGCGGGCAAGTTCAGCGTGAGATGTTCACGGCTGAAGGCGAATTAACACCCGCTGTGGCTAAGCAAGCTGCCCGCGATGAGAAGAAAGCCGCTGTAGCTGAAGCTAATCGCGCTCGACAAGAAGCACAACGTCAAGCCGCAGAACTCAAAGAAGCTCAAGCAAAACTTAAAAAGTTTTTATCCGCTAAGCAATTGGAGTTGCCCGGTTTTGATGAAGCGTCAATCAAGGCGTATCAAGAACAAGTAGCCGCGCAACGGGCTGCGGCGCAAGCGTCTGGTCAAGGAGATTTGTTTGAATCACCGCCAGCAGTTCAACCTACACCAACTCCCACGCCTGCACCACAAGCCCCGCCTGCGCTTTCGCTTGAGAACATCACCAAGATTGACGATTTAAAATCGTTTGGGAGATTGTTTGGTATTGGGCCAACTGCTCGCATATTAAAGTCGGATGGCCCGCTGGCTGGCAAAGATATTTCAAATCCTCAAGACGCTGCAGAAGTTCGCCGTGTATTGGAAGCATATGCGTCGGGCAAACCCGCTACTGGGGCTGCTGAAAAAATTGAATCCTTTTTGAAGCGTCCCGAATTTCAAGGAGCGCCAGATGTTACAGGAACTATCAAACAACCAAGTGGAACAAGCACTGAAGTGGCTGGCGAGCCCAGTGTTGGAGCCGCCCCCGGAGATTCTGAACAACTTAAACCAAGCGGAGTGGTACCTTCTGCACCGGCTGCTACAGACGTTATTGGAAGAGAAGAACAGCAGCCCGCTGCACTGACTGAACGACAGCAGCGTATTCAATTTGGAAAAGCTCTTGGCGCGGTTCAGCCATACCCCGGTATGCTTCAGGGGCGTAAAAATTTACCTGCGCAAAAAGCAGCAGTTAAAGGAGATTTCCCCGGAGTACTTGATGCGCTAGAGAAGAGCAAAAACGCCACTGTTGCCGAAGTCGCCCGACGTGCTAAAAATTTAGATACTAAAATTCAGATTGATGAAGCTGCCGGAGAAACTTACGAAGCGCGTAATGTTTTTATAGACCAGATGTCGATTGACGGCGCTAAAATGCATCTGGCTGCGCTTAGCAAGCTACGTGAGCTTGCCCCTGAAGTTAATAAGTTACCCGACCGGGCGCTCCTTCCTTTTGAAATTTACTATGCGCCTATTCCCGCAATTCAAGAAGGACAAGAATTAGATACACCTTTGCGGCTAAGCCGAATTGCTGAAAATAATAACAGCATGTTTAGCCCGCTCGGGTTACCCGGCAAACCTAAACTAGATACCAAAGAAGATTTCAATGCATTGCTGAATGCGTTTGAGCGCACAACTAAAGAAATTGGTGAAGATAAATTACGCTTAACTTCTACCGCATCAGTGATTCAACAAGGCGTGGCGGGAGCTTACAACCCAGAAACCAACACGATTCATGTACCCGAGTACAACGCTAAAAATGAAGCAGTACTAGCGCATGAAATCGTGCACGCTCAAGTTTTACAAGCGGTCGCTAACCCTACTGAGGAACAAAAACCTGCGGTTCAACGACTCAATACTTTATATCAGCACGTTAAAAAAGTTGTTGATGAACGGGCGCGGGTTAATGATTACTTTCGCGTTCCTTACGGTGTTACTAATGTACAAGAGTTTATTTCTGAGGGTTTAGCTAACCCGGACTTTCAATATTTGTTGTCTCGTATTCAGTATCAGAACACAACTGTATGGGATAAATTTGTTGAAGCAATTGCCAAATTGCTTGGCCTTAAAAATGATAATGCGCTGACCGAACTATTGACGGTTTATAGCGATCTCACAAATCGCCCTGCACCAACATCTCCCGCTAAACCACCACAAACAATCCCTAGTACCGAAACAAAAGCTCCTCCCAAACCGGGCAAACGCGCTAAAAAAGATATTGCTAAAGCTGAAGCAGGCGCTGCAGAATCGGTTAAAGAGCAAGCTAAGTTTATTAATGAAGTTGATCAAAACGTCAATGACCTGCTTGTATCTCGTTTGCGCGAAAAAGGACGCGATGCGGGTATAAAGGACAAATACCTACCGTCAGAAGATTATCGCGGCTCAGAAATACATAACTTCTTACGCTTGCCAATGCTGATTGCCCAGTACCGCGACTCTGAAAGTATGTTGAGTCAGTCACTTGGTACACCACAAGAAGCCAAGAATCGTCAGCAAATGGCGCAGATTGAAGAGGCTATCAGTGCGTCGAGTCCTGATGCCACTGAAATGTTCAATCGTTTACGTGGCTTGCCTATAGCACAACAAACCGCTGTGCTGTCAGAACTCAATCGTATGGGGTTGCGTCAATTTGACGAACAGGTAAATGAAACAATCCGTCGCATCAAAGAGACTACCCCACAAGCGCAACAAGATGAACGGGTTGTTCGTCTGGCTAAACCTACAGGACTGAGTGAACAAGAGTTAGATGTACTGGCGGATGACTTTAATACAAAGTTCTTTTCACAAACAGGTAAACGGCTGTTCTTGCCCAGCTACGTAGGCCCGACGTTCAATCAGGCCGATGCTGCTTTGGCACGAGCTGGTGATTTTAACGGCCTGTTGCGCAGTGTTCTTGATCAGATCAAAGACCCGGCCATCAAGCAGGTGCTGCGCAAGCTGCGCTCGTTGAACCTCAAGGTCAATGTTGTCGTTGCCCCCGTGGAAGACGGTAAAGCCGGTTCCTACGACCCTGCTACTAACACGATCACGCTTGATCCAACTAACGGGATGAACGCACACGCGTTTATTCATGAAGCCATACACGCTGCTATCTCTAACGTGTTGGCCAGTCCAAATCATCCGTTGTCTAAAGACTTCCAAAAGTTCTTTATCCAAATCCAAGATCGTCTCGGCGCTGCTTATGGCGCACAGAACTTGCAGGAGTTTGCCGCCGAACTAGTGGGTAACCCCAGTTTTCAAGCTGTATTGAAGTCCATTAAGACTCCACGCAGCGAGAACATGTTTAGGCACATCCTACGCAAAGTTGCGGAGTTCTTTGGGTTTGTGCCTAAGTCTTCAGCGTTTGACACTGGCTTAAACTTTATCGATAAAGCTTTGGATTTGACCGGTGATGTCGAAGCTACCGCTGCGCAGAAGATGTTCTTGGGGATGGGTAATTTCCCGGCGATAGCTCAAATTGGTCAGGCTATGCCAGCCATGACTAAACAAACGCTGGAAGGCGCTAAAAATATCTACTCCAATTTGTCTGAGGGTGGTGGATTTAAGCGGATGGCGTTTGGTCTTCTGCGTTTGGATAACTTGCGCGATATGTACGGCGATAAGTTGCCGTCCATTCAAACTTTGCTTGATGCGCTTGAGAAGCGTACTGGTATGCAGGAGCGCAAGATTAAAGATGCCAACACCAAGTACAAGCAAATGGTGAAGGTGCAAAAAGAAAACGCTCCTGCTATGAAGCGTTTGAACGACATCGCTATCGACGCTCGTATTGCTGGTGTAGATATCCTTGATCCTAAATTTCAGCCAAGCGCCGCACAACAAGCTGAATACAGTCGTTTAAAAAATCAGTTCGCTTCGTTGCCAAAAGATGTTCAAGATGTGTACCGCACTATCCGCAAAGACTACGATGCGTCGTTTTTCCAGTACATGAACATCCTTGAGCAAGCTGCAAACAGCGTATCTCCGTCATTAGCGACCCGTTTAGCGCAAGAATTTCAAACCCGTAAACCACTAGTCGGATATGTGCCGTTCTTGCGGCAAGGTAACTTCTTCGTGGAGTACGAGGACCCACAAACTAAAGAGCGCGCAGTAACTTCGTTTCAGTCTTTCCGTGAGCGTCAACAATTCGTTGACTCAATGCTTAAAAACAGGAAACATCGCCTGTTCCAAAATATCGAAGACATGCGGTTCGCGGGGGACAGTCTGCCACCCACTCATTTTATTTATGAAATCATCAACGGATTAAAACGACAAGGCGCATCTGATGCGCAGGTTGATGGAGTGTATCAAGCGTATTTAGCCACGTTCCCTGCTGAATCGCTGATGAAGCAATTCATGAAGTCAAAAAACACGGCTGGTATGGAGCGTGACATCGTTCGTGGTTATGGCGATCTAATGATCCGCTACGCACGTAAGCTTTCCAACTCGGAGTACATACCTCAGATCGATCGTGCCGTACGTAATATACAAGAAGAAGCGCAAAAAGACGGTGACCCAACGCTTGTCGCTGCGGCTCAAAACATCACTGATCAGTCATCCTTCTTCCACAACCCGACGTACAGTGCGTTTGTGCACACGTCTACAGCGCTTAGCTACTTTGAGTTCATCGCAGGCAACATCTCGTCTGCACTGATTAACATCACATCACTTCCCATGATGGTGTGGCCAAAGCTAGTGGGATCGCATGGTTGGGCAAATGCTACGGCTGCTATGACGGCTGCGGGCAGAACCGCCATGAATGATTGGAGTAAGGGCAAATATAAGAACTTGTACGAAACACTGATGGACCACGCCCAGCTTGAGCATACGATGGCGCGGGAGGTGTTGGAAGGTCGTCGTCAAAGTACAAATGAGTTCGTCGGGCTGAAGGGGCGCATACTCGATGGGCTGTCCATTCCCATGTCGGCTGCAGAAAAATACAACCGTGCAGTGACCGCTATCGCCGCTTACGATCTAGCCAAGCAGTCTGGCATGTCAGAAGACAGAGCTATACAGCAAGCTCTCAATACTGTGAAAGATGTTCATACGTCTGGTATGGCGGTCACAGGACCTAAGTGGATGCAGACTCCATTGGGGCGCATGTTCTTTACGTTCAAGTCGTTTATTTGGAACAGCGCTTACGTTATGGCCCGCGCTTTTCATCAAGCGTTTAAGGGCGAAGATCCAAAAATTCGTGCCGCAGCGCAACGTCAACTGCTTGCCACATACGGCATGGCCACTGTGCTCACTGGTATGAAGGGCATGCCTTTTTACGGGGCGGCATCAGTGTTGGCCAGCATGATCAACACGCTGTTTGGGGATGAAGAAGAGCCATTCGATTTTGATGAGTTTATGCGTGACGTATTTGGTGAAACCTTGTTTAAAGGGTTTGCCAATAAAGTGTTGAACCTTGAGATTGCTAATCGTGCGGGTATTGCGACCGACTTGATCTTCCGTGATGATCCACGCGGTATTGCTGAGCATGGTTACGTGCTGTCTGCGTTGCAGCAATCTTTCGGTCCTCTTGGGTCTATTGCGGTCAACTCTGAGCGTGCCATTAAGTTGTTCGGTGAAGGCGAGGTTGTGCGCGGGCTTGAAACCATCATGCCTAGCTTTTACCGTAACGCATCTAAAGGTATGCGGTATTTGGTTGAAGGAGCGACCACGATCAAAGGCGACCCGATCATGGAAGACATCGGCGCGTACAACAGCCTGATGCAGATGATGGGCTTCTCTCCCGCTGATTTGTCTAGTCTATATGAGAAGACACAAGCCGCTAAAGGTTTTGAACGTGAAATAATGCAGCGTCGTCAAAACTTGCTAGCGCGGTACAACATGGCTAGGACCGCCGGGGACTTTGAGCTGCTCTCGGATACCATGGACCGGATTGCTCAGTTCAATGCCGCTCGTCCAGCTAAAGCTATTACCCAAGACACCCTGCGTCGTTCGCAACGCGCACGTGATGCGGCAGAAAAAGAAATGATAGCCGGAGTGCGTTTTGACAAAGATCTTCGCCCCGAGATCATCAACAGATTCTACGAAGACGAGGATTAAAAAAAAGCCCCAGCGTTGTGCCGGGGCTTAAACCCTCAACAGGAGTCAGTGAGGAGAGTGCAAAGGCACTGTATCACTAACCCTCCAAACACGCAATCCATATTTACCGTTCTCTACAACTTGTTTACACACAACGATTAGCCGCATTCTAGCTGCTTCGCTTGTGATGAACTTCTCCATACCTCGTCGATCGATGCAGGGTATGAACATGGACGTTCCGGGCTGAAACTTTGTCCATTCAATTACTACTGGCAGACCCATTACTTGCATTGGTGTCCAGCAAAACCGTCTCGTTGAAGAAGTCCAACTTAGTCGTGTCGAACCACAGAGCGTTCACAGGCGCTTGTGTGTTAGCTACAGTACCAGCGGTCATACGTTTTTTCTTGATGTCTACCAACGCTTTGTTTTTGCGTAACGGAGCAATAGTCTCTTCAAAGTTAGCCATTATCTTGGCGCAATCCTCGCGGAAGGTGCGCGCTACTATGTACAACATCTTTGTATCAGGCTCATAGCGTGCGGTCAGCGCACCACGTGGCTCACGGATGGGTGCGTGATCAAGCCCAGTACGGTTATCTTTGTTGCCGTTGATGACCAGAATTTCATGAAAGTGGCGTTGCAAAAAGCCACCCAAGAACTCGTCATTGTCAAACATATACTCACGTGTACGGCTACGAGTCTCTTTAATCAACTCTATGGAGTAATCAAAAACTGGCTTAATTGGGATGTCGTGCAAGCCAAGATGCTTGGCGATCGTGCCCCCCGCCAAGGCGAGAGAAGCCATCAAAGCCCAGTAGCGCTCGGCGTTACGGATCTCAGCGGCTCGTTCTACACGCAGTTGGGCATCAGCCAACAGTTTTTGCACCATGGGTAGTTGCCCTACCAATGCTTGAGCATACGGCTCAATAGCGTGACCGTAGTTATGCATAAGCCGCCCAAAGTGTTGCCGTGCCCATGTGGCGTCGTCCCGAACATCAGGTTTAACATTTATATCTATGATCCGTTTTAATTCTCCATCAGGAAAACCTTTAATCGATAGCAAAGCGTCAGTCACATACCGATTAGATGAAGTAATCAGGCCAGTCTGAAACTTGGTGTGATTAAGGCGTTCCGCGTTATCGTGCTGTTTTAGTCGATTTTTACCCCGACCCGACGTAACGTCATAAACTTGTTGAGACATCTGGTCTGGCGGCATGTTTGTGATCTCGTCCATCGTGACCGCAAGGTTCTGCATGATGCCAAGCCTCTGCATGCGCACGTTGTAAGTATCTTTGGGGGACAACAATAGCTCTTTGGGGCGTCCGTAGATACTGTTGATAGCTTGCAAAATTGTAGTTTTGCCTGATCCTGACTCCCTGCTGACGAGGTTGAGCAAAAAGCCGTCGAGGATGGTAAATTTCATTAGCATGGTGCCGAAGCCCATGAAGAAGGCAAACGCCCGGTACTCCATACCCTCCCGTCCGTAAGTGTTGATCGTGTCTTTCCATACGTGGAAGTCACCTTTGCACTGGAAAAAGGGGACGTTGGGTAAAGTCGTTTGGTTAGGCGGGCTGTATGCGATTTCAGTTGCTCTGATCTCCCGATCGCCAACAATGATGGCTGAGTTGTCTTCTAGCCAACCAAATTGCTTATGTGATTTTTCTGCCTTGCCAGTCAATTGCAGTTCCTCAACCCATTTGGCTACGTAGTGCATAAGAGTGTCCTGCTTTTTACCAAGCACGGTTACGCCATGCTGTGCCACTAGACCTATGAATCTTTCTTTGGACAGCGCTGACGATAGCGGCATCAAGAAGTCTCTGACACCATCTTTGGGTAAGTGCAGACGGAGGAGCAACGTTTCGCCCAAGTCAGGATCTTGCATGCGCTTAACCACATACAAGTCGTATGGATAAACAACTTCGTCAATGTCTTCACCCTCTTTGGTCTTGGTATGTACGAAGATGCCCCCCGCCTTACCACGAAAGAACGGGAATGGATACTTGGGTATGACATAAGTCTTAGCTTCTTTAGTCTGTGGCTCAATGTCAGTGACAACATTATCTTCTTCGCTAGCCTCAACAATCTCCCGTCCTAATTGAATTGGTGATGTTATTTTGTGAGCGCAGCCTTCGCAGCCCGGGGCGTTTAGCTTCTTAAATGTCTCGCAAGTGTATGGACCTCTGGTCTCGCTAGCCTTACGCTCGGTGTTTTGTGGTGTGTATTCTGGGTGTTTGTTCGATATGGCGTGTATAGCTTTATCACGATCGGAGCACTGTTGCGCAATCGACAACCCCGCTCTCCACAACGGCTCTTCCAGAGTAGCTTGATTGTCATAGATGTGCGCAATCTGTGCGCAACCTTCACCTTGAACCGACTTGATTAATATAGTCTTGAACTTAGACTCACTGGATCCCATCAACGCCAGTGTGAGTGCGTCGGGTTGTCGTTTGAACTCAGACTTGTCCAACATAGACAGTATGTCTTGAGTCGGCTCCAACAGTTCTTTGATGCTAGCGTTGGGCACAAGCGGCGCCAGATGCAACACTTCAACCGGTATAGGGTTTGTTGGGTCTTTAATATGATTTGTTTCTAGGACCCGTAACACCCGTGCGGCGTCCGCCGGTACTGCATAGTCAATGTTAAACTTGTGCTCAGAGCACAGCTCTTTGAGACGTTCGGCGTGTGGCTTCCAATCATTTTTGGGCATTGGTTCTTCCAGCACCCAGTACACATGCGCTCCACGACCAGAACGTAAGATAGTCGGACGTGGCAGATTGGTAGCTTTACAGAACGACTTAAGCGCAATCAAGCCATCTTCAAGCGTAGCGTATGGCTTGTATTCACCACAATCCAAATCAATAAAAAAGGATTTGAGCGCTATAGCGTTGACCGCAAACCTGCCGCTTTTTTTGGGGCCAAACTTGGCTACAGCGTAAAAGGCATTGTATCCATCCGCTTGTAAGTCATCGGCTTGCTGACTTAACTCGTCAATAGACGTAGCAAACCGTTGGCGTACTTGGTCGTCTCCGTTTATCTTTTTGTTTCCCCAACTGCAATAGTGTTCACCTTCTTGTAACGAGGGTAAAACCATTGCGAGGAACTCTTTCCTCGTGATCATTAGCCGTCCTTCGATTAGCCGTCAAAAGGGGTTGGGACAGGGTAGTGACGGCACCCACCTTTTCGGGAGCGACCCTAGTCCCCCCAAACCATCAAGCCAATTTTGCTAACAACTTGTGCATCTTATCTGAGTGTTTGCCGGATACCACCGTCTTGCCACGGAACCATGAGTACACAGTTACGCGGCTTACACCGAAGAAGTCAGCAACATCGGAGACAGGGATATTTCGATCAACACAGATTTTGGCCAACTTGACACCAAGTAGCGTCGGGTTGGCCTCCTGTATTTCACGAATCGTAAGAGCAGAATAGCCTTTGGACATCACGCATCATCCCACTCAGCAAGAATCTTAGACAGATCCTTTGCGGGGGTAGCTCCTTCCTGTTTAGCGGTGCGCTTCACAGGCTCATCAACAACTTCAGGCTTGGCGTTTTGCGGTTTGTCTTCAGGCTCGCCCTTCAAATCAGCTAGCGGATCAACGGGCGCAGCTAGTTTTGGCGGTGCTTTTGCCCCATCCATTTCAGCTACAGTCATGGTGATGGCTTTGATCGCGGCGTCGGTCTTGCCTTGATTGATAGCAACAAGCGCTTCAGCCTTCTCCAACACCTTGACAGGTTTGAAAGTAAGTTTGGGCGTAGCGCTATCAGTATCGAAACGCATTTCAGTCACGACCGTAGTGATCGGAATACCTTTGCTACCAATTACTTTGGCGTAAGTCTGCAGTGGCCACTTGCCGGGGGAGCCTTCACCAAAGATGGAACCGGCAGGAAGGGTCAATTGAAACACATCACCTTTGATATCGTTAGCCAATACAACGGCCAAACGTTGACTAAAGCGACATGCACGGGTTTCGCCTTGTCCTGATCCTTTGACGTTTTGAGGACAATCCACGCAACGCTTTGACTGGGGGCTGTGTGCTTTGGCATCAGGTACTTCGCCATCAGCGGACCAACAATCAGGCGCGGTAACCTCACCACCTTCAGAGTATTGTTTCTGATAAAAAGAACGAGACACTTTAGGCGCAGCGTTTACGATGACAACATTCATCGAACGATCTTCGTTCTTGGCAATTTCTTTGCCGTTGATCATCATGCGCCATACACCCCCTTTGATGGAGATACGTTTGACGCCACTGCTACCGCCACCCATGAGCGATTTAGTGATGTCGTCAAGTTCCAACTCTTTGAGGTAAGAGGGAAGACCAGTGTCCAGCATTGCAAGTTCGTTGCTCATGATTGCTCCTTAGCGCTTGGTGATAACAACAGTTTGAGTGACATCCGCATTGAGACCCGGCGGGAGAACATCGGGGTTTTCTTCAAGGAACTGCGACATGCTATCGCTGTTGATGCGGCGATACATTAACGAGAAAGCGTCGTGTTCCTTGACGAATTTGAAGAACGAGTCCCAGTCGCTCGTCCAATAATTTTTGTTGACGCGGCGTGAGATCGTGCCGTACTCAGTACGGATAGTCTGCGCACCTTGTGCCTTGCAGATTTCGAGCATCTCAAGAGCGATGGTGTTCTCTTGCTCTTTCAGCTCTGCGGCATCTTTTTCAAGCTTACGCCGCTTGTCGCGTATCTTGACGTAGACCTTTGCCAACAGGTCTGCTGATACTTCGGTCATTGCACTCTCCTTCGTTTGTAAAAGGTAGAACTATTATGAGGCTTCTACTGAACAGTGTCAAGTGGGTCCCACAAAATTTTTGTAGAGGTCGATGAGCCTTGTGTGGATGTCTACCTTGTCAGACAGCATGTCATAGATTTTTTTCTCCACGGGACTGCCTTGGATGTGAACAACCGTGCAAGGATTGTGTTGGCCGGGACGATGCACTCGTGCGTTAGCTTGTAGGTATGTCTCGGTTGACGTGATTGGCCCCCACCACACGACCACGTTGGCAGCATGCAGCGTGACGCCGTGCGCTGCAGCTTGTGGCTGGATGACTAGCACATGTGGGTCTTTCTTTGTCTGAAAATCAGCAAAAATTTGAGTACGTTTGTTGACGGGTACACCACCGTGGATCACATCGCACGACACCCCGTTGACCTTGAGTTCTTCAGCGATGATCTCAATCGCGTGTCTAAACGGCGCGAACACAATGACCTTGTGGCTGGCTTCCTCAATAACTTCTAACAGCGCGGTCATACGGGTCTTGGCATCAAACGATATGACTTCACCAGTGTCCGAGTACACAGCGCCCGCTGAAAGCTGAAGCAGCTTGTTCAAGTTTGCGGCAGCGTTGACTGTTGTGATCTCTTCCCCAGCGGCGGTAGCGATCATGTGCTTCTTCAGCGTATCGTAAAACTTCTGTTGCTGTGAGGTCAGAGGCACTTCGCGCGTGGTGTACGTCATGTCAGGTAGGTCAAGACACTCTTCTTTCGTGAAGCGTATGGCGGGCTGCAAAGCTTCGTGCACGGTCTTTTCTGATGACTTCTTCGGCACCCACTTGAACTGAGTAATCTTGTGCATGACCTGATCACGGAACGCACCAAAAAAGCGGGGCACACCGTTCGGATTGATGATCCTCGCAAGACCATACGCATCCGTAGGCGACTGTGAGGCAGGAGTGCCGGTGAGCATCCACACCCACATGTCAGGTCTTATAACGGAGTTCAACGTTTTCCAACGTTTTGTTGTCACAGTCTTGTACGCATTGGCTTCATCAACCACGATCAAATCAAAGCTACTGTTCTTGATCTCGTCTTTGATGATTTCAAGACCGTCAAAGTTACAGACAACAAACTCAGCGCCAGAGCGAACTGCAGCGATGCGCTTGTCTTTAGAATAGCTGTGGGCTATAGCCACTGTGCGGTGCATAGCAAACTTAAATAAGTCTGCCTCCCATGCTGAAGACATGATTGACAGGGGGCACAACACCAACACACGGCGAATTTTGCCGATGTTCATCAAGTAGTCAGACGCCCAAATGACGCTTGACGTTTTGCCAGTGCCTTGCTCGTTGAAGCAGAAGGCCCTGCGGTGCATGGTCAAGAACGATGCTGTTGTGCGTTGGTGCGCAAACGGTCTATGTAGCCCGGGCCAGTCGTACTGCGCGTCTATGGGCGAGGGTATGTTTTTAAGCTTTAAGTTTTTTAGTACCTGCGCTTCTTCTAGCCCCCATTTGACCAACACTTCATGGTCGCCGATCTGTTTGGCTTTTGGTATGACTGTCGTGATGCGCCCCGGCTCTTTGACTCTGAGGAGTAGCGCTTTGTTGTCAATTATTTGCATGTTTTTTATAGTGTCTAGCGATTGTTTTTTGTACTGCGGCTGCGGGAGTTTTTGCCGGTACTCCCTCTGTAACAATACCAAAATTTTTTGTTATGACATCTGCGGCAAACATCTTGTACTCATGCTTGTGCTCTGCTAAGTGCACATCACACATAAGCAGCTTCAAATTTTCTATTTTTAGCAGTGCTTCAAACTCTGCTTTTGTCATCGCACTCTCACTCCAAATGACGTGTATCCCGAGAGTGAAGTTTTCACGCTCAGGATGCGGCTACTTACGGTAGCTACTCGGCCAACTCACGTGCGAAGGACACCCGTCGGCTGGTGTGGTTACATGAGGGGAACCGAAGAACCCTTGCCTGCAACACTCACACCTTACTTGCAGGCATTAGCAACAGCAACTACATTTTACGATCAGCGACGGGGTTGTCAACCCCGCTTGCGTTCCTTTTTACTGGTCTCGGACACAAGGTTACCTTTGCTGTCCCGACGGAAGGATCGATTAGCTGACTTGGACTCGACTCGCACCCCATCGCCGTTTGTGCCCCCCTTGTCAATCGCTTTGACATGAGCAACATCTTTACCATCACCTTTACTCACCTTACCAGCTTTGGCCAGCTTGGCGCGAGCTGCGTTGCGCATAGCGCGCTTTTTGATCTGCTCAGGTGTTCCCTGATACTGCTCGTACTCTTTTTTGTACGGGCGGGGTTTGTTGACGTAAGGCATGATCACCTCAAGGGTTGATGATTTGCATTATTTTCTCAGTTTCTAGTATTAGTCGCAACATTTCAATAAATTCATTGTTCTCCCACTGACCTCTAATCTTTATCCGTACTCCGTCCAAGTCGTCTATAACTTGCCATTTGTACTGCCATTTTTTAGTTACAGGGTCTTGCGTGTGATTTGCAATTTGAACTTGAATTGTATTGCCTGATATGTTTTTAATTTCAAACTTTGTTTCGTTTTGATTGCCACCGTAGTTGTCGTTAGCGTATCGCAAATCATGAAACACGCCACAGTTTTCTCCGCTATCACTTAACTTAATATCTATTGGAGTACTCATCTGTATTCTCCTTTGCCGTTGTGAGCACAGTCTTTAACCGGGCACCAAGATCTGCAACTGAAGTTGGGGCGAGGATTCCACACATCAGTTTTATAGGCTTTTTCAAGCCTGTAAGTCTCATCAAACCATGGCCTCCACAATATGCCTTCGTCGTACTGAGTGAAATCGGCTTTCACAAAGTCTTTAGCAATCACAAACAGCAGACCAGTCTTGACCTTCTTGACTTTCGGGAAGTGTTTGAAGATAGCAAGCGACATTAACTCCAACTGCTTGGTGTCGGCATATTTAGATGATCTACCAGTTTTGTAGTCCACTACCCATGCACGATCTTCGTTAAGTACAACAAGATCTGCAATACCTCTGTACCAAACGTTTTTATCAAAGAAATCGCATGGCTCAAGACTACGAGTCAGCCCCATCTTGTACTCACATAACTTCTCACCTGATTTGTTTTTAAGCACATCAAGTGGGCCTTGCATGAAAGCGAACTGGGGCGGTACTGGTGTACCGTTCTTTATGTAATCCTCTGCCGCTTTGTGCACCTCCGTGCCGTAGCGCATGGCGTCCGATTCTGGCTCAACAACATCTCTTTTAACCCTGATGCGGTAGTATTTCTGTGGGCATTGCTTAAACAAATTTATAGACGAGTACGACCATATATATTTAAGTGGTTGATTTGCGCTCATATTTTCTCTTCGGTTTGATTGCAGCGATGCCTTCGTCAAGTTTGCCGCCGCGATTTGCGCGGGTGTCCATAAAATCCTCGGCGTAGTCATATGCCATCTCCAAAAGATATTCGCTTTTTTCCCCACGCATGATAAGTCCACACAAAGCGAACATGGCAGCAAGATCGCGCATGTTTTTGTCGTCTTCGGTCATACTTGCTCTCCTTCGTCAAGTTTTAATCATCATACCCGCGTGCACGAGGGTAGCTATTTTGTATTGGTCGGTTGTACGCGGGGGTGTTAGATAATTTAACAACTTCTTTAGGAATGGCTACTGGAGTAGGTTCTTTATGAATCCACGTCCAATAAGTCTTAGATCCTTTGAGCTGACGGCGCGCTTTGCCTTCCTTCTCCAACTCACTTAATGCTCGATTAATTGCGCTTTTAGATATCAAGAAGTAGTCGGCAAGATACTTTGAACCCATAGGCGTGCTACGGTCTCGCAAAAATCTCGTTAATTTCTCTTTTGCTGTCATTTAGTTCTCTTCATACAAAGGTATCCAACTCGATGGTAGATCATCACCATTCCATCGGATTCGTTTAGACACAGGGTGATACCACGCTACAGGTTTTGGAGAGTGAGCTAAGGCAGTCTCCAAAGCATCAAATACTTCATTGGCAAGGTAGTCGTAACTCTCTCCTTCATAAATGGCATCCCGGGCCATTTGAGCCGCTGCTCTGAGAGTCATGTCTTAGACTCCTTATCCTTGTGATTGTTTATCTGCGTTGCTCCCGCCTTTGACGCGGGCCAAATATATTGGCGCTGGTCAATCGTCATGTCGTTGCCAAACCGCAGTGCGTTAATAAGCGTAGGTGTCATCGCCGTGTACTGCTTCGGATCAGGTTCGTCCGGGCAGATGGTGATGGTGTAGGGCAGTTTAGCCATGGTTTCGCTCCCTCAACTTAAGTTCAATCGCATCGATGATGTCCGGGTGTGCCCACTCGACCATTGAATTTTTCTCGTCATCCGTCAGCCCCTGCCATTGGCGCAGGGCGGTGTGTTGAACGAACGCGCCGTTTCTGAATTCGCGCAACAAATCCGCAGCCATCTTTTCTGCACTGACCCGGCTTCGGAACTTTCCATGTTCTGTCGGGCTGTCGCCTATAAGTACGTGCCACCAGAACGCCCCGCGCACTACCTTAAAGCGGTCGATTCCAATGCCGTGATCGAACGCCACCGGCTCCTGCGCCTGCTCGATTGCAGCGCGGAGGGCAAGGATTGCATCGCCTAGCTTGTTGTCGTAAGGCGAGAACACTTCATCCGCTATCTCTTCAAGCATTGCTAACGCCTGTTTCATTGCGTCAAGACTCATGATGAATACCCATCATTAACAACTTTGTGCAGTGCTTCAGTCAGCGCACCGATCAGTTGCAGTCGGTCTTGTGTAGCACTTGTCTTAATCTTGAATTGCCCACGATCTTTCCAAAACAAGAGGATGATTGCCGTGTCTGGGTTCTCGTCGATGGCTTCATGCAGCATTTCCGCTGCGGCTTCTTTGTACTTGTCTGAGATTGCTACTGGTTGTAGTTTGGTCATTTCTCTCCCCTTGCTCGGATTGCTGCGGATATTTCTGAACCAGTAGCCGGGACATCGTTTCGTTGTGAAGCAACCCATGCGGCTATGCGTTCACGCTCGGCAGCGACGCGCTCCGCAATTTGCCACTCAAGTTCCTTAAGCAGCTCCACCATCGTGTCGCCATGCCCGGTGGCGTAGCCGCGCTGGATCATCCATGCAGCAACCTTCTCACGCTCCTGTGCAGCGACAAGGGCGGCGAAGCGTTCAAGGTGTTCCCAAGCGAACGAATAGCCCAGCCGCAACCCAGCCTCCCGCGCCATGCGGATGATGTCTTCTCTGGTCATGTGTTCCCCCTTGCTCGGATGGCTTTTGCAACTTCTTCACACGGTTCACGCGCTTCAGGTGAATACGGCCATCTTGCAGCCTCGTAGTCTGCCTCCATCGCACACGCCTCACGCTCGGCAGCAGCGACAAGGGCGGCGAAACGTCGCAGCGCTCCGTGGTCGCCATCCATTCCAACAAACCCGGCCTCCCTCGCCATACTGGTGATGTCATCTCGGGTCATTTCTCTCCCCTTGCTCTGATGTTGTCGGCAAGATAAATGGCGCAAGATGTCCACTCGCCCTCAGTCATTTCGTCAGCTTCAGCATCACACACCTTTGCACACGCCTCCCTCTCTGCTTTCGTAGCCTCATCCCAAGCGTAGCTAAAGATCCTGCCGTGAGAACTCGACTCCATTACCCACTGCATATCCGCGCCACGATGGCTGGCGAATTGGCTCATGTACTGGGTAAACGCTTCTAGCTTAGTCATTTTATTCACCATGGCGCTTCTTCCACTCCCGCAACTGGATTAGGTTTTGGCTGTCTGCGGTTCAATTGTCGAAGTGCATCTCCAGTTGCACGGGTAAACGGCCACCACGTGTTCCAGTCAATTTCGGCTTTCTTATTTTTTCGAGCAGGTTTTTTAACTTTGTCCGCAACAGCTTGTCGCCCTGATTCCTGTTCATTACATTTATTACCAGTTGTGCGCATCTCTCTCGCTCCTGTTCAATGGGATTCATGTGTCGTTATGCGTTTTTAATGTTATTAATCCTGCGTCCTAGCCAGTTCATTTGCTTTTTCCTTCTCATGTCTAATTGCGTTAATAGTTATTTTGACTTCAACCATCGCTTGTAGCCCAAACTCAATAGCTGCGTCGTAGTTGCCTTTGAGCACCGCATTGTGCAACTCTTTGAGATACTTTTCGGCCATCAAGCACGGATATGCGTAATCAACCAAAGACTCATCAAAACTTTTAGCAGTCTCCATAAGACCTCCCAATTCCAGATTCACAGTTTAAGGGTAACGTCTGCGCCCAGTCAGGACGCCAACGCATACATGTTTCCACAAAGGCTTGGGCCTCTTGGGCCTTTTCCTCGGGAGCGATACATGCTACTGCATCATGTACAGTAAGCACGATCTTGTACCGCGTGTTAATTTTAATCATCTGCTCTGCGATGACACAGCGTGCAACTGCCTGACAAATATTTTCTGTCAACTTACCGCCATAGATGCGGCTCGGGCCTTTGCGCGTAGCGTATACATATTCCGCCTTACCTTCTGCATCAACTTCTTTACGCAATCCTTCATATCGCTGCCAAAGTCCACTGGGTAACTGAAATCCCTTGCGTGTTGAGTCAAACACGACCGCATCCACTACTCCATACGTTGACGCATTGTTAGAAAGAATTGCTTCGATGCAGGTTTGCCCCTGCCTCCACAACGCGGGTATCTTGTCGTAGGTATTGCGATACACACTGATGATTCGCTGGCACTCGTCTAATGACACATCAACACCGAACGTCTTGAGTTGGGCTTGGAACTTGGCAGCTCCCATGCCGTAACCCGCACCGAGAATCGTGGTCTTACCCACAAAGCGCTCTTCTTTATTAATATCCTCGACACGCTTACCGTAGATCGCGCTTGCCATGATCTTGTAAACGTCTTCGCCGTTTTCAAACGCCTTTACCAAATCGGTTTGGCCAGCCAGCCACGCCACCGTGCGCGCTTCAATCTGCGATGAATCGCAATCAATCACCACATACCCCGGCGGTGCTTCGATAGCCTTTTTCAACTTACCGGCGTTTTGCCCACGGCTCGGCAGGTTCTGAAGATTGATTTTGTCATCCCCACCCCAACGCCCAGTGTGAGCGGCGTAGTATTTGATGGGCACAGGAAGGGGGCCGCGTTCAGCGATGGAAATGAACCGCTCCGTGCGAGTCTCTTCTAAAGTTGTTTTAGTTCCTAGTCTCGCGCCAACCAAAGCTTGCACTCTTGGGTCAAGATGGTCTGCCAACTTCTTGAAGTCCTCGTCCGTCTTAGCAAACGCCCATGCCTGTTTGCCAGTCCTCGCGGATATCTTACGCGGAGGCTCAACACCGAGGCTCATAAGTAATTCAGCAAACTTATCATTGGACATCAAAACGTCTTTATCTGCTGCAGCCGCTTCAAGCAACGCCGCCTTCTTTGCTCTGACTCCATTGAGATGCGACTCCAACATGTCCTTGTTTAATATAAGTGTTGGCTCAATAAACATCCGCAACGTACAGTCTATGACCTTCAGTTCCTTTACGGGGAACCCATCGTCTGATGTCATAAACTTATGAAATAGGGTGCGGGTCAAATCAACGTCGTTACAGCAATACCGCCCATACTGATCAAGATGTTCTGGCGTGAAGTCCACACGGCGCAACCCAAGCGCATCTTCGACTTCTGTACCCTTGACTCCAATCTGATATTTCTCAGCTAGCGCTTTAAGACTGCCTCCTGCATCCACGCCGTGAATCGCACGCGCCATACACAACGTGTCCAACCAACCTTTAGGATTGACACCATACCGCCACGACAGGATAGCCCCATCGAATTGCGTGTTGTGCGCTAACACAAACGAATTTGCCCAATCGTACTGGCGTAGATGTTGTGATATCTCGTCCCGTGTGCCACTGAACCAATACGCGGGTTCATCTCCAACAGCTATACCGATGCCAATTTCATGAAACTCAGGATCGCGTATGTACTCTTCGGTCGTGTGAGTCTTAAACCCAAGCGTCTTGGAGTAATAGGTTTCCCAGTCAAGAGTGATGATTTTCATTTGCGCTTTTGACCACTTGAGAACACATTTAGATTCCCAAGAGCCCCAGATACTAAGGTTCCTTCTGTTGTCGGGTAGCTTGTAGATTTTTGTGCTTCTTGCTCATCCCGCAACAACTCTTTGAATACCATAGCATCGAACTCCAGTCGCCGCACCTTCTTTAAGGCTTCGTGTATCAAACCTTTCTCGCTCTCGGTTAGGCTATCTTTGAAGTATTCTTTGTACATGAACGTCCATCGCCCACGTTTTTCTCCTGCTTCAAAGAACTCTTCGGGATGAGTTTTCATTCGCTCAATCAAAACATTGACTGCACAAAATTTCTCGTCGCTCATAATGCACCAATTACGTCAACAAGTTTTTGGTATGTCGGGCCAAAGTTCAACAGCTTATTGCGCAGGTTGTTTTGCTCTGAATCTTTGCGCAAAAACTTTCGGTCGCACAACTTTTTTATTCGCGCATGAACCGTGGCTTCTGACGCCGCTTCGCAAGATTCTACGAGTTCCATGATAGTTACTTTGCCTATCGCTTTTTGTGCTCGCGCTACGTCGTCAAGAATTAGCAGGTCAGTCATATCTAAACCAAATGATTTTTTGATTTCCCTTAAAGTTACCGCCAGTTTGTCCAGTTTCATCATCTTTCCTTAAAGAGTAATAGTTAAGGCGCTGTCGATAGCGCAGGTATATCTTTCCCTCTGCTTCTAGCTTGCTGATATAACGCCAAGCGTTACGCTTACTAGTTTTAAGGTTGCGAGCCACGTCCACGACAGACATGGCAAACTTCCCCTGCATGATGCGCAACAACTTGCGTGTCTTGCCGTCACTCGGTCTTGCTCTTGTTGTCACGGTCTTCTAGCAATTCGCAGAGGTATCCCGCATCGGGTATGCCGTGGGCTTCCCATGTATCGAACGTCAGAGAAAGCGTATCAATACCTGTTTCATCAACAAGTAAAGATACGCCACCCTGCTCGACAATCTGCATGAGATTTTTTACTTGAAGTTGTGTGGGGACGTTGCCTTTGGTTTTACATTCAATTCCAATGAACCGTCCCTTCCAACAGCACACAATATCAGGCACGCCTGAGCGCCCATACCCGCCCGTGACAGGGTAAAAGAAATACGCGCCGTGCGACTTGAGTATGTCAACGACTCGCTTTTTAACTTTTGACTCAGGCGTTGTCATTGCGTGCATCGTGTTGGATAGCTATGACTAACTTCTCTTCCAAGTAGCGAATGATCGCTACCGCATCGTTGAGACGTTCATCAGCTTTACGCAACTCATGCATCAATTTTTTGGTGTCTTGCGCTTCTTTGCGCCAAAAAATAACTTGTTGTGACGCTTCTTGAAGTTCTTGTTCCAGATCTGCCGCAACAACGACTGATTTTTTTGCGGAAGGCTTGGGCTTCTTCTTTTTAGTTGTTTTCTTGGTAGGCGCAGGTACTGGTAGCTCAGATTTATTAACATCTGTTAATACAGCAGCGTATTGACCTTCACCAATTTTACTCAGTGTTTTATTCATGACTAGCTTCCATAGCGCAGTGCTAATTTGATTAGGAGGTATGTTGGGATGCGCTTCACGAACTTCTTTAGAAGTGAACTGAGGGTGAGTTGTGATGTACTCCTTAATTTGTTGCATCACAGATTTGGTTTTTGCGTTAGCCATTTGTGCACTCTCTTTCATTGATGGGTTTGATGATGTTAATTAACTCGTTGTACTCGTCGTATGTCAGATAGACGTACAGCATGTGTTCGGTAAATTTACGCCCGATACCTTCTCCTTTTTCTTGACGGTTGACATCGCACATACGCAACATCGCTACACGCTCTCTCAACCACATGGGGACGTAGTCGCCCTCCAGTTCATCAGTCTTGATCGTCACGTTGTCAAGCACGTTGACGTACTCGATGTCTCCGTTGCTCCACACGTGTGCGATCACCATGTACCTGTAAGTCATATCCATAATATATGGAACTTTCTTAGGTTTGTCAAGAGTTTGAGAAGTTAAATTCGTTAGGGTTTACCATGACCCAAAAAGTATTTTCACTTTTCATCACCCCGACTTCTGGCACGAAGGTGCCCATCTCACACAACCTCAACATAGCGATTGGTTGTTGGATGTTCTGAGGCGCTTGAATCAAGTGCTCATACACCCGTGAGCCTACCGGCCTATCTTTATCCCTCGGCCAACTTACTAACAGTGATTGATCAGGTTGAATGATCGCTAACATGAACACGTTCTGGATTTGTTTTCGCCGCGCTGCTTCTTGGTGTAGCTCAATGCCACGCGCCGCTATTTCTCTAAACTCATTAGACTGAAACTCAACACCTATGCTCTGCAAATACATGATCTCTTTGGCTAACACGCTATCACGTACTTTGCTACTAATTTCACGGAACTCCGATCTGGGAACGTCTATCCAACGCTCGTGATCATCATCTGGGATATCCATCTCCTTGATAAGTTCGGGCGCGGTGTACGGCAACGCAAACTGACGCATGAATCCGAGCATCTTCTTCGGATCACTGGTGTAGTGCATGTGGAAGTTGACGTTTTGACGACTGTATTTTTGATTTGTAATCAACCGAGAATACAAACCAATTGCCAAACGACCTTTTCTGTCCGTAGTGCCGTCAAACCCAAGCTGCGCAATCACTCCAAAGGCGTCTCTGCGAAATGTATTGGTCGGAAACCGACTGTCAATAAAAACTACCTTCTCGGTGTCCTGTGGGGATTGCCTCACGATGACCGGAAACCGACTCACTTGCACCCGACGGTAGTCCGTCAAAAGTTGTTTGATAGTGGGATGTATGTCATCCCTTATGTCTAATGTCAGCATTGCGCTCTCCTTTATTAACACCTGTTAATCAAAACATCCCAAGGATTTCATCAACCCTGGCTTTGGTTTGCAGTCGCAACTCGTCACTTTTGCGCAGGTCATCTGCGCGAGTGCCATTGATCGCTGCCTCCAACGCCTGTCGTGCCTTCTCCAACTTAACGTCATTTGTCACGTTAAGCTTTGTGAGCAGTTCACATAACTCGTTTGCATTCGTTATCAGCGAGTCACGGAACAGCTTCGTATGGTTAAGCCCTTCCTTCGTTTCACGTGGAACTTCAGCGTTACTCAACTTGTCGCTCATATGCTTCAAGCATTCATGCAGCCGCTCCCACGTATCCTTCATGGCTTCGTTCAACCGATCGTCGTAAAACTTCTGATACTGCTCTTGCAACTCAGCCTTACCGGCCTCACTCACGTCGATGCGGAAGTCGCCCACCTCTGGCACTGGCAAGAACACATACTTAAATTTGAACTTGCCTTCCAACTTGTCTACAACGGGATACTCTTCAGCATCGAACAAGTCGCCCAACTGAAACGCTGCGGCGCTCACCAGTGTCGGGTACTCAGCCAAGAAACTACTTACCGCATCGTTGAACTGATCTTCGTAGTCATTTAGTATGGCTTTGTAGTCAAAGAAGTTCTTCATTGGCAACAAACGTGAACCGCCGTCCGACCACGGCAACGTCTGCGCGTAGTGCCATGTCCGTATCATGCCAACCAACTTTTGCAGATTATCGAGCTTCTGCGTACCGGCAAGAAGTTTCTTGTGGTAGTTGCCACCCTTCGCCTTGGTGTTCTTGGCGGCGTCGATCTCGTCAGAGACCTTCTTGTCCATCTTGCGACCTGTCCATACACTGATGTTCAAGTCAACCAACATTGCGCTGTTCTGAATCATGATTGCACTCCATTTGTTAACAACTGTTAATACGTTTGTGATGCGTCAAGTAGCTTAGCCATAGCTATAGCTTCTTCTTTGGTCATCTGCCCATACTTCTTTAAACATCTTTCATTGGTGTCTCCTATCAATGTGGGATAGTGAAGCACTATATCCACGGCTACAAACCTATCGGGCATGTGCACTTTGTCAAAGTGCTCCGATATGGACCAACCTTTTGCATTAATTGACATGTACGGTTTTACCAATTCCCGCCACCACTTCCGTCGTGATGCCCCACAGGGTAGGGCACGGCCAACCATCACCCCAACTGCTAACATATCCGTCAGTCAGAATAACGGCGCACTCGGCTTTGATCTTGTGATTCTTGATATGCTCAACGATGCACTGCGGGTCAGTACCTCCACCGCCACGCGGTTTAGTGCTAGACAGCAAGTTGTCCAACTGATTCTGCTCGTACTTCTCGTGCTGACATATGCGCGTGTCCCAATACAACAAGTCGATACCATCGGGTCGGACAGTCTCACATATCTTCTTAACCTCACCCAAGAACTGACTGATCTCCTCCGCACCGATCGAACCCGACATATCGATGCCTAGCACGATGCGTCCCACGGATTCACCAACAGAGCTTGGCATATAAACATCTTGATCAATCCACCTACGGGATGGTCGGCGCCAAGTGCTCTGGTCCTTGTCCATGCAGAACGATGTCACGAACTCACGCAACGCTTCACGCCAATCAACTTTTGCTTCAGTCAGTTCGGCGATCTCTCGTGGCACGTTTGCGCTCATCTTTCCTGCTAAGATAGCGCCCTGTCTCAACGCCTGATCAACATCTCGTGCTAACTGCTCACGCTCTTCGTTGGTCATATCCTTTGCGCTTTCCCAATCATGCTCATCGAACCCGCCCATCTCGTTACCATCACTGATAGGAACGTCTTGACCCTCGGGATTACCAACAGTCTTGATATGAATCGAATTTTTGTCATCCGCTTCCTTCTTAAGTCTGCGGAATATCTCACCGGCATCAAGACCACGGAACTTGAAGTCAAGCAACGCCGAGTCAGGTAACTTGACATCTACACCGGCGGGATCGCTGTCGTGTATCAAAATGTTGATCACAAAATCGCACGCGATGTTCGCCAACTGCGGCCACTCCTTGTACAAGTGTTGCCACACAGTCGTATGACGGAACGCCTTGTGCAAGTTCTCGTGCAGGATGACGGCACGCCTCTCCTTGTCTGACAACTTATCAACAAACGCCCGACCGTACTGTGTATCCCGCCCGTTGGTACACGCAGTGGGCGTCTCGTCGTCTACCACAGTCTTGCCTAGCATCAGGATGCCTGAGTACAGACAATACTTGGGGTTCTTCATGAGCCACACGTGATCCTTCTGGATACGCTGCTCAACGCTGAGTGTATTAGCCATTTATTAACTCCTGTTAATGTGTTTCAGAACAACCACTGGTTAGCAAGTGCCCAGTCTTTGAACTCTTTGTTCATCACGCAGAACGCTTGCTTGGCGGGTGACTTCATCACGCTCGTTGCAAACAACGCTTGCCACTCCTTGTCCATACGTTGCAGATAAGGCATCCACTTGGCAAGTGAATCTTTCTCCACCCGAGCGATAGCAGAGAACACCAAGATACACCGAGCTACCGCATCATCTGGCAACTTGGCATTCTTTGGATCGTTGAGAATCTGCTCCCATGTCGGCAACTTGTCCACCACAGTGAAGAACGCTTGCATGTCACGGCTTGCACTCTCACCGATAGTGCCAGTCAGCAGACTGATGGTCAGCGCATCACCCAACTCAGCCCTACGCTTGGCAATGTGACTCGCCTTCTCAAGCGATCGCGGCGTAACAACAGCACCCATACCCGCTCGTGTCGGGTTGAATATGTACGGGTTGTCCTTCTGGCTAGGGTCAGTGTAACTTGCCAGTGCATGCGGGAACTGCTTGACCCACGCGATAATCTCAGGAGCGATGTTGTTACTGATCGCCCATTCAATCCACTCGTCATGGTCAGGCTTACGCACGGTCACCAACGCTACACGGTTACGCGCATGAGCTTCGAGCATGTCACCAACGCCATCCGACAATAAGTTGGTAGTACCAAACACAATCGACCCCGCCGGAAGATACTCATCACCGATCCGTTGCTCTAGCATGAGAGTCAAGAGCACATTCTTGACCGCCTTCATCGCCTTGCCGATCTCGTCAAGCATGATGATCACAGGCTTGCCAGTGTGAAACTTGAACCGAGCGTTAGGCGCGAACTTCGTCACTCGCTTATTAACACCTGTTAACTCGTCAGTGTAGGTCTCGGTAAACGGCAGAGCGAAGTCACCAAGATCAAGCAAGGTACAGTCGATGTACGCTACCTCGTGACTCGGATACTGACTCTGCAACACCTTGAGCATCGCAGACTTACCGATGCCGGGCTCGCCCTGACCGATGATGGTCACATTACTACCCACTACACCGATGCCTTGGGCAAACTCTTTGAGGGACACCGAGTGTCCAAAGTTGATTACTGATGCCATGTTGCACTCTCCTGTTGTCGCTGATTAACAGCGGTTAATAAATCTGCACTCTCGTACTTCATAACAGTTGGTAACTCTACCACTGTTACACATATTATAACATAAGGCTAGCCCCATGTCAAGCTTTCTGATTCATTTTTTAAGTCCACGTCCTCCTTCAAACCACTTTGCTCAGTGGCTTAGATGTTGAATCTACTTCAACAACGTCGTGTATATCGCCGAACTTCTCAATCCATGCATATATGCGGCGCTTCACCCTGGCAAAGTCTAGCTTGAAGTCATAGTACGAAGTATTGTGTGTCATGGTTCTGCCTTGCCACTCAAACGCGGACTCAACCCTCTCCGCTACCCGCCTGTCGGTGTACCCAAATACGTCCACCGAACTACACAACACATGCAGATACTCTGCTTCGGGCTCGGGCTGTTCAGCCAAACTTAACAACTTCTCGTATATTTGCTTATCACTTCCCCTGAACGGATATTTGAATTTGTTAGCGCGTTCGTCCCATCCGACTACTTGCTTGCGAGTCTCGTGCATCACCCAACCGTCACTCATGGTAAGAAATGCTTTGGTCCATGCCAAGAACGCTACAACTGGTTGTCGGGCAGCCTTTGCTTTCTTTCGATTGACAACTTGTTTCTTGATCTTGAACGTCTCATCGGGTTTGTAGTCGTTATATCCTACCCACTTGAACCGCACAGGTTCTGACCCAAGCGGATACAACTTGTTCCGATCCTCTTCGGTTGAACTGCTACTGGTGCGCACCCACAGCTTATTGTTCTGCTTGAAGCAACTAAACGGGCTATGTATGTGGATGAACTCAGCCGTTGTCGGCGTCGCCCAACCTCCGATATGCACAACTACATCACCGTTTGGGTGATACTCAACAACATCAGTCTTGTGCAGCGTGGCGCAATATGCGAACTGACCGTCGCCCAAATCTTTCCGGGTAACTTGTTCCCAGTCACGTCGCCGCTCACCGATCGGTCGCACTTCAACACTACGCCCACGGATGGGCTTAACTTTGTCGAATAACTTCTTGAAATACTCGTAGTTCCTATCGCTCATTTATTAACTCCTGTTAATCAAACTTGGGTTTGATTCGCTCAGATTAAAAGTTGCCTTCTGCCACTTGGAAACAAGTAAGCCCATTGCGCCTCCACATATCGACCACTTGCTGCCGGTCGTCGAGCACGAACATCACCCGCTCTTTGTCTATGTGTTGGTCAAGGATCTCCTGCTTGACGATGTAGTCGGCGCGATGATCCCCATCCTTACGCATGAGCAGGATGTAGTCGTCACTCCCAAACCCACAGTATTCCCGTAGCCACCACACAGTGTCTTCCCTGCATCGATCGGGTCTGCCTGAGCAAAAGATAATCTTGAAGGGCACCGGCTCTCGATTGAGTAACGCATCCAAAACAAACAGCACCGGCACGTTAATCTCGTCCTTGCGTATACCTGCGTAGAACATATCCCAGTTCTTTGGCTTGTCTCGCACGTAGTGCACCCTATGCTCGCAGTTGGCGAGCGTTCCGTCCAAGTCGCAGATGATTGTGTCTTTCATTTCAGTTCCTCCGGTACTTCAACCTCGTCGCCGAGGCGGGATGCCACAAAACACCGCATTGCTGCAATGAGTGGCGTGGGACCATCGCAAAAGATGTCGCCGTTGTTGCACTCCCATTCGTCTTTGCCGTAACACTTCAAACCGGAAAATTCCTCACGCTCAATGATTGGACCGCCCAGTGCCCAGTTGGTTGAGTAATTGTCTGTCGTCCAAAACTCTTCTTGCCCATTTGCTAAGGCCACCGCCCAATCAAGGGCAGCACCTTGCAGTTCGCTTGTCTTGATCTTCATTTGCTTTCTCCTTACTTCGCTAGGTGTTCGACAAACTGCCACGTCCAGAAGGCTACAACGATGCCAAGCAGGACTGCAGCTAGGATTTCTTTGGTCTTGTTCATTCATTAACTCCTGTTAATAAAAATCAAATCATCACCTCGTCCAACTGCAACGATGCCAATGACATCCTGAGAA
>Ga0129336_10000123_pt1 | contig 38205 bp, 32 predicted proteins | sample CPB6_02_DNA_FD_96878 | JGI IMG/M metagenome (GOLD analysis project Ga0129336, IMG submission 96878) | Freshwater to marine salinity gradient microbial communities from Chesapeake Bay, USA - CPBay_Sum_0.6_0.2_DNA | ecosystem: Environmental > Aquatic > Marine > Coastal | place: USA: Chesapeake...
GACAAGCCCTGGAGTCGAGTCAGACGGCACTCAAGGCGACCGAGGCCGGCTATGAAGTGGGCACTCGAACGGCGGTCGATGTGCTCGAGGGTCGCCGCAGCCTCGCGCAGGCGCAGACCAACTATGCTCGCAGCCGCTACGACTACATCCTGAACGTGCTGCGGCTGCGCCTTGCTTCCGGCACGCTGGATCGCGGCATGCTCGACGAGGTCAATGGCTGGTTGGCCGAGACCGCTGCGACGCCCGCGAATTGAGCGGCGTCAACAGATCGAGCAAGCGCTGCAGCGTACCGCGATTCGCCGTCACGAATCTTTGAGCGAGTTCGCCACGACGGCGACGCTCTGCGGCGTCGCTCGCCAGCGCAGCCACTCTGCTCGCCAAAGAATCGACGTCACCGACGACCTCGAGCGCGCCTGCGCTCTGCATGGCGGCCACGACGTCGGCGTTGTTGTAGCCGTGCGGACCCGTCAGGGTGGCCACCGCGAGCGCTGCAGGCTCGATGAGGTTGTGTCCGCCGACGTCACCCACCAGGCTGCCGCCCACGAAGGCGAGATCCGCTGCGGCATAAGCCGTCGTCAACTCCCCCAGCGTATCGAGCAGCAGCACGTCGGCGGCGGACCGGTCGATGGCAGGCAAGGTCGACGGCTCGCTCATCGCGGATCTGGCGACGAAAATCGCCGCTTGCGAACGTAGAGTCGCGGCAACGCTCGCGAATCGTGGCGGATGACGCGGCGCAAGCACGAGGGCGAGATCGACGTTCGCCGCGCGCAAGCGTCGCTGAACTTCGAGCAGCAACGTCTCTTCGGCGGCATACGTGCTGCCCGCCACCAAAACGCACCGCCGTTGCCACCCGAGCCGAGCACGCAGCGCCATGCCTGCCGCCCTGGCCTCTTCAGCCAAAGAAACGTCGAATTTCAGATTGCCGGTCACGTACACCCGCGCAGTAGGTACACCGAGTTCGCAAAAGCGCGCCGCATCGATTTCGCTCTGCGCCGCGACCGTCGTGTGCTCGCGCAACGTCTCGCGGAAGACGTCGACGAGCTTTTGGTATCGCCGCAGCGAACGCGCCGAGATCGTCGCACTCGCGAGCACCACCGCCACGCCGCGCGCGCCACACTCGCGCATCAGGTTGGGCCAGAGTTCTTTTTCGATGATGATGGCCAGCTTTGGTCGCACGCGAGCGAGAAACCGCCGTACGTTGGCGCGGGTGTCGAACGGCAGGAAGCGCAGCTCGACCGTATCGCCGAACAGCGCCCTCGCACGCGCCGCGCCGGTCGCCGTCGTCGTGGTCAACACCAGCGGACAATCCGGATGCTGCGCGCGCAGCGCGAGAACCAGCCCTGCAGCCGCCTGCACTTCACCGACGCTGACGGCATGCAACCAGATCGATTCGGCGCTCGAAAAACCACCGAAACCGAAACGCTGGCTCAGATTTCGCCAATAGCCGTGATCACGAAAGCCACGCCAGACGATCAGCGCAAGGGCGAAGGGCTGCAACAACCAAAGCGAAACGTTGTAGAAAAGCGCCATCATCTGCCGTTACGCGCCCCGCTACCCTGCAACAGCGCATGCCACCAAGTCTCGTCGAAGATCACGCCGGTCGCATCGCAAACTTTGAGCAGCGAGCGGCGCAATCGGACCAGACTGTCGTCACACCAGAGTCCGGGGTTGCGGAATCGCGCACGATCGAAGTCGATGAGATACCAAGTGCCGCTCGCATCGCGCAAAAGATTGTGTGCATTGAGATCGGCGTGATGCAGACCCACGGCATGAAAGCGTGCGATGGTGGCGCCGATGGCGGACCAATCGATCGCTGCGGCGGCCGTCGCCGCGCACGGATCCCCCGAGCCGCGATCCCCCGAGCCGCCGAGCAACGCGGCGAGCGACACGGCGCCCACGATGCGCAGCGTGATGAGATCACCCTGATACGTGAATGCCGACGGCAGGTAACGCGCAGCGACCGCAGGCGCCACCGGCAAACCCAACTGCTGCAGACGCCGCGTGACCCGAAATTCCTGCAACGGCCGCGAACGCTCGGGGCCACGATCAAAATATCGATCGGTCGACAGCCGCGCCATCAGACCACCGCGGCGATAGTGCCGCAGCGCGTAGCCGCGCCCCTGCCACTCGAAGAAATGCGTACTGCCTCGGCCGCGGGCACTGCCACGCAGGGCGCCCGCGATCATCCAGTGATCCGCGTCGAACCAATGCGCCGCGAAATTGCCGACGAGGGAGGGGTCATATAGCATCACGCAGCGCCCGGCTTCGAGTCGGCTCTCCGACGGGTCGCGCGCGAGATCATCTTTCATCGTCGCCCTCACCGCCCCACTCATGCTGCCGCTCGCCACGCCGCCCGAATCCGTCTGCCTGCTGCGGCTGTCGGCGATCGGCGACACCTGTCACGTCGTTCCCCTGCTGCGCTGCCTGCAGCGTGCCTGGCCGGAAACGCGTTTTACCTGGGTCATCGGTCGCATCGAAGCGAAACTGATGAGCCTGCTGCCGGGGGTGGAGTTTATCACCGTCGACAAGCGCGCCGGCCTCGCAGGCCTGCGTAGCCTGCGTCAAACCCTGCGTGGGCGCCACTTCGATCTGCTGTTACACCTGCAATTGTCGCTGCGCGCGAGCATGGTCGCCGCGCTGGTACCCGCGCGAATCAAACTCGGCTTCGATCGGGCGCGGGCGCGCGAACTGCAATGGTTGCTCACCAATGCGCGCATCGCACCACGGGCCCGCGAGCATGTACTCGACAGTTTCATGGGCTTTGCCACCGCCTGCGGCGTGCACGAGCAGACCCTCGAGTGGAACCTGCCGCTGCCCGAAGATGCCCTCGGCTATGCACGGCACTGGATTGCCGACGGCGCGCCGCCGACGATGGTGATCAGCCCCTGTTCGAGTCACGTGCAGCGCAACTGGCTCCCCGAGCGCTATGCGGCCGTCGCACGTCATGCCATCGAAGCACACGGCATGCAGGTCATTCTTGCGGGCGGTCCGAGTGCTCTGGAACGCGACGTGGCAGCGGCGATCCGCGAACGATGCCCGTCCGTGATCGATCAGGTCGGCAAGGACACGCTGCCGCAGATGCTCGCCCTGCTCGCACGTGCCCGCGTTCTGCTCGCGCCCGACTCGGGCCCGGCACACATGGCCACCATGGTGCGCACACCGGTCATCGGCCTGTACGCCGCAACCAATCCTGCGCGCAGCGGCCCCTATCTCTCGCGCGAGTGGTGCATCGACGCCTTCCCGCGCGCCGCTCGCGAATTTCGTGGTCGCACGCCCGACGAACTGCCCTGGGCCACCAAAATCGAGCAGCCCGGCGTGATGGCCTTGATCAGCGCCGCCGAGGTCTGCGACAAACTCGACGTCCTGCTAGCATCGCGCCCATGAAAGACATCCTCGTACCCATTTCGCCGGGCGAACTGCTCGACAAAATCACCATCCTGCGCATCAAGTCGGCACGCATGACCGACCCGGTCAAGGTCGGCAACGTCCGACTCGAGCTCGACTTGCTCGAAAAGACGTGGCGCGAGAGCGGTGCGGCGATCCCCGAAGTCGCCGCTGACGAAGCGGCGCTGCAGCGCGTGAACGAAGCCTTGTGGGACATCGAAGACAAGATTCGCGACAAGGAACTCGCCAGCGCCTTCGATGCCGAATTCATCGAGCTCGCGCGCGCGGTTTACGTCACCAACGACGAACGCGCTGCCGTCAAAAAGCGCATCAATGTCGCGCTCGGCTCGCGCATCGTCGAAGAAAAATCCTACAAGCCCTACAAGCCGGGCTGATTCGCCGTCCCCGGCTGATTCGCCGCCGGCGCATCGAGCGCCTCGAGGATCGCGCGAGTCGCTCCTGCGGGGTCTGCATCAAAGAATCCATAGCTCCACTGCGGCATCTCGAGGAGCGTCGAACCCGGGATGAGCGCTGCGGCAGCTGCGGTTTGAGTGACGAGCCCGTCTCGCGGCGCAATGAGCGCCGTCGGCACCCGGATCGAGCGCAGCATGGGTGCGGCATCGTAAGCGGCCAGCGCTGCCATCGCGTACGAGGCGCGCGTGCCAGCGCGCTGTTTCTCGGCCACCAATCGCGCAGCCTGTTCGAGCGACTGGCCTGCCGGTCGCACGCTCATCGTGCTTTTCCACTCCGTCAGCAGCGCCGAACCGTCTTCGGCGAAGGCGGTATTCGTACGCAGACCGGCACGACGCTCCGCATCAAAGAAAGGCATGGAGATCAGCACCAGGCGGCGTACGGACTCGGGGTGGCGCGCAGCGATCTCCGCTGCGAGCAGGGCCCCCGTGTGATAACCCACGAGATCGACGGGTTCTTTTTGCGCGGCGATGAGTTCGTGCAGCGCCTCGGCATAGTCCGCCACGGCGGGCGGTTCGGCAGGGCCCGCCGACTCGCCGTAACCCGGCGTGTCCGGCGCCAACACGAGCCGTGACCGCCCGAGCACGGGCAGCAGCTCGCTGAACATGCGCCCCGAGAGCGGCGTTTGGTGCAGCAGCACGATCGGCGCGGCAAGCCCCGCCGTCTGTCGGGGCAGCGCCCGGCGCAGATGCAACTGGCCATATCGCCCGTCAAAAAATTCGCGGCGCAACGTGACCTGGCCGCTCGCGACACCATCAGCGCCCGAGGCGACCGCTGCCGTGGGTTTGCGGATCGGTCCGCGCTGATTGATCTCTAGCAGATGACCATCCGGGTCCCAGGCGAACAGAAAGGTCGCATCCCAGCGAACACCCCCTGCGCCCGTCACCTCCTGTGTTTTGGGCGGCTTCAGAATCGGCGTACCGGCGGCCTGCATGCGTCGATACACCGCTTGGACGTCGTCCGTCTCGATCATGAGGACGGCATCACCGGGATACAGTCGCGGCGGAGTTTTTGGCAAAGAGCGCGGACCACCGTACTCGAGCAGCCCGATCATGCCGATCCACGGATGTTTGCCTTTCATGATCAGAAAACGGCTCGGCGCACCGAGGGGCGCCTCGGAAGGCAGGCTATCGGCAGTGACCTTGCCGTTGTTCTCCAGCCAAACCTCGAAACCGAGAACATCGCGATAAAAACGTCGTGACGCATCGAGGTCGTGGACGATCAGCGTCGCGCGACGGACGACGCTCGTCGAGGCTGCCTTGGCGTCAGCCACGACAGAGCGGGCAGACCCGGCAGGCTCGGCAGCCATAGCGGCCTCGCCGGCAACCGACGACGGCGCGCCGACGGTCAGCCAGCTGCCGACCACCAGCGCCGCAACCCGACTCAGCGCTGCAGCGTGTACTCGGCGCCGCAGTAAGGACATTTGGCCCAGCCGGTTTTTTCGATGGGCAGATAGACGCGCGGATGGGAGTTCCACAATTGCATCTCCGGCATCGGACAGGCGAGCGGCAGGTCTTCGACCGTCACCTGATACTGATTTTGTGCGTTCGGTTGGATGAGCGGTTTGCTGGACATGTCGATCTCTCGGTTACGGCGCGATTATACCGATGACGCCGAAGCGCCCGCGAACGTCTGATCCCATATCCGCGCCACGGCAGCACGCTCCGCCGCAAATTCGCTGCTCGCAATCAGACCGCTTTGTTCGCGCAGGGAGCGATGGTGATTGCGACGGCGATACGCCCGATAAGCTTCCGTCAGTACATCGACCATGGCCTGCGGCACGAGGTCCCCGGAGGCCAATGTCTCGAGCTGACGGATGGTGTCGGGGAACATCACCACCGCAGGATGCCGCCCGCCCTCACGCAGCGCCCAGTACTGCGCCAAAAACTCGATGTCGGCGATACCGCCGCGATCTTGTTTGAGATCGAACTGTCCCTCGCGCGATTTGGACAGTTCGCGGCGCATGCGCTCGCGCATCGCGCTCACCTCGTCGCGAAGCGTGTCGCGACGCACGAACTGCCCGAGGATACGGATGCGCGCGCTTTCGAACCTCGCCCGCAACGCGGGCGCTCCGGCCACCGCACGTGCGTGCAACAAAGCCTGATGCTCCCAGGTCCAAGCCGAGCTGCGTTGATACTCGACGAAGCTGTCGATCTGGGTGATCAGCATTCCGCCCTTGCCGCTCGGCCGCAGCCGCACGTCGACCTCGTAGAGGCGACCCGCCGCCGAGTGCACGGTCAAGATATGCACGATGCGCTGCGCGAGACGAACAAAGAAAATCTGGTTGTCGATCGGGCGCTCACCGAGAGTTTCCTGCACCGCACCCGCGGAGTCGTGCAGGAATACGAGATCGAGATCCGAGCCGTAACCGAGTTCGATGCCGCCAAGCTTGCCGTAACCCACCGCGCAGACCTCGACCGCACGCGGGGCTGATTCGTCGGTCTCCCGGCAGCTCGGTACGCCGAACTGCAGCGTCATTTGCTGCCACGCCTGCTGCATCGCCTGCTCGACGATCAGCTCGGCAATGTCGGTGAGCCGATCCGACACCCGCATCAGCGGCAAACTGCCCGACAGATCGGCGATGGCCACGCGAAACACGGCAGCGCGCTTGAACTGCGCAAGTGCCTCGACGAGCCGCTCGGGGTCCTGATGATCGACGCGCGCGAGTCGATCCTCGAGATCGGCGGCGAGTTCCGCACGACCCGGGGGTTCGGTGAGGGCCCGCTCGTCGAGCAACTCATCGAGCAACAAGGGGTGTGCCGCCAGCTGCTGCACCAAAAAATCGCCACCGCGACAGACGGTGACGAAACGCGTTCGCGCCGCCGGGTTTTCGTTGAGGAGCGAAAAATAGGAACTGCGACCACCGATGGCTTCGAGTACGCGCAGCAGTCTTCGCGCCATGACCAGAATGTCGTCCTCGGGCTCCAACGCCGCGAAGAGTTGCGGCAGCAACAACTCGAGTCGACGCCGACCCGTCGCATCGAGTCTGCGGATCGGCCCGCCATCGCGAAAATCGACGAACAGTCGGGCGAGCTCGGTAGCAGCAGCGACACCGCTCTCGGCCAGCATTTGGGCGAGCGCGGTCGCGCTACTGGCCTCATCGAGCACCACGGCGAAAGCGCCGCCGGGTTGCGCCACGTCGGTGTTGCTCAAGCTCGCGCCGCGTGCGCTCGCCGTGGCCGCCTCGTCCTCGCCCCCGACCGGCGAAAACACGAGCGCATTGAAGGCGCGCTGCACCTGCGCTGCATGGTGACGATAGTCGCTCAAGACCTGCTGCCAATCTGCATGGCCCATGGCCCGCGCGAGCCGCGCCTGTGCATCGGCCTCCTTGGGTAGCGTGTGCACCTGTGCATCCGCGAGCATCTGCAGACGGTTTTCGAGCGTGCGCAGATACCGATAGGCGGCATCGAGCTCTTTCACCACCTGGGGTCGAAGCAACTTGCTGCGCGCGAGCTGCGGAAGAATCTCGAACAGCCGCGGGCCCTGCAAACGGCGATCCTGACCGCCGCGAATCAGTTGCATCGCCTGCACGATGAATTCGATCTCGCGTATGCCACCAGGCCCGAGCTTGACGTGATCGACGAGATCCTTGCGAGCGATCTGCTTCTCGATGAGTTGCTTCATCTCGCGCAGCGACTCGAACACGCCGAAGTCGAGATAGCGCCGGTAAACGAACGGTCTGACTGCAGACTCGTAGAGTTCGCCATAAGTCTCGGTCGCCGTGATGGGACGCGCCTTGACCCAGGCATAGCGCTCCCAGTCGCGGCCGTGTTGCAGCAGATAATCTTCGAAAGCCGAAAAACCGCAGGCGAGCGGGCCCGAATCGCCGAACGGCCGCAATCGCATGTCGACACGGAACACGAAGCCATCGACCGTCACCGTCGCCAGCAACCGCAGCAACGCCTGCCCCAGCCGAATGAAAAATTCGTCGTGGCTGACCGGCGCGGCATGAACGGTCTCGCCGTAGCCCGGGAAAAGAAAGACCAGATCGATATCGGAGGAAAAATTGAGCTCGCGGCCACCGAGCTTGCCCATGCCGACCACCACCATCGGCATCGGCGCTCCGTCGGCATATTGCGGCGTGCCGTAGCGCTGCGTGGTCAACTGCCAAGCCACACGCATCGCCGTATTCACGGCATCGTCGGCAAAGGCCGACAGATCTTCGAGCGTCTCTTCGAGACCCGCCCGTCCGTTCAGATCGCGCCAGGCGATACGTACCATCTCGCGTCGCCGCCAACGGCGCAACCAAGCCTGCCATTCAGGCTCGGCGGTCTCGATGGTCGGTGGTTCGGCCCCTTCTGGCCAGCACGACTGCCCGCCCGCCGCTCGCAACTCGACGAGCGCACCGCCGCGCAGCAAATCCGGCATCAACTGCGAGTCGCGCGCAAAACTCTCGGCGATGAAGCTGCTGCAAGCGAACGCATGGCCGGCCTCGGCACGCCATGCTTCCGGAAAATCTTCGGGAGTCACGCCAAACATCGCAAGATCGAAGGATACAAAAAAGCCCCGCCGGAGGCGGGGCTATCTTGGTGTGCTCCGATCGGAGGGGGAGATGATCAGATCACGGGAAAGAGCGTAGCAACGCCCGCCCGAGTCGTATGTGCGGAGGAACACCGATCCGCCGAAAGCTCGTGGATCACCGCGGCGCTCAGCAGCGTCGCCTCGGCAAACGGCGCGGCCACCAACTGCATGCCGATCGGCAGACCACGATCGTCGAATCCGGCCGGCATACTGAGCGCCGGAAACCCCAAATAATTGAACGGTGCGGTGCAGCGTACGAGCTTGCTCAGTATCGGCCAAAGATCAGGACCCGCACCGACGTCGGTTTCGTCTCGACGCGGCACTCTGATCGGCAGCGTCGGCGTCAACAACACATCGCAAATGCCGAAAACCTCACGGTGGATTTCTTCGACCACCGAGAGTCGCGCCTGTAACGCCTCGAGATGCAGCGTGCTAGGGATGGCAAGGCCGAGACTCGCCCGCAGACGCACCTGCGGTGTGTAACTCGCGGCATGCGAGCGTAGCCGCGAGGCGTGTATTGCGGTGGCTTCGGAATAGACCACCGCGCGACTGAGTTCCGCCATCCACTCGATCGCCGGAACCCGCACCTCGACGACTCGAGCACCGGCCGCCTCGAAAAGCGCCAGCGAACGCTCGAATGCCGCGCGCACGGAGGCGTCGAGCTCGTCGAGGAAATAGTTCTGCGGGATGCCGAGTCTCAGACCCTCGATGCCGCGCGTGGCAGCACGACCGACCGCATCGAGATAGTCGGGCAGCGGCCGCATCGAGCAATGCGTATCCGCGCCGTCGCCACCGGCGACCACTTGTAACAAGCAGGCAAGATCCTCGACGCTGCGCGCGAACGGCCCGATGACATCGATGGAGGGCGAAAGCTTCATGCTGCCGGTCCGCGGTATCAACCCGTAGGTCGGCTTCAATCCGAATATGCCGTTTGCCGCCGCGGGAATGCGTACCGACCCGCCGGTGTCAGAGCCTAGACTGCCGAACGCGACTGCGCAGGCGACGGCCGCGCCACAACCGCTCGATGAGCCACCGGTGATGTAATCGGGGTTCCACGGATTGCGACAGTCGCCGAAGGCCGCGTTGTGCCCGGTCGCACCGAGCGCGAACTCCGCCATGTTGAGCGCCCCGACGGTGACCGCGCCGGCAAGCTCCAGACGCTGGATCACGGTGGCGCTGCGCAGCGCGACACCGCCCCCCGGTACCCGTGAGCCACAACTCGCGACGAATCCCTCGCGATCGAACATGTCTTTGTGCGCGAGCGGCACGCCGAGCAGCCGCGTCGTCGGCTCACGTCCGCGACGCCAGGCCTCATCAAGCAGCGCATCGGCAAGCTCGGCACGCGCACCAGCGCTCTTCGGCTCGAGACTCAGGAAGCAGTTGGTGCGCAAATTGACGCGGTCGGCGCGTTTGAGCAGCGCTTGCAGCACATCGACGCTGCGCAGCCTGCGCTCGGCGAGCCGCGCAGCCACCTCGACGAGCCCGAGCTCGCAAGGGTCGACCTCGGCGGGCGCAAGCCGCCCAGGCTGCGCAGGCTGCGTCAGCCGCCGAGCAAATTCAGCCGAAATCTTTGGTGTGAGATTCTCGAGCAGAGGGAGGTAATCGCCTGGCTCGCCATCGTCGACTCGAGCTTGCAGCGCCTGCTGCGTGCCGCGTGCACGCAGCGCACGGACGGCCGCTGCCGCGGAGGACGCACCCGCCACCAGGCGCTCCGCCATCAGGTGATCGTCGATGGGAATGCCCACCAGGCACGCCAATTCGAGCACTGCTGCGCTGGACAAAGTGCTCGTCGGTTGCTGCGGAGGCATGACGCTGCACAAGATACACCTTGGCCGCTATCCTTGGCAGCGATGCGCACCCCCGACACCCTGGCCGATGTCATCGTCATCGGCGCCGGGCTCTCCGGCCTCGAGACTGCCCTCACCCTCGAAGAAAACGGTCTCAAGGTCACCGTGCTCGAAGCGCGACGCCGTGTGGGTGGGCGTTTGTACTCGCTCTTCGACTTGCCGGGCCAACCCGAGGTCGGCGGCAACATCGTGTCGCGCTCTTACGGGCGTGTCATCGCGGCGAGCGCGCGTTACGGCGTCGAGCTCGTCAACGTCGCGCCACGCTACGCGCGTTTCCCCGATCGGCAGGAGCTTTTCATTGGCGGCGAGCACATCCCCGCAGCGCGCTGGCCAGATCATCCGCGCAATCCCTTCCGCGGCGACGACAAAAAACTGCTGCCGATGGAGTGGGGACGCGCCCTGCTGCGTCGTCATCGACCCTTCGACGACCTCGAAAACTGGCACGACGCCGCCCACGCCAAATTCGACGTGCCGGTGCACGATTTCCTGCGCAGCAAGGGCGCCACGGATGAACAGATCGCGCTCGGCTACGAAACCAACATGTCCTATGGTACCGAGTCCGCGCACGACGTCTCGATGCTGCAACTCGCCTTCGTCGATCACTGGCAAGCCATCAATCGCGAAGGCCCAGGACCGCGGTTCACCGGCGTGTTTCGCGGCGGCAATCAAAATTTGCCGATCGCCATGGCCAAGAGGCTGCGCGGTGACCTGCTCGAGGAGCGCCGAGTCACCGCCATCGAACTAACCGACGACGGCGCGACCGTGCATGCGGTCGATGGCTCGCGGCACCGTGCTCGTGCGGTGGTGTGCTCGGTGCCTTTTCCGGTGCTGCGCCACGTGCGTATCGACCCCTTGCCACCCGCAGCGCAACAACGCGCCATCCTCACACTCGGTGCCAAACCGATCACGCAATTTCACCTCGTACCAAAGCGTGCCTTTTGGGAAGACGACGGCCTGAGTCCGGCGTTCTGGAGCGACGGGCCGAGCGGCTCCGTACTCGCCAATCGCGATGGCGCCGAGGGCGGCGCCGTGACCACGCTCACCGTGTGGTGCAGCGCGCTGAATGCGAGATTTCTCGATCGCTTCGATCGTGACGAGGCGGCGCGCATCGTCATTGCCGACATCGAGCGCTTGCGCCCCGCCGCGCGCGGCGCCCTCGAACTTGCTGCCTGGCACTCTTGGGAGCGCGATCCTTGCGCGGGCGGCACCTGGGCAATCTTTGGTCCGGGTCAGGTCGAGCTCGCGCGCCCGTTGGCTGCGCCGCATGGTCGACTGTTCTTTTGCGGCGAGCACACCGCCATCAGCGCACGCGGCATGGAGGCCGCTTTCGAATCTGCCGAGCGAGTGTCGCTCGAAGTGCTCGATGCGCTGTCAACGAAAATGCGGTAGCACCTCGTTGGCGTAGAGTGCCGCCTGTCGCACCATCGCCTCCTGCCGAGGACCATGCGGATGCGCAACCGGCGAACCACCGAGTTGGTAAACGTGATCGAGACCCATGGCGAGTAATTCGCCGAGGCGATCGCGACACTTGGACGGCGGCCCACAGATCGAGAACCAGTCGACGAAATCGTCGGGCACCGTTGAAAGATGGCTGCCCTGCTCCTGCGCGTGGTGCTTCATGTCGTAGCCGGTTTGCATCTTCGCCGCGAGATCTTTGAGACGCGGCGGCAGATGATCGAGCGGCGCATCTTTCATGCCGGCGAAGTGCGCCACCATCCCCGAGATCATGCGCCCGAGCTGAATGGCGCGCTGCTCGTCGGGATCACAGACCAGATTGACATAGGCGCCGATGCGGATCGAATCGCGAGGACGGCCGGTTTCGGCGAGGCGCGCGAGCGCGGTATCCATCGCCCAACGGATACGCTCTGGCGCGCTGCCCACGGCGAAGCTGATGCGATCGCCCACGTCGACCGCCATGCGTATGGTCTGCGGCCCCGTGCAGGCGACGTCGACCACGATCGGCTCGACCGGCAGCGACTCGTACCAGCGAATGCGCGATGCCGTGCCATCACGGTCGAGGGTCTCGCCGCGCGTGTAGGCCTTGAGCCGCTCGACGAAGCTGCGCAACTGCGACGTGGTGCCATTACGCACTCCGATGTGTGCGGCCGAGGAGTCGCCGCGCCCGATACCGCAGATCATTCGGCCACCCGACTCCGCCTGCAGCGTCGAAAAGGCACAGGCCGTGACGGCAACGTCGCGCGTCACTGGGTTGGTGACGCCCGTGCCGAGACGCAGACGCCGCGTCGTTTGCGTCGCCAGCGCCAACTGCGAGAACGGGTCAGGGCTCAGGTTTTGTGTGTCAGGACACAACAGGACATCGAAGCCCATGGCTTCGATGTCGCCCGCGAGACGCGCCGTGTATCCGGGCGACGCCTCCATCACGATGCCAAACTCGGTACTCATAGGCGCGAAGTGTAACTGCTTCGCAAACGCGCTAGCATTCGCTTCCAACGACAACCGAAAACGGTTGCGGCATGCAACGGAGAGCCTAACGATGAATCGCACACTTCGCAGTCTTCTGATCGCCGCCATCGCTGCGCTCGCCTGCAGCGCACCGGTCCGAGCCGACGAATACGCAGACACGAAAGAACTGTTTCGCAATGCCGGACAAAGCGGCGCGTTCTTCGAGCGCAGCTACGGTTACGCCATCTTCCCGACCGTCGGTAAAGGCGGGCTCGGTGTCGGCGGTGCGCGCGGCATCGGCAAGGTTTACGAACAAGGTCGCTACGTCGGCGACGTGGTGCTCACGCAGTTGAGCCTCGGCTTTCAGGCGGGCGGTCAGGCCTACAGCCAGATCGTTTTCCTGCAAGACAAACGCGCGCTCAATGAATTCACGGCCGGCGAGTTCACGTTCGGCGCCGGGGTGGGTGCGGTCGCGATCACGGCGAGCGCCAACGCATCGGCAGGCACCGCGGGAGCGAGTGCCGGCGTGGCGGGCGGCAAGAAAGATGCGACGACCACGGGCGAGTTCTACCGAGGGTTTGCGGTGTTCACCATCGCCAAGGGTGGCCTCATGTACGAAGCCGCAGTTGCCGGTCAAAAATTCAGCTTCACGCCGGCGGGAGCCGCCAAACCCGCCGGTGCGACCAAGAAAGTCGCGCCCTCGACGCCAAAACCGGCCGACAAAACCTGAGACGCGGCAGCCCGCAGACCTCGAGATCTACCATCAACGGGATCTACGCTCAACGACGATAATCGAGCGGCGGCGCGCGATCACCGACGGCGCTTGCGTAACGGTAATCGGGCCCGCGTCGTCGCTCGAACTCGGCGCGGGCTGCGCTGATCAACTCGGGGCGCGACAGCAGATCGACCGCGGTCAGCGCCAGCACCTTGCTCGCGTTTTCCATGCCCTTGAGACCAATGCTCATGCCACCTGCCGCGACCGCCTGCCAAGAGTGGCCGGGCGTGCCGGGTACCCAGGTCGCGGTTCGAAAGCCGATGGTCGGCACGGTCCAACTCACATCGCCCACGTCGGTCGACCCGAAGGACATCCGCGAACCGATCGGCTGTACGTCGCGCTCGGAACCCGGACCCAGATCGGCTTTGGCGAAGGTGGTCGATATCTTTGCCGCAAACGCTTGTTCGCTCGCATCCCACTGAACGCCGCCCACTTTGCGCAATTTTTCGTCGACGAGCGCTGCCAGCGAATCGTTGGGTAACAGGCTGTAGGCGCCGTGGATCACTTCGTGCTTGACCGAAGTGCCGGTACCCATCGCCGCCGCCTCCGAAATTCGCACGAGTCGATCGAACAGTTCAGCCATCACCATGGGATTGCGATGCCGAACGTAGTAATACACTTCGGCAAATTCCGGCACGACGTTCGGTGCATCGCCACCACGGGTGATAATGTAGTGCAAGCGCGCATCGTCGGGCATGTGCTCGCGCATCATGTTGGCCATGTAATTCATGGCCTCGACGCCGTCGAGAGCCGAACGGCCGCGATCGGGTGCGCCGGCAGCGTGGGCGGCCACACCCGTGAAACGAAACTTGGCACTCTTGTTGGCAAGCGAAGGTTCGTTGGTCACGACGTTGCGATCGCCCGCATGCCAATGCAGCGCGATGTCGACGTCGTCGAACAATCCGGCGCGCACCATGTAGGCCTTGCCTGCACCGCCCTCTTCGGCCGGCGTACCATAAACGCGGATCGTGCCGGGACGCTTGTTGGCCAGCAGCCAATTTTTGACGGCGATGCCGGCCGACGTCGAACCTGTACCGAAGAGATGGTGGCCACAGGCGTGTCCGGAAATCCGGCCACGCAGCGGCGAGCGCTCGGGAACCGCCGCCTGCGATACGCCAGGCAGGGCGTCCATCTCGGCCAAAATTGCGATGACCGGCTTGCCGCTGCCGTATTCGGCGACGAACGCCGTGGGCATGTCGGCCACACCCGCACGAATGGAAAATCCGGCGTCACGCAATTCTTTTTGCAGACGCGCGCTCGTCTGTTCTTCCTGATAGCCCACCTCCGCCCAGTTCCAGATCTCGAGCGCCACCGACCGATCGATCGCTCGGCGCGACTCGACGAATCGCAGCAGCGGATCGTCGGCAGCCGCTGCAGCGCTCGAAACCGCGAGTGCGCAAGTTCCGAGGAGAACGAAGAGACAGGAATGCAGTTTCGAGATCATCGACGAGCTCCGTAAATTCAAAATGCTGCCAATTACCGATCGAGCCCGACCAGGCGATAAGCCTTGGCGAGCACCCAGGGTGGGCCGATCATCAAATAAACGAGATCGGTGAAAAAACTCGGTCGGCGACCTTCGACGAGGTGACCGACGAACTGGCCGATCCATGCCAGCACGAACACCGCGATACCGGCGGCCAGCAACACGACGCTTCCGAAGCTTTGCAGGACCGATGCATTCAGCCAAAAACAAAGTGCGGCGAGCACGGCCGTCCCGATGCCGAGCGGCAACGAGAGCCACGACCAGAAGAGCACCGCCGCCAGCGCTGCGAGTGCGGCCCAAGCCCCTTGCTCGACCCCGATCAGGGCGAAGGCCGTTGCCAGCATCTCGGGTACCGGCAGCGACTGCAGAATCGCCAGAATCGACCAGACGATGGCCGGCACGCAGATGACGTGCAGCCGCTGATTGACCGGATGGCGATGGTCGTCGGCATAGGCTGCAAACCAGCGCTCTGCGGGCGAAGCGGATTCCGTTGCCATGCCCGCAAGCTTAACCCAAGCGCGATCTGGCGCAGCAAAGGCGTTACCATCACGGCCATGAGCAACGATCAAAAAACTTGGGTCACTGTGCTGATCTTCAGCCTCTTCGCCTGGACGATGAGCAATCTCGATCAGTCGCTGTTCGGCTACGCCATCGCCGGCATCATCGCGGAGTATCAGGTGAGCCTCGAAGTCGTCGGCCTCATTCTGACTGCGGGCTTCGTCGCGGCGGCGTTCATGGTGATCCTCGCCGGTCTCGCGGCAGACGCTTGGGGCCGACGCTGGACACTCGCCGGATTGCTCGCGCTCTCGGCCTTCTTCGTCGGTCTCCATGGCTTCGTGACCGATCTCACCCAGCTTACGATCCTGCGCGCCCTCGCCTTCGGCGTCGCCGCGGGTCTTGCGCCCATCACTGCGGCGTACGTGGCCGAGTCGGCACCCGCCCGGCATCGCGGCATGCTGATGGGCGTACTGCAATGCGGCTATCCGCTCGGCTGGTTCATCGCGGCCATGCTCGCAGCGCCACTACTCGAGTCGAGCGGCTGGCGTTCGATTTTTTTGATCGGCTTCGCCGTAGTCCCCATCGCCTTTCTGATCGCCTGGCGTCTACCCGAAAGCCAGCGCTTCGAAGAAGTCGCCGCGATTCGCGGCAGCACCAAGGGAATCGACTTCGGTTTATTGCGCGAGCTCTTCTCGGGCCGCTACCGACGCCGCTCCATCGGCTCCATCGTGCTGTTTTTCGCCTTCGGCTGCGCCTACGCCGGGACGGCGTTTTTCTTTCCGACCTACTTCATCACCGTGCGCGGCTATACCCAGGCCGAGGCCGCACAACTGGTCGGACTCTCCAACGGCATCGCCATTTTCGGTTATCTCGCTGCGGCATGGGTGGGCGAGTACCGCATGGCGCGGCGCGATACCTTCGCGCTCTGGACCGTACTCGGCGCGGTCGCGCTCGTTGCCCTGATGTGGATCCCGCAAGCACGCTGGCAAGATCTTGCGTTGTACGGGCTCACCGGTGCGTTTTTCTACGGCAGCAATGCCGTGGTCGGCGCCCTGCTCACCGATCTTTATCCGACTCGCATGCGCACCACGGCCTATGCCGCCTGCGGCTCCGCACCGCTGACGGTGGGCTTTGCGCTGTTCCCGGCCCTCGTGCCACTCGCAGTCGGCAGCATGGGGTGGCAGTGGTCTTTTTCTTTGATGATCGCACCGCTGTTGCTGGTGGCCGCAGTCGCCGCGCTCACGCTGCCGCGGATCATCTCAGGTCGCGACGTCGACGAAGCCTGAAACTCGCCACCGCCCGCCGTCAGCCGTGACCGACCGTGTCGTCGAGAGGCTCGGGGCGTGAGCTCGCCGTGCCAAGCGGTTCGGCGCCGGGCGGCCGCTCGATGTAACGACGGACGCTGCCACGTTCACCCTCGATGATACCGATCAGTCGCTGGCGGATTTCCTGGTCGGCGAGCGTCGGGCGCGTCTGTCGACGCAGGTAGTCGATCCAGGTCGGACTTTCGAAACGTTCGACCCAAAGCGTGGGCTCGTCGAGGTCCTGACAGACCGACCAGTTGCGCGCGCCGTCGCGTCGCCTGACACGACCCAATTCATTGACGACGGCCACGAAACGCGCCGCATTGGTTTCGGGAACCCGGTACTCGAGCGTGACCACGATCGGCCCGGCCGACTCGTGTAGCTCGACGCGCGGCGCCTGCAAGCTTGCAGTGACATGCGGATCGAGCGAGCCCGAGCGCGCCACCGACACCGGCAACCAGCGCGCCACAGCAAAAGTGCTGAGCGACGACAATCCGGCGACGAGCAGCGTCTCGCGCAAACCGATACCGGTGGCGAGGTGCCCCCACATCCAAGCGCCGGCAGCCATGCCTGCAAAGGCGAACGTTTGATACGTCGCCAGGGTTCTGCCCGTCACCCAGCGCGGCGAGGACAACTGTACGGCGATGTTGAAATTGGCGAGACCAAGCGTCCAGACGAAGCCCGCGATCACGTGCGCGATCAAGGTAGTCGCCGCCCAGGGACTCTGCGAGATGGCGACAGTGGCCAGCATTGCCACCGCACAGAGTCCACGCAACAGAAGATCACTGGAAAATCGCGCACGAAACGCCGCGCTCGAGAGCGCGCCGAGCATCGCGCCCACACCGAAACCGCCGAGGAGTACGCCGTAAGTCGGCGCACCACCACCGAGCAGATCGCGCGCGACCACCGGCATGAGCGCAGGCACGGCCGAGATCGGCACCGTGAACAGCACCGAACGGAACATGATGGCGGTCAAATTGGGGGACAGTCTGACGTAGCGGATGCCCGCCGCGATGGCGGTTGCGAGCGGCTCGGGCGGCAGCTCGCGCTGCGGCTTGGGCAGACGCCACCAAAGTAAAGCGGCGATCAGCCCGACGTAGGACACCGCGTTGATGGCGAACGCGACGCCCGCGCCCGCCGTCGCGACGATCACGCCGCCGAGAGCCGGACCCACGCTGCGCGCCAGATTGAAGCCCATGGCATTCGCCATCACGGCCGCCGGTATCGATTCGCGCGGCACCTGCTCGCCGATCGACGCCTGCCACGCGGGTGCAAAAGCCGCGGCGCCGCAGCCGATGAAAAACGTCAATACCAGCAAGGCGCCCGGCGTGATCTCGCCTAGCGAAGCGAGCACGGCGAGCGTCAAGGACGCGGTCAGCGCCAAAATTTGCGAGGCGAGCATCAGCAGACGACGATCGTAATTGTCGGCAAGGGCGCCCGCGATCAGCGACAAAAAGAAAAACGGCAACGCACCGACGGCTTGTACCAGTGCCACGTCGTCGGCAGCGGGCGCGATCAGCGCCATCTGCCAAGAGGCCCCCACGGTCTGGATGAGACTGCCGAAGGACGAAGCCAGCGAAGCCCACCAGAACACCGCGAACACGCGATAGCGAAACGGCGCGAGCGTCGAGGCCTGCCATCGTTCGAAGCGGGACGGTGTGGTGGAATTCATGGGGAAATCTTCGCGAGGGATTTTACTCTGTTGTACGCGGGCTGGACGGGTATCATTTTGTCATGACGGTGACCATCGAACGGATTCGCGCGGCGGCAGCCCTGCTGCAGGGGCAGATCGTTCGCACACCCTGCCTGCGCTCGCAGACGCTGTCGGCCATCACCGGAGCCGAGATCTACCTCAAGTTCGAGAACCAGCAGTTCACGGCTTCGTTCAAGGAACGCGGTGCGCTCTGCAAGTTGTCGCGGCTCGATGCCGATCAACGACGCCGCGGCGTGATCGCCATGTCGGCCGGTAACCATGCGCAGGGCGTAGCCCATCACGCATCGCGGCTCGGCATTCCGGCGACCATCGTCATGCCCGTCAACACGCCCTTCAACAAAGTGCAGCAGACCCGATTGCTCGGCGCACGCGTGGTACTGCACGGTCAGCAACTCGCCGAAGCCGAGAGCCATGCCCACGAGATCGCACGGCGCGAAAATCTGGTGTTCGTGCATCCCTACGACGACGAAGACATCATCGTGGGTCAAGGCACGGTCGCGCTCGAGATGCTCGAAGATCAGCCTGATCTGGACTGTCTATGCGTGCCCGTCGGCGGCGGCGGGCTGCTTGGCGGCATGGCCGTCGCCGCACGCAGCATCAAACCTTCAATGCAGCTGCTCGGCGTTCAGACCCGGTCTTTTCCGAGCATGTACGCAGCCGTTCGCGGCGAGCCGATGGAATTCGGTACGCAGACCATCGCCGAGGGCATCGCGGTACGTAACGTCGGACGCATCACCCGCGAGCTCATCGCGACCCACGTTGCCGAAATCCTGTTGATCGACGAAGCCGACATCGAACGCGCCATCAGTCTTTTGATTTCGATCGAAAAAACCGTGGTGGAAGGCGCGGGTGCCGCTGGGCTCGCCGCCGTGCTCGCGCATCCCGAAAAATTCAAAGGCCGCAAGGTCGGTCTCGTGCTCTGCGGCGGCAACATCGACACGCGGCTACTCGCGATCGTGCTGCAGCGCCAGCTCGTGCGCGAACGTCGCCTCGTCACGCTGCGTTTCGAGAGTGCCGATCAGCCAGGCACTTTGGCGCGGATCGCAGGAGTCATCGGCGACGCCGGGGGCAACATCATCGAAGTGGCGCACCATCGGCTATTCCTCGATGTGCCTGCCAAAGGCGCCGATCTCGACTTCACCGTGGAGACACGCGACGCGGAACACACCGAGACTTTGCTTGCGGCACTGCGCAGCGCCGGTCTCGAGCCCCGCGTACTCTCGGCGAGTGGCGCTTAGCGCGGACAGGCTCGCGGCGGCAAACCAGTGGCGGCGGCTACGTCCGCGTCCGGAGGCAGCGCGCGCAATTCGAGATGCTGCACACCCGGTGGCACGGTGGGCGCGAGGGTCACCGAAACCTGCACCATGCCCCGTTCACAGTCGAGCAGCCAATCGCCGCGTAACGCGTTCTCGCTGTAGAGATAGCCGGGTCTGTCCCGACAAACGCCCACGGTCTCGCGCACCTTGGCGAATTCGGCTCGACGCCGGTCTTTGGCGCGATCGAGGAAAAGATTCATGGCGGCGAGCCGCTCGATGAGCGCATCGTCCCAGCTCCCGAGCAAAGAATTGATGCCGACGCGAGACTCGCGCAAGGCTGGCGCGGGCTGCACCTCGCGCGGCATGAGACCTCCGGTCTGCTGCAGCGCCGCAAGCGCATCGTCGAACACGCCACCCCAACCGGTGTAGGTTCGATTGCCGAAGGCGATCAGTCCCACGCCGTATTCGGGCAACCACCGCATCTGCGAGCCGAAGCCCGGCAGACCACCGCTGTGCGCAACGACGTGTCCGAAATCGCAACTCTGCGAAATCCGCAAGCCGTACCCATAGCCTCCCGAGTTGAGCACGACGCCGCCCGTGGCATTGCGCGAAACCACCGTCGGTCGCGATCGCCACAGCTGCTGCATCTCGCGCAGCGACGCGCGTGACAGCGGCGGTCGCATGGCCCCATCACGCGGCGGCCACGCGTCGAGAAAAAACCCGACGTAGCGCGCCAGATCATCTAGTGAAGTGAGCATGCCCCCCATCGCACCGAAAGCGCCGTCGGCAAGCTGCGGCTCGAGTTTCCACAGGTCGTCTTCGCGGCGATAACCGAGCGCAAGTTGCGCAGGCGGTACCGCTTGGGGCTCTAGCGTGGTGGAACGCATGCCGAGCGGCTGCAAAATCTGCCGCCGAACGTAGTCCTTGTATTTCATGCCCGACACGCGACTCACGACTCGACCGAGCAGCGCGAAGCCGTAGTTCGAGTATTCGTAGGCGATGCCGGGCGGATTCGAAAAGGCGATGCCCCCGCGCAACAACTCGTCGAATCTTGATTCCGAAATGGCGAGCTGCTGATCGCCCCACGGGTTGTCTTCCGGAAAACCCTCGGCGTGCGTCAGCAGATGACGCAACGTGATTCGTGGCGAATCGTCGGTCGGATATTCAAGCCGTCGAAGCTCGGGCAGATATTTTTCGACGGGATCGTCGAGCGACAATTTACCGGCGTCGCGTAGCTGCAGGATCGCCATCGCCGTGAAACTTTTGGTCATCGAGGCAATGCGGAAGACGCTGTCGGGCCTCACCGGAGCGCCATTCGCCACGTCGCGCAGACCGGAAACACCCACGTGCACGAGCTCGCCGTCGATCACCACACCCCAGGCCGCACCCGGGACTTGCTCGCGGCTCAGAAAATCGGCGACGTTCCGGTCGATGGCGGGAAAGGCCTGCGCTAATTTTTCGCGTCGCCGCGGATCGGTGAAGCGCGCGGGTTCGGCCACCCAGCTTACCGCAGGCGCCGAGGCTGCAGCGCTCGCGCCACCGCCAAGTGCCAGCAACGTCAGAACGCATACCCCAAAGAAAACGTTTGTTTCGCGGAGGGTGTGCGTGGCAATCATCTTGAACATGCGATTAGGATAAAGCATGTGCAGATCGAACATCACCATCGAGGAGCGATGCAAGCGTGTCACGCTGGCGTTGCTGCTCTCGAGCGTGCCGCTGCTACCGACCGGGAGCGCTCACGCCGAAAGCCCGCAGGTCGCCGAGGTCGTCGTCACCGCGGCAGAACCCAAGTACGTGGCGCCCACCCTGCGCGATCGCATCGGTCGCATCTGGGCGCCGGTGTACGTCAACGGTCAAGGTCCGCTGCGACTGGTCCTCGACACCGGTGCCACCACCTCAGCCCTCACCCACGATGCGGCAAACCTGCTGTCGCTCGACCCGGGTCGCGGGCGGACGGTGCTGCTGCGTGGCACCACGGGCAGTTCGCAGGTTCCCGTCGTCAAGTCGCGGCAGATCGAGATTGGCGATTTTCTGGCCGAAAATCAGCGCCTGGTATTGGTCGACGACGCATTCGGCGGGGCCGACGGCGTCCTGGCGACGCGCATGTTGCGCGATCGCCGCATCCACGTGGAATTTCGCAAGGACCGCATCGAGATCACGCGCTCGAAAAGCCAGCCTGCGCCGCCCGGCTTCTCCACCATCCCGGTCAAATTTGCCGCGCGCGAAGTGCCCTGGGTCGAGGCCTGGGTCGGCCCGGTCAAAGCCAAGGCAGTCATCGATACGGGCGCGCAGCAGACCATGGGCAATCTCGCCTTGCGCAGCGCCCTTGTGGCGGCGCGGCGGCGCGGTCTCGATGCGCGCAACGAAGGCGTGATCGGCGTCACGGGAGACGTGCAGGAAGGCATCAACCTCGCAGTTCCGACCGTCCGCCTCGGCAACGTTCGAATCCAGAACGCGCGGATCAATTTCGTCGATCTCCATATCTTCGATCACTGGGGCATGCTCGAGGAACCGGCAATGCTGATCGGCATGGACGTGATCGGCGTACTCGACACCTTCATCCTCGACTATCGTCGTCGGGAGTTACAGCTGCTCAAGCGCAGCACGCCGACGTACAAAGATTGAGAACGCCGGTCGATCTCAGGCGCGAGGCGATCCCGCCTCGAGATCGGCATATTCCCCGCTGCGCAGCACCTCGAGCTGCTGCCACAGATCACTCACGTGCTCCTGCCAGAAACGTGGACTCGTGAACCAGGGAAACGCCTTGGGAAACGCGGGGTCATCCCAGCGCGTCGCGATCCATGCCGAGTGATGCACCATCCGCAGGGCCCGCAACGGCTCGATGAGCGACAACTCGTCGGCATCGATATGGTGGAACTCGCGATATCCCGCCGCGAGCTCCTGCCATTGGCCACGCCTCTCGTCCAAAGAGCCCGAAAGGAACATCCATAGATCCTGAATTCGCGGTCCGCTCATGCAGTCATCGAGGTCGACGAATATCGGGCCGCGTTCGTTCCACAGCACGTTGCCGAGATGACAATCGCCGTGCAACCTCATCTGTCCTACGGGCCCCGCGTGCCCGATCTGCTCATCGACCGTCTCGAGAAGCTCGGCAGAGACTTCTGCGTACTTGTCTATGAGCGACGCATCAAGCGCGCCGAGTCGAGTCATTTCTTCGAGAAAACGCGACCCGAGGAGCGCATCGCGCGCCTGCCAGCCGAGACGATCGCTACTGAGCGCGGGACGTTGCAAGAAGCGACGACGCGCACCGACGGCGTGCATGCGGCCGAGCGTGCGACCGACGAGCTCCAGCGAGCCACGAGCATCGATCTCCGCCGGGCGCGCGGCAAGACGGGGAAATACCGCAAATCGCAGCCCGGCCCGCTGGTGCAGAAGCCGATCGCCGGTCGCGAGCGCCGCAGCGACCGGCAGATCTGCAGCCGCGAGTTCCGTACCGAACTCGAGCTCTTCGACGATCTGGGCGTCAGTCCAACGCTGCGGTCTGTAAAACTTGAGTACCAGCATGCCGTGCGTCGGCGAGCCCACCTGATAAACCCGGTTTTCGTAGGAGTTGAGGGCGAAGAGACGGCCATCGCACTCCATCCCCAAAGATTCGATGGCCTCGAGCACGGCATCGGGCGAAAGCTCCGCGAAGGGTCTGGAGACGGACGCGTTCAATGCGCCGACTTCAGGAGATCCGCGGCTTTTTCCGCGATCATGATGGTGGGCGCGTTGGTATTGCCGCCGATCAAGCGTGGCATCACCGAAGCGTCCACCACGCGCAGACCCGCCACGCCGCGCAGTCGTAATTCGGCATCGACCACGGCGCCGTCATCGGCACCCATGCGGCAGGTACCGACCGGATGGTAGATCGATTCGGCCTTGGCACGGATCGCCGCTTCGAGTTCGGCGTCGGTGCGCATATCCGATCCCGGGAACACCTCGCGACCACGATAGTCGGCGAACGCACGTGTCGCGAAAATCTCGCGCGAGATACGCACGCCCTCGACGAGATGCCGCAGATCGCCCGGGGCGCTCAAATAATTGGCGTGGATGCGCGGCGCATCGAGCATCGAGGCCGAACGCAAACCGATGTGTCCACGACTCTGCGGGCGCAGGTAACAGGCGTGCAAGGTATAGCCGTGCCCCGGCAACTTGTTGCGCCCGTGATCGTCGAGCTGCGCCGGAACGAAATGAAACTGCAGATCGGCACGTTCGTCGCTGGCCCACTTGGAGCGCAAAAAACCACCCGTCTCCGCGATGTTCGAGGCGCCGGGTCCACTGCGTGTCACGAGATAACGGAGCCCGGCGAGTCCTTCCTCCAAGAGACCAAAATCATAGGTCACCGCGCGCGTGCTCTTCTGCAGCGTGCAGTAGTCGAGGTGGTCCTGCAGATTTTTGCCCACTTCGGGGTGCGCCACCTCGACCTTGATGCCTGCGCGCTCGAGCTCGTCGATCGGGCCGATCCCAGAACACATCAAAAGTTGCGGCGAACCGATGGCACCGCCACAGAGCAGCAACTCACGACGCGCACGAACCGTTCTTTTTGCAGAGCCGCATCGATATTCGAGTGCGGTCGCACGTCCGCCCTCGAGCACGACTCGCAACGCCATCGATCGCGTGCTGATCTCGAGATTTCGACGCTGCCGCGCCACGCTGAGATACGCCACCGCCGCACTGCAACGACGTGCCTCGATCATCGTCGCTTGATAGTGGCCGAAACCTTGCTGTTCGGCCCCATTGAAATCGGGGTTGCGGGGGTGGCCGAGCTCGGCCGCAGCGTCGAGAAAAATCTCGCTCAAGGGATTTCGGTGTCGAAGATCCTCGACGTGCAAGGGCCCGCTCGCACCATGGAACTCGGATGGGCCTCGCTGCTGATGTTCCGCCTTACGGAAATAAGGCAGCACGGAGTGGTAGTCCCAGCCGGGCAAGCCGAGGGCGGCCCACTCGTCGTAGTCGCGTGCATCGCCGCGGACGTAACACATCGCATTGATCGAACTGCTGCCGCCCAACACCCGACCGCGCGGCCAAAACAGTCGTCGATTCTGCAAATACGGCTCAGGCTCGGTTTCGTAGTACCAATTGATGCGGCGATTGCCGACCAGCCGCGCAAGACCTGCGGGCATGTGGATGAGCGGATTGAGATCGCGCCCACCGGCTTCGAGCAGCAGCACCCTGACGGACGGGTCTTCGCTGAGGCGGGCGGCAAGTACGCAGCCGGCCGACCCCGCACCGACGATGACGTAGTCGAATTCCTGCATGGATGACGTTCCTCGCCCGATCTTCAGAGAGCCCCGTTGCCGCGGCTGACTATACCGTACCGGCCTGCGAGCTCGTCCCGTCCAGAAAGTTCGCGAGCACCGCCGCGTATTCGGCGGCGCGCGACGGCTCGTGCAGCGGATGATCTCCGGGGAAAAAATGCTGCGCCGCTGCAGGCAAGAGTTCACCGGCGCGCGCGAAGTGGGCGGCCAGCGTATCTGTGCGGGCGCCAAGCAGTAGAACGGGATGACGTACCGCCGGCAAAGTGTTTGCCAGATTGTAGGCAGCGGAAATCGGCGCCGACGAGACGAAGTCGGTCTCAAGGTAGTCGATCATCGCTGGCCAAAGAAATTCGATGGTCTGTGGCGTCACCTTGAAACCGGGCAAATAGTGTTCGAAGGTCGTGCGTACCGTACGAAACACCAAAGATTCGTGACTACCGTCCGCGAGCGGTGCGGGCCGGCTCGACCGCCCCATGGCAGCGAACGTGGCGGCAAGCTCCGGCGTCAACAACGGACAGCCGTCGAGCATCACCCTGTCGATGAGGACAGGATGACGCAGCGCGAGTTCGACGGCGACACAGGCACCGCTATGTCCGCCGAGCACCGACACGGGTGTCCGCACGCCAACCGCCTGCAACGCGGCCGCCACGGAGTCGGCCCAATCGCCCATCGACCAGCTCGTGGGTCGCGGATCGGAACGCCCGTAGCCGAGCAGATCGAGCGCTAGCGTCTCGTAGCCACGTTCGGCCAACGCCGGCATCACACGCGAATACATGCGTGAGGACAAAGGCAACCAATGAATCAGCACGACACAGCCAGTACTGTCGCGCTCCGCCGGCAAACGTCGATAATGCACCTGTCCGTGCGCGGTGTTGGCATATCCTTTCGGTATGAGGTCCTTCGACATGGCGGCCGATCCCCTGCTGCAAGCCCTCGGGCAGAATATCGCGTTCTTCCTGATCGCGAGCCTATACGTCTGGATCGGGGCGCGCCGCACCGCAGGCACGGCCGCATTTCCGGGACCACGACCACCACCCACTTGGTTCAAAGTATGGTTGGTCGTGATTTGGCTGGTCGGTCTGATCCTGCCCATAGTGACGCTGCTCGTCGAAGGTGTGCTGCGCGCCAATGCCGCCCTCGCCATCGGGCTCGGCGCCTACCTCGTCATGTTCGTGGCGCAAGTCGCCACCGAAATCTTTGTCTGGAAGCGCTGGCGCAGCCCGATCTGGGTGATCGTGCCCTGCCTGTATCTCGCCTGGCGGCTGTGGCAGTGCGCTTGGGGCATGGGACTGCCGGGCGCTTTCGACTCGACGCTCGCAAAGCTGACCTGGAGCGCGCTCTTCGGACTATGGGTGATCAACATCGGCGTTCACTTCACCAACATTCCACTCACGCTGCGCTGGGACCACCATCCGCACGATGCGAACTTCAAGGCACTACGTCACCCGGTCGCCATCCTGCCGAACGCGAGCGATCCATGAGTAGCGCCATAGACCTCGTGGATCGCCTCGTCAGCGAACAGCACATCCGCGACTACGAGGCGAACGGTTGCGTGCGTATCGCAGGGGCCTTCGATGCAGACACCTGCGCACGACTGACCCGAGCCATCGACGCTGCGCTGCAAGACTTCGACACCCCCGCGTTCAAATCCCGCGCTACCGGCGCGAGGCACCAGAACCCGCCCTCCCTGCATCGCGGCGACGGCCAGGCACAGCTGCGAAATTTTGCGCAACACGTCGACGTCATGCGCGATTGGTTGCATCACAGCATCGCCGGCGAGCTCGTCGCGCGACTCATGCGCTCGCGATCCGTGCGTTTCTGGATGGACGCCACCTTCGTCAAGGATGGCTCTAGTGCGGAGTCCGCCACGCCGTGGCACAACGACGAATGTACGTTTCCGTTTCGCGGCGAGATGATGCCCTCGTTCTGGGTGGCCCTCACCGACGTCACCATGGACAACGCACCGATCGTCACCCTGCGAGGTTCGAACCGGGATCCCTGGCGTTACCACTCGCCGATGTCGAACCCCGAAGCCTTCGAAGTCGAGCACATTCCCTGGAGCCATCTCGAACGACGCGTTACCCGAACCGATGCGCCCAAAGATATCTGGCCTTGCCGCGCGGGGGACGTGCTGCTCATCCACCCGAAAACCATCCACGCCTCGTTACCGCGCACCGCGCAAGATCGAGGTCGTCGCATTGCGCTCACCACGCGCTGGCTCGGTGACGACGTGCGTTGGGCGCCGAATTCGCTCTCCATTCGCATTCCGTCACTGGAGGCTTCCGGAATGATGCGCTTCGGCGAACCACCCCCGGCAGAACTATTCCCGGTGATCTGGCCACGAAGCGCGGGGACGGCACGCTCCGGCGCCTGAGACGGCAGCCTTCAACCGAGGATGGCTTCGCGCTCGTAAAGTCGACCCGCCACCCAACAAAGAATTCCGCCGACGACGAGACTGGCAACGGCCGACAGCAGCAAATCGGTCGGTATCGGAGTCTCGCCACGCAAGATCTGCATCATCAAAAAATGCTGGCTGAGCGATGGCGTCGCCATGACCCACGGCGAGGGCTCGACCCGCAAAAGACCGATGAAGGCCAAAGGCAGGGTCGGCAGGCTGATGGCGAAACTCAGATAACTTTGTGCCTCGCGAAAACTGCGCGTGAAAGAGGCCACGACCGTGAGCAAGCCCGCGCCGAACAGCGCAAGCGGCGCACTGACCGCAAACAGTTTCAGCGTCGTCAGCGCACTCATCGAGACGCTGATGCCGAACTGCTCCATGCGCACGAATTGCATGGCGATCGCGCAGGCCAGCAGCGTGAGCGCCATCGAAATCAGCATGTACGCTGCCGTCGCGGCGATCTTGCCGTAAATCAGGTGATGGCGCGGCATGGGCGCGGTCAGCAGGGACTCGAGCGATCCGCGCTCACGCTCGCCGGCGGTGGCGTCGATCGCGAGGTACATACCCCCGAACAGCATGGCGAAAATGACGAGATAGCTCAGCATCCCGAGCGCAAAGATGGCACGGCTCGAGGGGGTCGAGACATCGATGTCGTGGATCACGACCGTCGCCATGCTGGTCGGGTCGACGCCCCGTAGCAGCAAGCGCGTCTGCGCGACTTGTCGGCCATACGCGTTGATGACTCTCGACACGCGCGTCGAGTTCGCATCGCCACCGAACTGATCGGAGCTATCGGCAAAGAGTTGCAACGCGGCAGGCTCGGCGCGCGACCAGCGCTCGGCGAAATCGGGCGGCACGCGCAGCACCACCTGCAGTTCACGCGCTGCGATCGCCGTACGGATCTGCTGCTCGTCGAGTTTGCGACGCTCGACCCGAATGTTCTGCGATTCCAGCACCGCCATCAGGTTCGGAGCGTACTCGGCGCCGACCACGGGTAGTTTCAACTCTTGCTCGGAAGCAGCTTCGCCTTTCGACACCGATAGCTGCAAGACACCCGTCAGCAGCAAGGGACCGAGCACCGGACCAAAAACGAGCGCAGACAGCAGAATGCGTCGATCACGCAGGTTCTCGAAAAATTCCTTGCGGAACACCGTGAATATACCGCGCATCAGTTGAGCCCCTCTGCCGTGCCGATCAGCTTGACGAAAGCGTCTTCGAGCGTGGCTTCGTCCGCTTGTGCACGCAGCGCCTCGATCGTCCCCGCCGCCGCAACCCGCCCCTGCGCGATCACCACCACTTCATCGCACAGCAAAGCGACCTCTTGCATGACGTGACTCGAAAAGACGATGCAATGACCTTGCTCGCGAAGACGCGACAACAGCGCGCGCAAGTTGCGTACCGCCATCACGTCGAGCCCGTTGGTCGGCTCATCGAGGATCAGGTTGCGCGGACCGTGCACCAACGAACGTGCGAGAGCCGTTTTGAGACGCTGTCCTTGCGAAAAACCTTTGGTTTTGCGATCGAGGAATTCGTCGAGTTCGAGCAGCGCGGCAAGCTCGGTCACCCGTGCGTCGGCCTGATGCCGATCGAGGCCGTGCAGCTCGGCGAAGTAGACGATGTTCTCGCGCGCCGTCAGCTGCGGGTAGAGCCCGCTGGCATGCGACAAAACGCCGATCCGGCGACGAACCGCGATCGGCTCGACACTCACCGATTGACCATCGACCCAGGCATCGCCCGCGTCCGGCCGCAACAACGTCGACAGCATGCGCAGCGTGGTCGACTTGCCGGCGCCGTTAGGTCCGAGCAAACCCGTAATTTGGCCATCTTTCGCCGTGAAGCTGACGCTGCGCACGGCCTCGACTTTGCCGAACTTCTTGCTGAGGGCTTCGACTCGGATCATGGCGCAGGCCCCGCGATCGAAAGCCAGAATGGTGGTTGCATTCGTCGATCCAGGCATTTCGCGTCCAAGGCCTTCGGGTCGATCGTGTCGACGAATTCGGCGAGCACGCGGTCCATGCACGGAATGGCGATTTGTCCGTGAGCCGACCCCTTGATCACCAAATGCCTGGCGTTGCGCAAATTGGCCGCGACCCGCGTGGCATCACCCGGCGGCGTTACCGGATCGAGCGTACCGGAGAGCAGTAGCGTAGGTATCGTGCTCACGAGTGGCGCATGAAAGTCCGCATCGACCAAACCGCGCGGCCAAGTACCGCAGATCGCCGGCAGCCCATCGACGAACGCGGTACCGAGGTAGCTCGCGCCGAGTGCGGCTCGATCGATCGTAGCCGAGGCGAATCGGGGCACGTCCTCGCTGCAAATGACCGAGTTGTGCATGCCCATCGCAATCGCTTGTTGAACTCCGGCGGTCACCAATAAATAGAGCGAGGCGAGCGGGCGCAACTCGCCACGCGCCGCCTCGCTCACCACGAGTGGCAGCATCGCCGCGAAACCTGGATCGTAAGTGCCAAATCTCAGCACGACCGCAAGCTGCTCGGCGCCAAGCTCGACACTCTCCATGCGCGAGGTTTGCGGATGGGCGATTTGTACGCGTTGCGGGGAGCGCGCGAGCGCAGCCTGCAATTGCCGCGTCTTTTCGGCAACGTTGCCAAAAGCCTTGCGGCATTTTTCGTCGGCTGCACAAAGCCTCCACACACCATCGAGTGCGGCCTGTGCATCGATCGCGATTCGTGGACCGAGCACGGTTTGCGGCGCAACCACCCCATCGAGAACCATGCTGCGCACGCGCTGCGGATATCTTCGAGCATAGTGTTGAGCGACCCGCGTGCCGTAGGAGCCCCCGTAGAGATTCAAAGTCTCGTAACCGAGCAAGGCGCGCACGGCCTCGAGATCGCGGACGGCGCGGCTCGTCGTGTAGGCGCCGAGATCGTTGCTTGCCGCGAGCCGTTGCTCGCAACGCGCACTCAAACGGACGAAGGCTGCGGTGTCGAAGTTCATGGTGCTGGTTCCGAGTCGACCCTCGGGTTCGCAACTGAGAACGTTCGAGCGCCCGGTGCCGCGCTGGTCGAGCAACAAGATGTCGCGCTCGCGCCCCGCCCGGGCGAACATCCGCGAAACACTGGTGAACGTTTGCTGTACACCCTGACCGGGTCCGCCCGCGAGCAACACGATGGGGTCGACCTGCTTGCGGCGATTGATCGCGGGGACGCGCGCGACCGACAAGACGATTCGCCGCGCCCCGGCCGCATCACTTTCCGCGATGCTGACCTCGGCGCATTCGGCCTCGATCGACTGCAATTGCAGCGGGTCGGTCAAGCGGCATGGCGAAAACGCCTTCGCGAGTCTCGCCCCGTCCGCCGCCGTTGCGCGCGCGAAAGGCAACAGCGCGATGAGCACCCAAAACAGCACCCGTGACATCCGCAGGCCCCCTTCACCAAAGAAAAATATAATTTATGCTACATTGCATTCATGCGGCATGTCAAAAAGTCTCGGGGCAACGTGCGCTGACCCGATGCTTTGCGAGCCGTGCCGTGCTAAAACACGGCCATTCGGAGTACTGCAGGAGCCTCGTCCATGGTCACCCTCACCGTCAACGGTAAAACTCTCGAAACCGACGCCGCGCCCGACACGCCCCTGTTGTGGGTGTTGCGCGACCACCTCGGACTCACTGGCACCAAATTCGGCTGCGGAGCAGCACTCTGCGGCGCCTGCACGGTACACCTCGACGGCCAGCCCGTCCGCTCGTGCCAACTGGCGCTCGCCAACGTCGGCGCGGCCAAGGTCACCACCATCGAGGGGCTCTCCGCCGACCGCTCGCATGCGGTGCAGAAAGCTTGGCTCGAACTCGACGTGCCGCAATGCGGCTATTGCCAATCGGGACAACTGATGTCGGCGGCGGCGCTGCTCGCGCAGAATCCCGCGCCGAGCGATGCCGACATCGACACCGCCATGGCGGGCAACATCTGTCGCTGCGGCACTTACAATCGCATCCGTAAAGCCGTGCACCGCGCGGCCGAGATGCTCAAGGCGGAGGGCGCCTGATGAACGCAAACCTCGCACAAGACGGTACGTCCCGTCGCGACCTCCTCAAACTCGGCGCACTCGCGGGCGGCGGACTGCTGCTCGGTATCGGTCTAGGCGGTTGCAGCAAACCTGCCGCGCTCGGCGGCGCAGGCGGACAGCCGGTCGCGTGGTTGCGGATCGGCGGCGATGACAGCATCACCGTATTCGTCGACAAATCCGAGATGGGTCAGGGCGTCTACACCGCCCTCACCCAGTTGCTCGCCGAAGAACTCGGCGTGGCACTCGAGGCCATTCGTGTCGAGGCGGCGCCAGTCGCACCCGAATACGTCAACAATTTGCTCGGCGCACAAATCACCGGCGGCAGCACCAGCATCCGCGACGGCTTCGAGAAATTGCGCAAGGCGGGGGCGCAGGCGCGCACCATGCTGCTGCAGGCTGCGGCCACGCACTGGGGAGTCGCCCCGGGTGAGCTGCGTATCGACGGCGGCGCGGTGCTGCACGGCAAAGAACGCCTGAGCTATGGCGCGCTGGCCGAAGCCGCTGCCAAATTGCCCATACCCAAAGAAATCACTCTCAAACCTGCGACCGAGTTCACGCTCGTCGGCAAACCGGCGAAGCGTATCGACACCGCCGCAAAACTCGATGGTAGTGCCACCTATGGCATCGACGTCAAGCTGCCCGGCATGCTGCATGGCGCGATCGCCCAGTGCCCGACACTCGGCGGCAAGCTCGCAAGCTTCGACGGTAGCGCCGCCGAGGCGATGCCCGGCGTCAAAAAAATCGTTGGTGTCGGCAATGGCGTCGTGGTGGTTGCCGATCACTACTGGCAGGCTCGCAAGGCGCTCGAGGCGGTCAAAATCACCTGGGACCCGGGTGCCAACGCAAATCTCGGCAGCCAGGGAATCCGCAGCCGGCTGCGCAATGCGGCCACGCGCGAAGGTCGCGGGGTACGCGCCGATGGTGATGCGAGCGCCGCAATCAAGACTGCGGCCAAAGTCGTCCGCGCCACCTATGACTTGCCGCTGCTGGCTCACGCCACGCTCGAACCGCAATGCTGCACGGCCGACGTGCGTACCGATGGCGCCGATATCCACGCACCGACGCAAACCCAAACCATCGCGCAAGCGACGGCTGCAGCGGCAGCGGGACTCAAGCCCGAACAGGTCAAGATCCACACCACGCTGCTCGGCGGCGGTTTTGGACGACGCCTCGAAGTCGACGTCATTCCAGCTGCCGTGCTCGCTTCGAAGGCGGTGGGAAAACCGGTCAAAGTCATTTGGAGTCGCGAAGAAGACACGACCCACGACACCTATCGTCCGCCCGCGCACGACGAAGTCGTCGGTGCCTTCGATGCCAGCGGCAAACTCGTCGCCTGGAAGCTCGATCTCACCGGACCGTCGATCACTGCCCGCATGTTCCCGCCCGTGGTGGCCACGGCCGTCGATCCCTTCGCGGTCGAGGCAGCGGCGAACTTCCCCTACGACGTGCCCAACGTCGCCGTGAACTACAATCGCGAGGAAATCGGTATCGACGTCGGCTATTGGCGCTCGGTGAGCCATGCGCTCAACTGTTTCGTCGCCGAGAGCTTCGTCGACGAACTGGCCCACGCTGCCGCACAAGATCCCTACGCTTTCCGCTCCGGCCTGTTGCGCAAACAGCCGCGTTTCAAGCGCGTGCTTGACGAGGCGGCGAGCCGCGCAGGATGGGGTAAAGCGCCCGCCGGCCATCATCAGGGCATCGCCCTCATGGAAGGCTACGGCACCTACATGGCCCAGGTCGTCGAGATCTCGATGCGTGGCAACCAACTCGCCATTCATCGCATCACCTGCGCGGTCGACTGCGGACAGATGGTGAATCCGAACATCGTCGATCAGCAGGTCGAGGGCAGCATTCTCTTCGGGCTTACCGCGGCGCTGTGGGGCGAGATCACGCTCGCCAAAGGCCAGGTTCAGCAGCGCAATTTCGACAGTTACCGAATGTTGCGACTGCCGGAAGCGCCCCGTATCGACGTGCATCTGCTCGCGAGCGGCGAAGCGCCGGGCGGCATCGGCGAACCCGGTACCGCGGTCGTCGGACCTGCTCTCGCCAATGCCATTTTCGCGGCTACCGGCAAACGATTACGCTCACTGCCGATCGCCAAATCGGGCATCGTCACCGCCTGAGCAGGTCGACCGACGATCTATTCAAAGAATTCGTGCCGCGGCGAGCGCGGCGTGAACCGCTGCAGGTCTTCTTCGCTGCGACCCGAGGCGCTGCGGCGGGTCGCAACGAACCGGTAGGTTCGCTCCGCCGGTGACCGACCAAAGACGCGCAGCTCGAGCCGCGGACGGCGCGGCGACTGCGGGAACATCGCCACGGCCAGCATCACGAGGTGCGTGGCAGGACCCCCTTCCCGATGCTGCTCGTCCGCCGAGAGATTGAGCAGCACGCCCTCCAAAGGCACGGCGACCTCACCATCGGCAATGCGTACACGCGCGCGCAAATCACGCTCGATCGCTGCAGCGTGGCGCTGCAATTCGCGACCGTCGAGGCGACCGTCGCGGTTGTCGTCGACCCCGCGCAAGGCGCTCACGGGCAAAGAAATCACCAGGTAACCCCGCGCATCGACGATATTGAGCGTGCCCTGCTGATCTTCCATGAGATGTGCCGCCGCCGGCAGCGCGGCCAAGAGACCGATCAAAGAAATCAGACCGACTCGACGCCGCGACACCGTGAGGTCACGCACCCGGAGACGTCGAACCGCGGATGCAACGGCCGACGAAAGGGAAGGTCTGCGTGATCACGTAGTAATAAATGCCATTCGGAAATTCCGGGGTCACGCCCGTACGACCGTTGCACTGATCGAGATCACCGAGACCTGCCGCGTATTCGTAATCCTGCAGGAAAGACCCCATCGGATAAAGCGTGGTGGCCGGTCTGCCACTGTCGGGCGTGGCCTTGATACGCCAACTCGAAACGAGTTCCTTGATCGCGGAAGTCGCATCGTTGGCGCTGCTGTAACCGTAGCGCGCGTAAATCGGAAAGCCGTCGGCGGCCCAACCCACGAGCGTCATGGCCGTGCCCTTGCCAAGCTTGTTGATCAGCCCGGTCGGCAAGCCGTGATAGTGGTATTCGCCGGTCGGCTGCACGTGCGCGTTGTTGCTGTCGGTACCGAAATTGAACGCTGACGGAGCGAGAGCCTCCATGCGCCATGCGCCCGTGCCCCCGATCGCGGTGCAGTTCGGCGGATTCGCGCCGTCGCAGGTGCCGCCCGTACCGGGTTCGAATTTCACGCCGTTGATCGCATGACCCGGCACCATCACGTTGTTGCCGTTGGCGTTGGCGATCGCCGGACGCAGCGGAAAGGTCGCGCTGATCTGTTGCGCGCGAATGGGGTTCGGATTGTTTGCGTTCGGGAAAGTGCCGACCGCGTGATTGGGGATGGCGTTGGCGACCAGCGCGCGATTCGGGTTGCAGCTCCAGAACGCACTCGCACTGGCATTGACCGAAGGCGAATTGTTGAACTCCGACACCGAGTAGGCACAGAGCACGCCATCGGTGTTGTAGGTTGTGGCGCCCGTCGTCGGCGTCACCTGCACCGCTCCCGACGGCGCACTGTTGCCGATCGAATTGGTCGCCGTGACGGAGCAGCTGTAGGCCGTGCCGTTGGCGAGTCCCGTGACGGTGATCGGGCTCGCAGCACCGGTCGCCGTGCGCGTCACGCCACCGCCCGTGCAAGACACCGTGTAGCCGCTGATCGCCGCGCCGCCATCCGAAGATGGCGCGGTGAAGGCAACCGTTGCGCTGCCGTTGCCGGCCGTCGCGGTGCCGATGGTCGGTGCACCGGGCGCACTGCGCGGCGTCACCGTCGTGATCCCGCCGCCTTCGCCACCCCCACCGCCACCGCCGCAGCCCGAGAGCGTGACCAACACCAGCGCCGCGAGTGGCGCCTGCAGCGTAGCGAGAACTTTCGACATGCAGCAAAGGTTAACTTACCCGCCGGCGAGTTTCTGCATCGACGGGTCGCGCGACCCGTCCGTGTCCGCTACGATAGCGCCCGCGCAACGGAATCACGGATGATTCAATGAACAATCGCCTCGCCGACCTGCTCTCCCGCCGCCCCTGTCTGCTCGCCGATGGCGCGACCGGCAGCAATCTTTTCGAAATGGGTCTGGTGTCGGGCGATGCCCCCGAACTCTGGAACGTCGATCACCCCGACCGCATCAAGTTGCTGCACCAGCGCTTCGTCGACGCCGGTGCCGACCTGATCCTCACCAATACCTTCGGTGGCACACGCTATCGCCTGAAGTTGCACTCGGCAGAGCACCGTGTTCGCGAACTCAACCGTGCCGCCGCGCAGCTCGCGCGATCGGTCGCCGACGCGAGCGGTCGTGAGGTTCTGGTGGCCGGCAGCATGGGGCCGACCGGCGAAATCTTAGAGCCCCTCGGCCCGCTGTCGATCGCCGATGCGCGCACCGCTTTCGCCGAGCAGGCCGCAGCGCTCGCCGAGGGTGGCGCCGATGTGCTCTGGATCGAAACGCTTTCTTCGACCGAAGAGGTCGAAGCGGCGATCGAGGGCGCAAAAACCGCGGGCCTTCCCGTGGTCAGCACGCTCTCTTTCGACACCAACGGTCGCACCATGATGTCGGTGACGCCGGCCGATCTCGCGCAGATCGCGCGTCGTCACCACCTCGCAGCCTGCGGCAGCAATTGCGGCGTCGGTCCGTCCGAGCTCGTCGCCTCGATCCTCAACCTGAGTGCAGCGGCTGATCCCGACATGGTGCTGGTCGCCAAAGCCAACTGCGGCATTCCGCAGTACGTCGATGGAGCGATTCGCTACGACGGTACGCCCGAACTCATGGCGCGCTACGTGCAACTCGCGGTCGATTCGGGCGCGCGCATCATCGGCGGCTGCTGCGGCACCTCGCCCGAACATCTTGCAGCGATGCGCAAGGCGCTCGATGCCTACGTTCCGGGAACTCGTCCGGACGCCGTCATGCTCGAAGCCACGTTGGGCCAGATCAGCACCGGCGCGCGCGCGCAGCTGTCGGGGAACCTCGATCGCGCCGCAGGCTCGGCGTCGGGCGCCGCGCCGCGGGTGCGTCGGCGTCGCGGCTAGTTCGCAAGGCCTAGACCTGATCGGGCTCTTCGTTCACTGCAGGAGCCGCCTGCGGCAGAGCGGCAATCGCCCGATCCCAGGCCTCTTCGGCGGTGGCGGCCTCGCGTCCCCGACCATCGCGCGGCGGCAGCACGCCGATCACCGCGTAGTTCGCCGAAGCCGTGTCACGGATCCTCGGTTCGGGCGGAACGCTCCAATCGGGGTCGAGCACGGCAACCAGAGGCGCCGTGGTGGTCACGCCGCGCTGCACCACCATGCCGATCTCGCCATTGTCGAGTCGAACGATCGATCCCGGCGGGTAGATGCCTAATTCTTTGATGAGCACTGCAACGAACGTGCTCTTCGGTGCCTCGAGATACATTTGTCGCAGCAGACCCGTGGCCGTCACCGCCGAGTGACCCGCCGCCCTGCCAAGGCCTTCCACGAACACTTCGACGCACTGCACGAGCTGGCTGGCCTCGTTCACTTCGGTGATACCCCGCGGATAACCGGACCCATCGGGGCGCTCGTGGTGTTGCTCGACCGCTTCGAGCCAGTCCGGGTCCGTAATGCCGGCATTCTGCAAAATCTCTCGACTGCGCGTTGGATGATTTCTTTGATCGCTCTGCAGGAACACCGGCGACATCGACTCGAGAATGGAAAGGTTCATGGTCAGCGCGCACTTGGCGGCAAGATCGATCATTCCGCCCATCCAGCCCAACCTGTTGGCCAGCATCATGGCGAGCGCGGAGGTTTGCATGGCCTGCAGCGAACCGTACGCACCCCGCTCTGCCTTGCTCTGTCTGATGATCTGGAAAATGGCGAGATCGGGATCGCGCTCGATCAACGTTTGCACCAAGGGCAATGCAGCCTGCATGCGATTTTCGAGCTGCGGCTCATCGGCACTGCTCAGCAACTGCGTCACCCGCTGCCGGATCGAACTCCACACTTCGGGCAACTGCGCGCGCGGCGCATGCAGCACCACCTGAAAAGGATCGGTGACTTCTTTGAGCAGCACCAGCCCGCCGCGCTCGACGAGCAGCTGCAACTGGCGGGCGGACTCGACGACGTTGCCGTTCGCCAGCAGCAACACCTGCTCCTTGTCGTAAATGTCGAGCGGCAGCGGCTCACCGACGACCACGCGGTTGAGCACGGCGCCGAGCGACGCGAAGGCCTCGCGCCCACCCGTCCGCGGGGTGTCGCTGCTGCGCGTTGTAGATACGCCCGACATACCCCATATTTATAGCAGATCGTCGGCAGTCCCACCGCGTCGTCTGCGACGCACGCCTTCCTGCCGTGCACGCCTTCCTGCCGTGCACGCTGTCCGGCCGTGCACGCTTTGCTGCCCTGCACGCTCAAAGAAAAAACCCCGGGAGTTTCCCCCCGGGGTCTTTCTGTCTCTTTGGACTCTTGGGATCAGGTAAGCCCGTGGCTTACATGTCCATGCCGCCCATGCCGCCCATGCCGCCCGGAGCCGGGTGCACGTGGTCGTGCTCGTCCTTCGGAGCCTCGGCGATCATCACCTCGGTCGTGAGCAACAGGCCCGAAACCGAAGCCGCGTTCTGCAGCGCCAGACGCGTGACCTTGGCGGGATCGAGGATGCCGAAGTCGAGCATGTCGCCATACTCGCCGGTGGCGGCGTTGTAGCCGTAGGCACCCTTGCCAGCCTTCACCTGGTTGAGGATCACCGCGGCGTCCTCACCGGCGTTCTCGACGATCTGACGCAGCGGCTCTTCGATCGAGCGGGCGAGGATGCGAATGCCGACCGTCTGGTCTTCGTTCGCACCTTCGAGCTTCTCGAGCGACTTGGTGGCGCGAATCAGCGCAACACC
>Ga0129336_10000124_pt1 | contig 38161 bp, 55 predicted proteins | sample CPB6_02_DNA_FD_96878 | JGI IMG/M metagenome (GOLD analysis project Ga0129336, IMG submission 96878) | Freshwater to marine salinity gradient microbial communities from Chesapeake Bay, USA - CPBay_Sum_0.6_0.2_DNA | ecosystem: Environmental > Aquatic > Marine > Coastal | place: USA: Chesapeake...
GGGCCCAGGGACCTTCACCAATTGGTAATACGGGAGCACAAGGTGCACAAGGAGCCAAAGGAGGTCAAGGACCTTCACCTCAAGGAGCTACAGGTCCTTCGGGTACAAGAGGATCACAAGGTGCGTCTCCACAAGGGCCAACCGGAGCTATTGGTGCACAAGGAGCCAAAGGTTCACAAGGACCTTCTCCTCAAGGTCCAACAGGTCCAGTTGGTGCACAAGGATCTCAAGGTGCGTCACCTACTGGTGCAGTTGGTGCTATCGGAGCTCAAGGGGCTAAAGGGTCACAAGGACCTTCACCACAAGGTCCAACAGGTCCAGTTGGTGCACAAGGAGCTCAAGGTAATTCACCAACAGGAAATGTGGGTGCTACAGGACCTCAGGGCCCGAAGGGTAACCAAGGACCTTCACCTCAGGGTGCAACGGGACCAACAGGGGCAAGAGGTTCACAAGGAGCTTCACCAACAGGTACTGGAGGGGCAATAGGTGCACAAGGAGCCAAAGGTTCACAAGGACCCTCTCCGCAAGGACCAACAGGAGCAATAGGTGCACAAGGAGCTCAAGGTGCGTCCCCTACAGGTGCAGTTGGTGCTATTGGTGCACAAGGAGCCAAAGGTTCACAAGGACCCTCTCCGCAAGGACCAACAGGAGCAATAGGTGCACAAGGAGCTCAAGGTAATTCACCAACAGGAAATGTCGGTGCTACAGGACCTCAGGGCCCGAAGGGTAACCAAGGACCTTCTCCACAAGGTCCAACAGGTCCAACAGGTGCTAGAGGATCACAAGGAGCCTCTCCGCAAGGACCAACAGGAGCGATAGGTGCGCAAGGAGCCAAAGGGGGTCAAGGACCATCACCACAAGGTGCGATAGGTGCACAAGGACCAAGAGGTAATCAAGGTTCCTCACCAATTGGATCTCAGGGACCGCAGGGGGCGCAAGGGCCAAAAGGAACAACAGGACCCTCTCCAATTGGAGCACAGGGTGCAACAGGAAATAGAGGTAGTCAAGGACCCTCACCAATTGGATCTCAGGGCCCGCAAGGACCTAGAGGGCCGGTAGGAAACTCTCCGATAGGTGCTCAAGGTGCTCAGGGAAATAGAGGAGGTCAAGGACCATCTCCGATCGGAGCCACAGGACCTCAAGGTGCGAGGGGTAACCAAGGACCCTCACCGATAGGACCGACAGGTAATGTTGGTGCTCAAGGTGCTCAAGGACCTTCACCACAAGGACCGACAGGTAATGTTGGTGCTCAAGGTGCTCAAGGAAATGCACCTCAAGGGGCTACAGGTTATCAAGGACCTGTAGGGTTTCAAGGACCTGTAGGTAACTCACCAATAGGTGCACAAGGTGCTCAAGGTCCACAAGGTAACGCTCCAATAGGACCCCAAGGCTTTACCGGTAAACAAGGTGCCAGAGGAAATCAAGGAGGAGTTGGTGCTCAAGGTCCACAAGGACCAAGAGGACCTCAAGGAGGTCAAGGACCAACAGGAGGTCAAGGACCTGGCGGTAATCAGGGAACGGTAGGACCTCCAGGACCTCAGGGATATGCTGGACCTCCAGGACCTCAGGGACCGACAGGTGCTCAAGGTTACCAAGGTAATCAGGGACCAACAGGACCTCCGTCAGATATTAGATTAAAACAGTCAGTTGTAACAATCGACGAGGCAATTAAGAAAATATCTAAGATAAGAGGTGTAACCTATAAAAGAGTTTGGAGAGATAAAGACGATCAGATTGTAAGAGTTTCACCAAATAAAGATTATGGATTTGTTGCACAAGAAATTGAGGTTGTGTTTCCTGAAGCGGTAATTTTAGAATCCGCAACTAACTTCAGAACTGTAAAATACGCTGAAATTGTATCGGCATCCATACAAGCAATCAATGAACAAAAACTGATTCTTGATGAGTCTGAAAACCGATTAGAATTCTTAGAAAATAAAGCAAAAGAAAAGGGGTTAATTTAAACCCCTTTTTCTTTGTTAATAATATCTTTTATTTCGTTGGATGTGGTGTATAACATCGATAAGAACTTAGGCCATATCTTTGGGTTAAATTTCTTGATCATTTGTACATAGTGTAGGTAGTATGGTTCGTCCTCATAACTTGCTGGAATCATCTCAGATGTTTCAGGATAATCAGTTTGAATGTTTGCTAATATCTGACCGAACTTACCGGCTCCGATACTGTCATCGTTAATTCTTTGGATGATATTCAGTGATTGTTTTGTCAGAGGTTCGTTCTTGGCGAAGTAATTCATTATATTTTGTAATGATTTCAGTAAAACTTTTTTGTTATCAGTGTTTTTCAACCTTTCATATCTTCTTTCGAACTCATTGACCAATCCTTCCAAAAACTCGTTGGATATTGCAAAGAATTCAATAGGATGACCCCAATACTTTTCATCTGATTTTTCATCGTATGTTAAATCGTATCTTGGTGACCACTTATGTGATTGCATCGGGTCAGAGGCATGAATCATTTCGTGATATAAGGTCAAATAAAGGTTCTTTTTTGACTCATAGAACTTTGGGTTAACCTCAACATATAAATCAGCAGGATCCAAGGATTTCTTGGGTCTATTACCCATATATCCAATGTATTTCAGTCTTGGATTAACATAAACCTTCACAAGTCCCTCTGTTTGATCAGCCATCCTAAATCTTATTTGATCTACCAATGTCTTTCCCTTATAAGGCTTGTTTCTGTCTTTCCACAATTCCTCAACAACTGAAATCAGTTTCATACGTGTTTCAGGATCGAACTGATATCTTTTGGCTTCAGTAAGTAAGTTTGATAATATGTTCAAAATTTTCATCATCTGTCTAAGTCTGTGCTCCAATCGATTGGTATCGGTTTAGGATTTATCTTTGAAGCATATCTCATAAATATCTGGTTGAACGGAACCATCGCTTGTTTTATGTTTTTGATTCTATTCATTGAACCTGAAAGACCTGTTGCAAGGTAGGCTTGTAATTCATCCATGTATACATTGTCACCATAACCAAAGTCTTTTATCTTCTCAATCATCTTACTTTTGACATTATCATCCATCTCATTAATAGCTTTGGTCATCTGTTTTTTGAACTCAGGATCTGAAAACCACAGTCCATGGGCAACCTCATGGAAAATTAATGATGGATCACCACCTGTATCTTGATCGATTCCTATTAGATAGTATGGTTGACTACCAACTATTTTTTTGATTGTGTCGGTGATACTGAACATTATCATATCATATATGTTAAGATCAGGTATTTTGGCTTTACAAGCTTCGATTGTATCACATGGGATATTGTATCCTGCAAAGTCCTCATGATATGAGAAATAATCATTCTTTGTCTTTTCTTTGTAGAACTTAATATAATCCTCCCACTTAAATGATTTACCTCTGAAACTATCAGAGTCAGATTCATAGAACTCTTGGTATCTCAAAAATACTCTTGATCTTAGTTTGTCGTCTTTTATGACAATGGCAAAAATATTTGGATAGACCTCAAATAATTTAATTTGATCTAAGATCTTTCTAATATTAGTTGGGGGTTTTTTATGTATGTACTCCCTTTTTTGTTCGTCTAAATTGTTTAAAAGTCCCATTAAAAATAATCTGAAAAGTATTCGTTGATATGTTTATCTACAAGGTGATAGTCAGGATAATCAGGAACCCTTGGTGAAAGACAATCCTTATCCTCTTTGAGTAGACCAATAAGTGACCCAAAATACTCAATCGTACCGGAGTTACCATATTTTTTGTTAGAATCCAAATAATCAATCAGGAACCCATTCAAATCAATTATTGGTAATTTAAAATATTGGATTTTTGTATCTTTTTTGAAAGGATGAGGTCTTTCCACCCACGTACCATCCCCTTCGAAGTATTCACTTAGTTCATTCATTATTTCATTGTATACACTAGTTTCGTAAGCTGAATTATATGCGTTTGAATGTATTGAGTATAAATCAGATCGCATATCTTTCAACTCATCGTCCAACAGGGAGTTTAATGACTCATCATCTTTTATGATTCTATCAAGATTTTCGGGTGTAATTTCCCAAAAATCGTTATGACCTTGTTCCGACGCTATTAATTCCATCTCACTTGTTTCAGGAGAAAGTTGCTTACCTTTCAATTCTTCATATAACCTCTTTTTGAATAATTCGAGATTTTCTTTATTCAGTTCTTCTACAACATCTCTTACCACATCATCGGTAGTGTCCCAATGCCTCTCCCAATCATACTCACCACTTAAAATTGATCGAATTGTATCTTGACTGATATCATTTCTTCTATTATCACAGAATAACTCTGCTAAATCTTCTCTATCTTTCGTTACTAAAAAGGCTTTTCCATTTTCAAATTCAACATCTGATAAAAACTTTTCAATCCAATCGTAAAAACGAGACTTGTCGTGTTGATATGCCCATAAAAGATATTGATTTTGCCATACCTGTGAATCACCGGCATTTTGAGGATCTATCTCGTCTATCAATCCTCTCTTTTTCAATAGGTTAAACCAAACAGAGTAATCTCCGAAATACTTTTCGACTTCAAGTTCACCGTCGTTGAACATTTCCAAAAATTCTTGTATGTCTGCCATATGATATAAATACAAAAAAAGGGAAGATTTTCTCTTCCCTTACTAATTGAGTTGTTCTCCTATATCCCTTTTAGGATTTGTTCTTGTTGTAGTACTTCTCAACAGTCTTTTTAATGGCTGCTTTCACATCTTCGTTAACTTGTCTCGCTAGTTGAACTTTCTGTGCTTGTTGCTCTTGTGGTGTTTGAGGAGCTTGATTTGTTTGATTTCCTTTATTTTTACATCCGCATCCCATGGTGAACGATTTTTAAATTTTGTTTATGTAGATAAATATATGTCCCTTTTAATATTTATCAAATAAAGATTTCAATGGAGGAAAAAATAATTTTGGTTGAAAGTAGGGTATCTGACCTGAGGGAGAAATTCGGTAAGAAATTTTCGCAAGAACAGATGGAAAAAATTATCGATGAAATTCCCTCCAAGTATTATCCTTGGGCTGCTAAGGTATTGGATCAAATAGGTTTCGATACTAAGTTCCCTATTGTGAAAAATCTTTTGGATTACTTCAATAAGTTCGGATCAAATTTAGCTAAGACAGATATATTCCAATATACCACAATTGAACAGCTACAGGACGAACTCAACAAATACGCCGAAAAACAAAAAAGAAATTATAAGAAGGTACAAGGTGCGAATGTGGTTTATGAATCTCCAAAATACCTTGTGGTTAATCCTCTCAGTCATGAGTCCTCCTGTTATTATGGTAAGGGAACTAAGTGGTGTACTAGCGGAAGAGACTCCTCAGATACTTTCAACAGATATAATACTGATGGGAAGTTATTTTACATTATCGACAAAACTCTCCCTTCGAGTGACCCGAATTATAAAATTGCTTTGTCATTGAAGTTCGATGGTGATGAGTCTTTTTATGATGCAGTGGATAATGCTTTGAGAAATCCATCGTTATTTGAAACCGCAGAGTTTAAGAGCTTGATGGAAAAGATCAAATCTTATTTGAACACTGAATATTCTGAACAAGTTAAGACTGAACAGGAAAAGAAACGTCAGAAGATGGAAGCCGAAAAACAAAGAAGGTTGGAGGTTCAGAGGATCAAAATGGCAAAAAGAGCGGAGGCTGATGAAAGGAGGGTAGAACAAGAATGGGCTCTGACAAATGATATAGATGATGAGGGGAAAATGGCTTGGGCGGTTCTGAATTACTTGGAAAGTGAAGGTGCCAATGTAAGGGATAGAGAACAAGAAGAAAGACTCTCTGAAATTCAGGTACAGTTGGACCAATTAAATGCTGAATATGAGGCAGACCCTGAATTTAGATCCGACATATATGATCAAATTACAGAATTAGAAGACGAGAGAGACGAGATCTTGGAAATGATAGATGTTTATTACATCATACCACAAAGATACGAACATTATGGACTTTCTCAGTTTGAGGTTACTCACGATGATTTCTATGGACAAACATTTGCGGTTGGTACAGAATCAGAAGTTGAAGAGGCAGCTGAAGAATATGTTAGATCTCTTATTGACGATATCGGAATTGTAGGTTTTAATAAAAGTTTTTATTCTGGTTATATTGACGAGGATGCTGTCTTGACTTATGCAAGGGATCTTTACGAGGACGACGTGTATCAGAATCCTGACGTTTATTTATCAGATGATGATAGATTATTAAGTACAAAACAAATCGATACCATCAACTACAAAAAGACCGTAATTTCTAGATTAGAAAAACAAAAAGATGATTTGGATAATTTAACGATTGAATTGGAGGATGAAGATGAGATCGAAAGAGTTGAATCAAAAATCGAGGAGATAGATGAACAAATCGAAGAACTGGAGAACGAAATTGAAGAGATTGAATCACAACCTGATGGAGATTGGCCTGACGCTTTGATGGAAGAAAAAGTTGAAGATTTAGTTACTTATGCTGAACGTAATATAGAGTACTTCATGGAAGATCACGGACTTAATATTGAAGATTACATTGATATTGATGAATTCGTTAAGGCGGTTGTTGATCAAGATGGTTATGGACAACTAAGCTCTTATGATGGGAACTATGAGATTTTCAAAGTTATGGGTGAAGAATACTACATATTCAGAATTGATTAAGGGTTTTAAAATATTATATTTTTTCTATGGCAACCAAAACCAAAAAAAGTACTTTTCAATTAGACCCTGAATGGATATTTCAAGACCCCATAGACTTTGAGCACAAGAAATATACTCTCTTAGCCTATTTGCAAAAATGTGACAAAAGATTTGACGAACTCAAAATATATCCTGACTTTGTCGAACTATCTCTTCATTTGGCGAATCTCCAATCAATCTCCAAGGAAAATACAATGTTAACAATCAAAAAGAAATTAACATCAAATGATGATGAAATATTGTTCAAAGATTTGATTGCTAAAAGACCACCCAAATTAGAATCTGATCTACAAAAAGAGATTGATAAAACTGTAAAATACTCAGGACAAAAAATATACGAGGCTTTCGAAATTGCAAAATCAATTTGGAATGTTGCTCATGACTCAATTTCAGTACACGTAAGAAGAAACAAAACCAGATTAGAAGACGGTAGAGGATATATTTTCTATAGGAAAAAATTTGATGATCAGATTTATGTTTGGGAGTACGAAATTCGAAAAGAAGCTACCGATGATCACTATAGTAAAACCTTTTTGACTTTCATTTATTCAGGGGGGACAGATGAAAAGTCGTTCACACAAATTATTGATGAAAACTCAACTTGGAACAAGACAGATTACTATAAAGATGTTCCGGTCTTTGAAGTTAAATGTGACCAAGAGTTTCCATTTGAGGAAACCTTTATACCCATGATGAAAAGAGCTCTGATGAATTACATTTTCCAAATTGTAAACTTCAGAAAAATGCACGATTTGGAGTAGTCTGTAATATTTCTTATATTTGTTTTTATGGGATTCAACAGAAGATTTCTTGATAAGGAAAAATGTTTCCATTTTCTTAAAACATCATCGTTATTAACACTTTATGGAAAGAGTGATATGTTAATATTCGAAGATGATGAAAGTAGCAACATTTATGAAATGTTCAAACAAGGTAAATCCGATAAAGAAATAGCAGAACATTATGGAATACAAAGAACTGAGCCCAAAGATAACGGATAAGACAGGATCGGTTGTTTTAATGGGAGGGCTTGGAAATCTAATGTTCCAGATTTCCGCACTCCTTTCTCACGCAAAGGATAATCCTGAGGTTGATCCTGTACTCGGATATTGGTTGACTCACCAATCAGAGTTTTCACTTCAATCAAACATAACAGGAACATCCAAAAGAAATCACCATTTCGATCCTTGGGGTGGACACACCATTAAAGATAGAGGAATATCGTTGGGTGATATTTTTCCGAGACTACCTTGGTTCTACTGTAGACCTGAGGCATTCATTTGGGACTTTGATCAGAGATTAACCTGGCAGTACGACACAGGATCAGGAGGGGAATTTGTACCCATAGGTTCATTATCCAAACCACCATTCTTAATACAAGGATATTTTTTCAACAAAGAATACTGGCATCACAATAGAGAATATCTTTTGGAATATTTTCAACCAAATAATAAAATTTTAGATTATTTGAACTATCACTACTCAAAACTCTATACTCAATCAACCATATCTCTACACATGAGAATGGGTAATGATAATGATTTCATTTCACCTATCATTCCTCCTATCGAGTGGTACGATCATGTATTGAGTCTACAATCACATGAAGATCAAATTCTTGTGTTTACAGATAATCACCAAAAGTCAAGTTTTTTGCTCAATAAACTGGACATTCCGAAAAGTAGAATTACATTTATTGATGAAGACCCACACGTTTCAATGATAATGATGGCTAAATGCGACAAACACATTCTTTCAAACTCAACTTTATCGTTTTGGGGTGCGTATCTTGATAATAAGCAAGAAAATTCCGATACTTACATTCACGAAACATTTTTTCAATATCATCCAAAGTCTATGATTCCATATGACTCTTGGAAAATAAATTAAACATGGAGGTAAACTATGAAGTGTATTAAAGCAATCAGAGCGTCGAAAGGCGTAGAAGTCGGTGACATCAAAAGAGTTGATGACAAAACCGCAATGAACATGGTAGGTATCAGTTGGCAATATGTGTCCAAAACTGAGTGGAAAAATTGGAGAGGAGGTAAAAGTAACTCCGAAGAAGAGACTGAACAACCTAAAAAGAAATCAAACCCTAAACAAATGGACGGTCAACCAAGCACGGAACCTTTCGTAAAAACAAGAAAAAAATCTAAATAATGGCAAATATTAAAATTCACCTATTCGAAATGCTTCGCAAAGAAGCGGAAGCACAGAAAGCCAAAGCTCTTTTGTCTTTGGAATTATTATCAAACCACGCGGCTGGTATCGGAGATCACTCAACAGGAGATTTCTATAAAAATGCAGAAGAAGCTCTTCAAATGTTAGTTGACGCTGACGACAGATTGGAAGCTATCGATAAGTATTTTGGTTAATTCGTACCCTATGAAAACTCTCAAACTAATAATCAAAAAACTCGATTGGTGGTTCGACTATTATATTGCATGGATGTTCTATAATGGTAACAAAACACACCGATACATCGAGTACATGGAAGAAAAGTGGGGGAATAAAAAATGAAAAAGTTAGACGGAGGGGCTTTGATTTATCTGGCAGTTTTAGTTCTTAGTTGGGTCATAATAATTTATTATCTTGTTTACTTAGAACGAGAGGAAACCATAAAGGAAGAATTGAAAACCTATCCATATGAACACAGCAGAATAACCGACTCAACTTTAAAAAGAAATGAACATGGAGATTCAATCAAACGAGATGGTGAACCATCCGAATCACTACGGAGGGGAAAATAATCCATACGAAGTCATAAAAGTTTGTGAGGCTTGGGATTTAGACAAGGACGCATACCTTTTCAACGTAGTCAAATACGTTGCACGAGCAGGAAAAAAATGTGTTACCAAAGAGTTGGAGGATCTCAAGAAGGCAGCATTCTATTTGGACAGAAAAATTAAAAACTTACAAAAATGAAAAGATTAAGTTTATTACATAAGATTGTATTTGTTCTCGCAATAATTTCTGTTGTTGGAAGTATAGTCACTGGTTTAACTTTGGGTCAAGATGTAACTTGGCAGAGTATCACCCTACTTTGGGTATTATCCGCAGTAATTGCAGAACTCAGAATAAAAGAATTGGAGGATAAATCATGATTATTTGGTTAACAGGGCAACCTGGATCTGGTAAGACTACGATAGCGAAAGAAATTGTGACGACAGGTCCTCTATGTCAGTGGTTTCATATCGACGGTGATGACATAAGAGAACTCTTTGATAACAAAGATTATTCTGAAACAGGAAGAAGAAAAAATATTGAGTTAGCTCAACAATTGGCACAATATCTTAATTCAAAAGGTAAGAAAGTTGTTGTCTCATTGGTTTCCCCTTATAAAGACCAAAGAGATAAGTTCAAAGAAAAGATGGGGGATAATTTGGTTGAGGTCTATGTTCATACTACTGAAGTGAGAGGTAGAGAAAGTTTTTTCGTAAGTGATTATCAACAACCTTCAGAGAACTACCTTGACTTGGACACCACAAACGATGTTTTGGAGGAGTCCGTACAAAAAGTTTTAGATTATGCAAAAAATCCACGTTGAGGGTGATCCGAAATTAAAAAATACAGGATCAAAACAATATTCAATGTTCATCGGTAGATGGCAACCATGGCACGCGGGACACAGGTGGTTAATCGACCAAAGACTAAATGAAGGAAAAAACGTACTCATCTGTATTAGAGATATACAACCTGATGAAAAAAACCCTTTCAGTGCGGAAGAAGTTGATAGAAACATTAGAAATGAACTTTGGCCTCTGATAGGTGAGGAGAGAGTGAAAGTCCTAATCATACCTGATATCGAATCAGTGAACTTCGGAAGAGGGGTAGGATATGATATAATAGAACATATACCTCCAACGGAAGTGGGGGAAATATCTGCAACCAAAATTAGAGAACAATTGAAACAAGAGGGAAAATTATGAGTTTAGAAAAAATTATTAACACTATAGTAAATGGAGATTGTATCAAAGTGATGTCAGACATGCCCGAGAAATCTGTGGATTTGATTGTCACATCTCCACCATACGGAGTTGGAATCGAATACGACACATTCGAAGATGATTTAGAATTTGATCAATACAAGACATTCTCGAACAATTGGTTAAGAGAGGCTTATAGAATTCTAAAAGATGATGGTAGGATTGCGGTAAACATTCCTTACGAAATTAATCGTCAAGGAAAGGGTGGTCGTATATTCATGGCTGGTGAGGTTTGGAGTATAATGAAAAGTATTGGATTTGGTTTCTTCGGTATAGTTGATCTTGAGGAGGAATCACCACACAGAAGTAAAACAACGGCTTGGGGATCTTGGATGTCACCCTCATCTCCTTACATCTATAACCCCAAAGAATGTGTGATCTTGGCATATAAGAAACAACATATCAAAAAAGTTAAGGGTGAGCCACAGTGGTCGGCTGTTATGGTAGAACAAGAAGATGGTAAAGAAAAAAAGACATATACCGAGGAACAGAAAAGAGAGTTTATCGATCTTGTTTATGGTCAGTGGAAATACTTTGCGGATACAAAACAAATGACAAAGGCAACATTTTCAATGGATATCCCGACCAAAGCAATAAAAATATTGTCCTACAAGAATGATTTGATTTTGGATCCATTCGCAGGATCAGGGACGAGTATGGTTGCGGCGGAACTATTAGATAGACGTTGGATTGGAATCGAATTGTCACCCAATTATTGTGAAGTTGCCAGAAAACGTATTAGAAGTTTTATAGATGATAAAAGCCAACCTGAGTTGGATTTCGAAAAGGGTTCTTAATGAACCCTTTTTTTATGTCTTGGATATTTATAAAGAAAAAACAAATGTCTGACATTATAATAACAAACGAACAGCTCGATAGAATATCGGACCAACTCAAAAGAGAAAAAGTAATTCAATCTATCAAAGAGAATTGGGCTAAGTGTAACAAAGAACAGAGACTGTTTGTTTTGGAATACCTCAAGGTTTTACATCCAGAGAAATCACAGGAGATCCAAAAATTAATCAAGGAAACAAAGTCCGGAACTTTGAATGAAGAGTGGTATAACAATGTTCTCGGTTTTATAGGATGGTTAGACCCAACGGGAATTGCTGACACTTTAAATGGTGTTTTATACATGAGTCAGGGGGATTATTTATTTGGATTCCTTTCACTTGTTTCAGCTGTACCATATATTGGCGATGTAGTTGCTAAACCTGTAATGGGGGCACTCAAAGTGGGAGCACCTTCGGCAAAGGCACTGAATAATGTAATGGCACTTTCCAAAGCAGGTAAAACAGCAGAAGCTTCAGCAGAATTGGCTAAACTTTCTTCACAAGGTGGTCTTATTAGTAAATTTGTGAGTGGTATCGGAAAAATCGGTAACAAATTGGAAGATTTAATAAATGCGATGCCAGGATCTAAACTTAAAGGTTTCAAGAACACAATACTAGAATGGATTCGTTTATTCAAAGGTAGTGCGAAGACAGGTGTACAGGCAAGAACCGCTCTTGGAACATTGGCTAAGAACATGCCGAAAATGAGTGCTGCGGATCAGGTCAAAAATTTGGAGATGATGAAAAAAGCCTTGGTTGCTGATCGATCATTCATTGGTAAATTTATGGGACCAAGAGGTGCTTTCAGTGGATATAGAACCGCAGGTTCGGGAGCAACTTGGAAAACTCCTTGGAAAATATTCACATGGAAGAATTTTTGGGGTGGAATGCCTCAACTGATGAATAGGAACAAGTCAGTAAGAGCTTTAATGAGAAAAACAAAATGGTATTTGGGATTACTGGATTTCTTGGGTATAGGAAATTTTGTGGGACCCGATGAACTTCAACAGAAATTAGGGGATGCAAAATATGAACAGAGTATTTCAGACTATAATCAATCGGCACAGGCACAACAGTATATTCAAGATGACTTTGGAAACCAAGGATTGGACGACTCACAACAAGTTCCAACAACAACATCAAATACTTCAAATCAACAATCAACACAAACTCAAATGGATCCGCTGAGTTGGTTAATGGGATCATTAATACCGAAATAATATGAAAGAGGAATTAATATTAAAATTGTTACAAATACAGAATCAATTTAGATTCTTACATTGGCAGACATTTGGTGATGCCAAACACAGATCTTACGGAGAAATCTATGAACTTATCGATGGACATCTTGATACTTTTGCTGAAGCAATGATGGGCAAATACGGGAGACCAGTTTTCCCTGATGAATTTGTGATTGCATTTCAAGACATAAAAGCTTTGAATCTACAAAACTTCATTGATGGAATAGTTGAATTCTTAGTTTCAATAACAGAAATTTTGGACCCAAAATACGATACAGATCTACTTAATATTAGAGACGAAATACTTGCGGGTATTAATAAAACAAAATACTTACTCACCTTAAAAAGTTAATATGAAAAAAACAATTAGATTGACAGAAAGTGATCTCAAAGAGATCGTAAAAAGAATAATCAAAGAACAGGTTACCAAGACAATAACAATAGTAACACCTGGTAAAAACGCAGAAGCGGAAATCGTTGACAGAGGAGGAAAAAAACTTCTTAAGGTTAGAACTGAAACAGGTAGAGAAGAATCTTTAGTAGTTAAGACGAGTCTTCCAATTGGTAAATTTATGTTCGAGATGGGATCAGATGGTAAGAGAATGTTTGGATTTGATCCTAAAACGAAGAAAAAAATTGAAATATTCGCGGTAAAATAATGAAGAAAATTTTATCTGAGACTGGACTTAGAGATATTTCTGCACTTAGGAAAAGATATCCTAAGGCTGAAATATACTTTCATCAAGATCTTGATGGGGTAACAACGGCGATTGCCATGAAGAAGTATCTTGAAGATAACGGGATCAAAGTTGTTGGCGCACACGTAATTCAATACGGAGAAAAAGAATTTGCTGTAAAAAAGAATGATGCCACGGGAGATACAATGCCTGTGTTAGTAGACTTTGCACATGGTAAACCAATGTTTGTTATACATACTGATCATCATGACAAGCAAGTAGGTGCTGAAAAAGGTGCTTCCAAGTCATTCAGACAAGCAAGATCTAATGTTGAAACAATTTCTCAGATAATTTCGCCAAGAGATCTTTTCCCTTCATCAGATATACTTCTGATCAGTACTGTCGATTCTGCAGACTTCCTTAAACACAACATATCACCTGACGAGGTAGTAAACTATCTTTTCAGATTCGAAAAAGAAACACCACTTCAAAGAAACAAAATGTTGATGGGACTCGTTGTGAACAAACTCTTGTTGGCATTTAAAAACAAAAAGGGTTTTCTTGAGAGTTTAGTTTTGGATTCTGAACCGTCTTTACTTTCGATCCTTGGAAACATTAAGAAATGGATGAAGGAAAACAAAGCACCTTCACCTGAACAATTACAAGCAAATGCCAAAGACTATGCTGAGACAATGAAATCATTCCAAGGAGTTGAATTCAAGGACGGTATTATTACACAATATGGCGGTGGAGATATGAGAAAACCTGGATCTTATGATAGGTATACTCCCTTTAGAACATATCCCAATGCAGATTTTTTGATTATGGCTTGGCCACTTGGATTAGTTCAAGTTTCTTGTAATCCTTTCAAGAAAGAAAGAGGTTTGAAAGGAGTTAATTTAGGTGAAATTGCAAAAGAAGTTATTGGTAAATGGGAATCACAATTGAAGGACAGAGTGATACCATTATCTACAATTAAGTGGATAAGTGAAACAGCCGTAGGTCCTGAAAGTGTAGGATTTACATTTAAGGATTTTGATGCACTTTACGGTGAAAGATTTATGTTTATGGACGGTGGAGAAGAGAAGTTGGATCACATCAGAGAAATGATGGAGGTTCCTTTCAGTGAGCTACCTGAAGAGCACAGACTTATGTTGGACAAGATTGGTGTAAGTGCATGGGATTTGATTAACTCAATGTCAGGTGGACACAAATGTATCACCAATATCTCAGGTCTCAATTATTTGGGAAGAAGTAAAAGACCACCTTCAGGTTCTTACAAATACGATCCTGAAAGAGAAGATGCTCCTTACATTAAGTTTTTGAAAATGATTGTTTCCGAATTCAAGAAAAGACTTGAGGAAAAAATTGCTGAAGATAAAGTTGAAGTCCCCGAATAAGTTGTTAGATTTAGTGTATGTCCAAAAAGGTATACACAAAAAAAGGTGATGACGGCACCACAAGTCTACTGTCAGGAAGAAGAGTTTCCAAAACAATTCAAGAAATTAAAGCTGTTGGTTCATTAGATGAACTCAACTCATTCGTTGGTCTACTCAGGAGTGAGACAGCTAATGCTCACGTTCAATTAGAAATTATTCAGTGGAATCTATTCAATGCTGGATCAATGTTGATCAATGATAATGAAACTGAACTAACTGAGGTAACACAAGAAGATGTGAAAATATTAGAGGAGGCGATGGATACTATGAACAAAGAACTTCCCGAACTCAAAAACTTCATTTTACCAAAAGGTACAAGAGCGGTTGCATTGGCTCACATCTGTAGAACAATTGCGAGAAGAACCGAAATACAAGTTTTGGAATGTAAAATCCTCGATAATTTTATTAAACTTCATCCAATTACAATATATTTGAACAGACTGAGTGATTTCTTTTTTGTACTTGCAAGGTACATCGGTCACAAGGAAGATGTTAATGAAACTATTTGGAAAAATTAATTCAGGATATAATTAACTGAGTCACCAGCTTCGATACCAAGCCTATCGCAGGTGCCACCCATAACCTCGAGTACAATATTACCGTTACCACAGTAGGATGGACAATCATCATCGTTACATGGAGGACAATTGTGATGAATGTTTACGACAACGTTATTTTTGATAACAATAATATCCAAAGGGATAATACAATTCTTCATCCAAAAACATTGTTCGTCACCTCCCATAAGGAACAACATACCGTTGAATGATTCATCGAACGTTTTTTTCATCATTCCAATTTTTTGTTCTTTTGGAGAGACTAAAGTTTTGACATTAAAAATATTTTTCCCTACCTTTACATTCATATTTATAAATACAATGGATAAAAAAAGATACACCGGAGTAATGGTAAAATGTGGAGATAAAGTTCTCCTCGCTAAAAGAAATAGTCAAGGAGCGTTTCCTGGTATGTGGTCAATCTTTGGGGGCAAACTAGAAGAAAATGAAACAACCATGGAAGGTGCCAAACGTGAGTTCTTTGAAGAAACTGCGATTGACATTGATGAAAAAGATCTAAAGTTCATAGGTCTAATTCCGAGACATACTCGTGATGGAAACAAAGTGAAGGGTTTGATGTATGTGTATCTTTTGGATACTCAAAATCCAATTGAACCTGATCTAGAAAACGCGATTGATGGTGAAGAACACACAGAATGGGGTTACTTTTCTTTGGATCAAATCGACCCAATGAAAACAGGACATTATATTCATAGAATAGCAGAAATTATATTACAATGATAGTATTAATATTAATTTGTTCAGTTATCGTTATAGGTATCTATGGTTACTTTGACATGATGAAACAAATAAAAAAGATGGTTGACAAAGTAGATATGTAAAAAAATCTTCGTCAAACACTTGTCAGGACCATATTTTTTACTATGTTTGTAGTCCTTTAATACCTAACGGTATATTTATCACTTACCGAAATTAAGATCTTTGAGGGTAACTACCCTAAGTGAGTACAACCAGAGCATGACTTGGATGGTGACGAGAAAACGGGTAGTTAAGCCATAATTTATATCGCGAGGTAGTAGCAGCGGTAGCTCGCAAGGCTCATAACCTTGAGGTCGTTGGTTCGATTCCAACCCTCGCAACAAAAAAGATTTGACCAATTGAAAAACTTGTCTTATCTTTGTAAACCCTTCGGGTAGTTCCGATGTGGATCTTTGAAATGATGTATTTTTGAACCTGTCCCATTAAGAGTGGGGGGTATTAGAATCAAAAAACATTTAATCAAAAAAAGTTTCCAAAAGTTTGATTGTTTCCCAAAACACACTTACCTTTGTGAAACAAATGAAGGAGACAGGTTGTAAAGATTACCTTCTCCTTCATTTCAAAATGAGTTCTTTGACTAAAGATATTGGGCCGTCTATGGTCCATAAAATAAACTACGAAAGTAGTATAAAGTGGAACACCCTGGTTTGGGTGGTCTGCGGCTTCTGAGGGAAACCTCTTGAGCTCGAGTAGACAAGCAGGATATCATTTGACCTTTAGTACCGAGGGTAACACTGTAGGGAACGTGGTTCGATGAACGGGGGATGCGGGTCCTTCGTTTGAGGTGGGAACACCAACAAGAGTAACCTGTAGAACGATTGCAAGAAGTAAGGTCATCCAACTTTACAATTGCGTTCTTCAATATCCGAGTTGGCTTAAAAACCGAAAGGTAAGTTTCATACCAGGTGGTGCTGATGAAACCTTAACCATTTCTCTACCAAGAGAATCGTTATGAAGTTGACTCACAATATGGAGGTCGGGAGACTTCAGAGGGTAGTTTAGTATCGTGTCGTTCAAAAGATGACATGGCTGGTGACGAGCCGCTACCTTCCTCATCCGTAAACCAACTTTGGAATTGCAATGTCCAAAACATTAAAATTAACAAAGGAGAAGTGCTCGTCAGTTGTGTGTGACAGGTCACTACATAGTCGTGAGATGTTCACGGCCGTGAAGGGTCCCAAGCCCGACATGAGTTTCGAGAAAGTTCTCTAATCCCGCAAGGATGAATTGGTGGGGCACCATCGAAGAGTGATAAGTACCGAGAGAGTCGTATACAACTTAAGGATTGGTTAATCTAATTGACCGTGACTGAGGGTTACCGTTCAAAAGACGGTGGAAATGAAAGGAAACAATAATCTTTCTAAAGATCCTTACAAAATGGTGTATTCTCAACCTATTTTGCCTAACCCTGACCGTTTCTACGGTTGGGGTTTTTTATTTTACAAACTTTGAAAATGTGGGAGATTTCTCCAGTGTCTTTTGAAGATTTGTTTTGTATGATCCTGTCTGTTTCATTTCCTCCCAATAATCTGCGACTTCAGAAGCGAAACTTTTACCCTCGTCGTGGGCTAAAGCAACATAAATAAAATTTCTTGACAGTCTATCCATATTGTAATCTTCTAATTTCTTAACCAAACCTGATAAAAGAATTTCCCTATATGTTGGAGTTATATTCAGGTCCCTAAGAATTTTATCTAATATGTCCAAATCTTTTTCTAACATACTCATAAATATTTTGTAGTGTCGAAATATTGGTATAAATTAGCAAAAACAGATTTATGTTCGATAAACTCATAGAGGTTTTTGTCACCTTCATACACGACATTCTACCATACAAAATTGTTGATCAATGGGAAAAGGGTGTACACCTCAGATACGGAAAATTCATCGGGGTCGTTCACCCTGGATTAAATTGGAAAAGACCATTCTTTGATAAGATTTGGGTAACTCCCGTGATCACTCAAACCGTTAATCTAAAACCACAAACCGTAACATCATTGGATGATAAATGTGTGGTTCTTTCAAGTATTGTTAGATATCACATTTTCGATGTCGAGAAGTTTTTACTCGGAGTAATGCATGCCAATGATGTATTAGTGGACACAACTCAAGGTATTATCAGAGATATGGTTGAAAATACTACTTGGGATGAATTAGTTGATCTTACAAAAATAGTTACTCCTGAGGTTAATCAACATGTAAATAAATGGGGTATAAACGTGGAGATGGTAAGTTTTCCTGATTTAGGTAACATTACCACTTATAGGATTATTACAGATGGTGGTGTTAAAGATCATACTTTTCCTGTTCCTACTGGAAACCAGACTCCATCATGACATCCACGAATCCTTATGATAATCCATGATAATAAATTTGTCTTTGAAAGTCGTGTAAACTATTTCTGCGGATTCTTGTTTGTAGTATAATTTGAAATCACTCGGAAAATAATTCTCTATGTTCGAGTGATTCTGAATGTCTCTGTAGTCACCGTGTTTTTCTTTTGATAACATTTCTATTTGGTCGATTGTTTCTTGACTGTAATTTTTTATAAATGGAATTTGCATTATGTTTTCCGAAAAACTTTCAAGTTTAATCCTATGATCAATTTTTCTTTTTTTTAGTTGATCAATTGAATTTTTCAGAGAGGGTATTAACCATGGATCGGATTCGTTGTAAAATAAATATTCTTTGAGAAACTCTATAAATTCGTCTTTAATGTTAAAAGTGGATCTTATTGTTTTTTTGGGTAACATACTCAATCTGAACATACTTGCAAGAATAGCATAAGGATTTCGACAAGTGATTATAACTTGATGATTCAAATGGTCTTCCATCAGTTTCAAGGTGTGATTATGACTTGGACCCAGATTGATGAATATGAATTTATTATCATCCCAACCGTAGGTGTTGAAATCCAAAAATTTCAATATTCTTGTTATATTTCGCGATCCTGTTTTGGGAGGTGTTAGGACAAAACAGTTGTTTTTTTCACTGAAATTCAGAAAAGTGTTATAGTTTGTGATTTCTACCATTTTTTTTTGTGGTTAAAAAATTTTTGATTACTTTTGTAAAAATAAACGGAAATGACACTTACTCAATACAACATCAGAATCGAGAACGAGAAATTTGGTACACTCTTGAAAGAAACCTTCATTGACCCAATCCAGTACAAACTTTTTCTCAAGATGGTACAATCTTGTATTGAGTTGAAAAACGATTTAACATTCTTCAATGGAACTGATTTCTTTATTCACGTTCCTTACAAACACCTGGTTGAATCAATTATTCTTACCACAACACCTCAGTACAGTGCAGCTGATGTGTTGATCTCTAAATCAAAAATTGAGGCTGAACACACAAAAAAATAAACTATGAAACAATTCACACTCGTACAACTTTTACTTTTGGTTTTGGTTGGATTTCTGAGTTTCAAATGGGGTCAGAATGTAGAAAAAAATAAGTATGGAAAAAAATCAGAGGACACCACCCCTGAGGAAACATCGACAGATTTCAATGATTCTGCAGATGAGGAAATTTATGTTGCTCAAATACTAAACGAACTCCGTAAGAAACCCAAGAAAACTCAAAAGGACAAATACAATATCGGACTTTTGGAAGTGAAACTTCAACAATTAAGAAAAAGAAAATGATTACCATAGACTATATCAAGAAGCATTCCCAACCTCACGATGTTAGTGGTGGTCGTAGAATTAATTTATACAACGACAAATATATTCTTTCAATTGTTGGAGGAGCTCAGGGATTATATGGTGATTTCGAAGAAGATTTTGAAATTGCGATTATTGATCCTACAACAAAAGACTTTATAACTAAACTGTTCATACCTGAAAACGGTGATGATGTGGTTGGATACATGAAATCAAAAGAAGTTGAAAAAATTGCGAATACTTTATTTAAAGAAGGTAGTTTCCAAGTTCGTTAAACTTGGTGGTGGAGCGGCTGTAAAAACCATTCAGCCCCTTTAAGAGGACTTCGGTCCTCTTTTTTATTGCCACCATACTCCGAACCCGCAGTTGTAATAAACTTTGTTGTATGCCTGTGATTTGATTTCATCGAGTAATTCATCTAACTCAGACCAACCACCCATATCTGTGTTATCTATAATCTCTTCAATTGTCATGTACTTTTCTTGTCCATTTTCATCGGTACCTAAAAGTCTCGATTCACCCCAGCCATGATTCGAAACAACATCGTTTTCACTTTCATCTTCATCGTAGAATACTGGGTAAATATGTATGTAAACATATTCATCCCCGTTTGGACCACCCATATCAATCCTCAATCCTTTCTCACCAGTTAATTTTTCTATCGATCGATCACAAAAATCAACAACACCATTTTCACCCATCTCTTTTTTCAAGTCAAGTAAAAAATAATCCAAATTATAATCAACTGAATTTGCTATGGCTAAGATACTTGGATTTGGATATCCAAATTTCGTTAATATTTTTAAGAATGTTAAAACATCCATCACTTGTGGTATTTATTATTAAATAGTTTGAATGCCTGATTACATTATATCAGAATCACAGTTGTCAAAGATAGTGCTTTCAGTAAATGAGCAAGTTACACAAGACAAGATTGATTACTGTAGAGATACTTTTGGACCAAGGACTGCAGAGTTAAAGTTCTGTAGTAAAGCTCAGGCATATATTAAAGCTAACAAAATTTATCAATCGAATTTTCGTGAATATTTGGAGGTATATGTTGGTAATATTGTGTCAGGTAAAATTGCAATGGAGAGATTAACCAAGGATAATCAAATATTGAAGAGTGGAATTCAAGAAATCAAAGATTTTGAAGAGAAGGTTAAAAATTTCTGTAAGAACCTGAATATTGAGGAAATAATAGCTGGGTTGATTGATGATTCCCATGTTTACTACAAAAGACCCGATGGAAAATATAGTGTATTCAACAGAATAGACACCAATTATTCGGCACTTGCGGTTGTTATTACATGGTACTACCATATCAAAGAAGCGTTTGGGATGTTAATAAATGATATGGGTAAGAAATTGAATAAAGTAGATTGGAATGCAATCGTCGTTTCTTGGGTTGACCATTTTTTTGATCCTGAATTAACACCTTTGGATCCAAGAACTGAGGAATGGCAATTAAGTTCCCCGATATTTGAAAAAGACAGTTCACCGCCTTTCGTAGTATTCAATACTTTGTTCAAAGAAAAGAATATAAGATTTGATCATGAAAAGATTTTCAACTCAATTTTAAAGGTATTAAAGTCTGTAAGGGAGAGAGGTAATCAATCGGAAGATCTTTTCCAAAAAATGTGTGAGAAGTACGACATTGAATACATCAGATATGCCAAAGATTATGGTTTTGTTGATAGATTTTTGGGAGTTGATTTCTTGGTTAAAAAAGGTAATGAGTGGCTTCCTGTGCAAGTTAAAACAACTAAGACTGAACCTCAATACAGGATCGAAGAACTTGATTGTGATGAACCTATCGTCGCTGTAAGAGACGGTAATGATTTCAGACTTAATAATGCAAGGGGATTCGAAAGATTTTTCTGTAAGACTCTGAATGTTTGTAGAAAAGATTAGTCTCGGTAGTCTATAAAATAATCTCCAATACCGTCAGATGTATAAAGCCATGTTTTTCCTGCTACTTGATTGAATTCCACATCATCTAAATCATCACTGAAGTAGTATATGTAACTTTCATCTTCTTGTATGAAATCTTCTGGTTCACCGTGACCAGCACCCAAACCTACAAGAACTGTGTTTTCCATAATATCTATTTGGTCAATGGGATCTGCAGTTCCAACTCTAATTTCTGCTAAATTCTCTAAATTTTTGTTCCAAGACACGTAAAGTTTTGTTTCAAACAAAGTTTCGTTGTCTGACTCTAATTCTCCTTGCCCATCACAATCACTACAATCCTGAGATCCATTACCACCACACTCTGTACAACTAATTGATTCATCACCTCCACATTCACCACATTCAATTTCGCCTTCACCTCCGCATTCTCCACATTCCTCTGGACCCTCATCACCAATTACTTTTCCATCTCCACTACATTCAAAACATCTTTCTGTTCCATCTCCATTACATTGAGGACACGTTTCGTGTCCAGAGCCAATACAATTATCACAGTCAACATATCCATTGCCTGAACAGTTATCACACTGGTAGATGTAAGGTTCTCCTGTGTTAACTAATACACCAACTAAGAAAATATTATTTCTTATATTATCGTACATGTCAAATCCACCTGTTCTTTTGAGTGAAATAATCATTAAAAACAGGTTTAAAATGAAAGCAACATCTCGGTTCTTGAGATAATCTGAGTAACGTTTTCTCAAATCTGCCATGTCCTCCCAAGTAAAATCTTCGGGAGTGATTTGATTGAAATTCTTGGCTAATATTTTTAATTTATCTAACAATTAAATCAACTTTAAAAGACATATGGAAAACATGACTTTCGTCAAATCTATAATCGATTTTCCAAATTACACCATCAACTGAGATGAAATCTTGATATTCCATGTTTATTTTTCCATCAGGGGTGATTGGATATTTTGCAACAATTTCTTGTAAGGTTTGTGACATCCTTGAAACATCGGCAGCAAAGTCATAAACTTCTGGATCAATCTTTCCTTGATAATCAAAAGTGATATCAACGTCATACTCTTCAATCATACCCTCTTTGTCTTTTACAAATTCAACATAGAAATCTGTAATAACAAATTGTTTTGCTTCTGTACGGATCAGATAGTTCAATTTATCACTTAATACTTTTTCCTTGTCCATAGTAATAAATATAGTTTGTTTATAACTTTTGTCTTTTATACTTTATACATAAAACCTGATAATATGTCTATCACAGTTAAAGTAACACAAGAAGAAATCCTTAACACACCCAACGATTTCGTTTTGGGTGAACTTGTAAGAAACAAGTATTGGCAAGAAAGAAGAAATCAAGAGGGTCCTCCTGTTGATGATGAACATTTTTTCTTAGATATTACCGAAGATGGTACCGTAAACAAAATTATTCGTCCTTGGGAGTGCACCATTTGCGGTGAGAGTACCAAAGAAGTTGAATATGATTATCTTGCGGGTTATGATCACTTGGCTTGTGTTTTGAAACAAGAGTTAAAACCTAATCCTGATAGTTATGATAAATGTGTTATTTGCGGGAAAGAAACACCCTATCTCGTATCAACACACATCGATCATAGAATTGGTTACGTAGAAGGTGGAGGTCAAGGGTGTTATCAACCAAATATATGTGATAGAGTTTAATGGATATTTCTAAATTTATTTACCACAAGGAAAATGTTTTTTCCGAGGAGTTTTGTGATTCGTTGATTGACCTTTTCGATAAAAAAGAAAAGGATGATAAAGTACACGTTGGATCAATGATGGGTGGGGTTAATTTTGATGTCAAAAACACCACTGAAATAAATCTTTTCGAACATCCCGAACTTGTTAATCATGACAATTTCTTCAGTGTTATTAATAAACATCTCAGTGATCACTTTCTCAATAACTTACCCTACAGATATTCTTTCGATTCAAATATAAAGTTGTTTCCTGGTAATACAACCTACGAAACCTGTCAAATACAAAAATACAAGAAAGGAGAGGGTCACTACGAATCTTGGCATGTTGAGGTCGAAAACTTGAAAAGTGCAGGAAGAGCCTTCTCCATGATTGTATACCTCAACGATGTATATCAAGGGGGTGAAACAGGTTTTCTATATCCTCAACTTAAAGTGAAACCAACCAAAGGATCGTTGGTGATATTCCCAAGTGCATTTCCCTTTGTTCATTGTGGTTATAAACCCATTTCCAACGACAAATATATCATAGCTACTTGGTTAATTTATACTGATTAATTTTTTTTGTAGATTGGAATATGTGCAGTATCTTTGTAATCTAAATCACCACATATGACTACCACAATCCAAGTTTCAGTTCAAGACAAAGTTCGTAACTATCAAGGTCAAAACCGTTTCATCCTTAATCTCAAGGACTCCATGAAAAAATGGGGTGGGTTGACTCCTAAACAACTTGACGCTGCCGAGAAGGCACTCAACTCAGAAACCAAAGTAGTAAAGACCGAGGAAATGCCCGAGGGACTCCAAAGGATCTTGGACTACAAAGGTGAAAACAACTTCGTAAAAGACATTGCCGTTAAGTTTCAGAAGTGGGGAACTCTCACCTCCAAACAAGTCCAAGCGGCCGTGAATCAAATTCAGAAAGAAGAAGACCGCGAGAAGACTGTACGTATGAATTGGCCAACACCCGGTGAAACGATTGTGGTAGGTCGTAAGATCGGTGTTCAGCTTAAAGAAAAGTACGGTCTCGAATTCAACCCTGTTCTTTTGGATATTGTTAAACTTAGGGCGGTTTCTCCAAAAGCGGTTATGTTCGAAGGAAAGATGACTATCAAACGTGGTGACGTTTGTATGTGTTGCGGAAGGACACTAACAGATGAGTTCTCAATGTTGACGAAGATGGGTAAGATCTGTGCAGGTCATATGAAGGTGGAATATATCACAGATGCTTCTCAGGCAGAAGCCTTCCGTGAAAGATATCTTCAGAGAGTTGAAGAAATCGGGGTGATGGAATTTTGGGTTCCTAAAAACCAAATCAAAAAGTGGAATGGATCCACTGAACGTGTCATCCCTATGTTGACAGCCTAATCAAAGACCCCTCCACTTGTGAGGGGTTTTTTCTTAACCATAAGTTAACACCCAATTTAGGTATTCTAACTCTCTGTTTTCTAATTATTGTTGTCAAAACTTACAAAAATGATTAGAAAATTTTTAGTGTGTTTGATGATTCCCTCCATCGGATTCACTCAAGACACTCTGTTCAACAAGACCATGTCAGAGGTTACCATAAGATCTGCGGGAAAGAAAGAATCAAACGTAGCAATTATAAACACGGTTAGAAATAGTTCAGTGATATCCGACGGATTATCAGTGGAGTCAATTAAAAGAACTCCTGACAGAACTGTTGGAGATGCCTTGAAGAGAGTAAACGGTGTAACAATACAGAACGATAGGTTTGTACTCGTAAGAGGATTGGCTGACAGATATAATTCTGTAATCCTTAACAAAACAATATTACCATCAACAGAACCTGATAGGAGGGCATTTTCCTTCGATATAATTCCTTCCAACATGATTGATAATATTATTGTATCAAAATCTGCAGTGGCTAGTTTGCCTGGTGACTTTGGTGGTGGGGTAGTTCAGATAACAACAAAAGAAGTATCAAACAATTTTTTCTCTTTAGGTCTCGGTTCAGGTTACGGGACCGTGTCAACCTTCCAAAAATTCAAATCGGTGGACTTTATTCACTTCCCACAACAGTTTCCTTCAACATATGTCTTCAGAGTAGGTACAAATGGAGATAGGAGATCTTATACGAAATTAATATCGGCACCTTCCCCGAATGAAACATTTTCTTATCCAAACTTAAATGGTAACATATCTTTAGGTATAAAGAAAAATAAATGGAACCTTCTTTTATCAACTGTGGCAAGAAACAATTTTTCTTTGAATTATACTGATAGAAAAGATTATCAGTCATCCACTGAACTTGCATATGATTACAAAGATACTTTATTTACACAGACATCATCCCTGAATGGTTTATTAAATCTTACTTATTTGGGAGAAAACAGATTCTCTTGGAAAACACTATTCAACCATCAGAATGAAAAATCATTCCTCACAAGAAACGGTGAAAACTATGATAATGTACAAGATGTCAGAAGTAATTCATCTAATAACATCATAAAAACTGTATTAAACACTCAATTCGATGGTAAGATAAAATCGTTTGACTTTAACGTTGGTTGGAATTTGATGCTCAGGGATCAACCTGATTACAGAGTAAATCCAATCACAAAGTCCTTAGGTACTAATACCCCGTTCACAACCGCTTGGAGGGACACTTATAGATTTTGGTCCGTAATGGATGAAAATTCATTCAATGGATCTGTAAACAAAACATTCGGTGACGTAAAAATAGGGTCTTCATATCTGAAAAAAATCAGAAATTTCAAGGCCAGGATATTCCGATATGATGCTGTAGATTTGATGAACGAAATAACAAATAATACGGACCGTTATACGGCTGATTTTGATCTTTTGGGTGGATATATTCAAATTGATAAAAACTTCGGAAATTGGAAGGTAAATGGAGGTTTGAGAACAGAGTATAACATCTTCAATGTAAACACATCAGACTTCAGTGGACAGAAAGTAACCGTTGATAGAAATTATCTGGACCTTTTACCCTCAATTAACCTAAGTTATAATTGGACAAAATCAAAATTGAGATTATCAGGATCCAAAACACTTGCAAGACCTGAATTTAGAGAAGTTGCAAATTTTGCTTATTATGACTTTGTCAGAAATGCTCAACTCTTGGGTAATCCGAATTTGGAAAAGTCTGACATATACAATTTGGATTTCAAATTTGAATACTATCCAAAGACAGGAGAGAATATCTCCATTGCACTATTCACTAAAAACTTCTCAAAACCCATCGAACAAATTGTTGCGGACGGATCGGTACCTTCAAATTTATTATTAACCTACACGAATCCGAAGTCTGCCAAGGTATATGGTGCTGAGTTCGAAATCAGAAAGAAAGTATCCAATTGGCTCGAAATCTATACAAACACCACATTGAATATGTCAGAAGTTGGAATTAACGGAAATAAGAGACAACTCCAAGGACAGTCAAATTATGTGGTAAACGGTGGTTTAAATGTAATCAAAGGTAAAAATAATTTTTCATTGACCTACAATAAAGTTGGGGAAAGAATATCAGCAGTTGGATTCCAAGGATATCCTGATATATTCGAGAACGCAAGAGATATAATTGATTTTGTGATTCTGAGAAAAATTAAAAATGGTGAAATAAAATTATCGGTTGGAGACATTCTTGCACAACCATCAAAATATTTTCAAAAAATAAACAACAGAGATCTGATCAAAACAAATAATGAACAATCAGTTGCTCTTTCCTTAAATCTAAATTTATGAAAAAAATCTTTTTGATTTTATGTTTATCAACTTCGTTGATTAGTTGCGAAAAGGAGTTGGGTGGTGGAGATCCACCTGTTAATGTTCCATCACTTACAACTTTGACCGGTAACATAAATCAAACCACAACTTTAACGTCTGACAAAGTTTGGACTCTGAAAGGTTATGTTTATGTGACCGATGGTGCGAAGTTAATCATTCAACCTGGCACAAAAATCATTTCCGACTTAGCTGAAAAAGGTGCACTTTGTATTGAAAGAGGTGCTCAAATAATTGCTGAGGGAACATCACAAAAACCCATCGTCTTCACATCAGGTAATGCTGAGGGACAGAGGTCACCAGGTGATTGGGGTGGAATTGTAATCTTAGGTAGAGCAACCACAAACAGATCCTCAGAACCAACAATAGAAGGTGGAATAGGTAGACCATATGGGGGTACAAATGACTTAGATAACAGCGGGATATTAAAATATGTCAGAATAGAGTATGCAGGAATTGCTGCTCTACCTAATTCGGAGATAAATGCTCTTACATTGGGTGGGGTAGGAAGTGGAACAATAATCGAGAACGTTCAAACAATTTATGCTAACGATGATGCATTCGAATTTTTTGGTGGTACTGTGTCTCCAAAAAATCTATACGCATTTGCAACCGCAGATGATGATTTTGACTTCGATTTTGGTTACAGAGGATTGGTATCGAATGGAATTGCAAAAAGAGACCCACAGTTCGTAGACAACGGTGATGCCGGAAATGGGGTCGAGTGTGATAACGATGGTACAGGATCTTCGGCACAACCTTTTACAAATCCAATTCTTTCGAATATGGTATTAGTTGGTCCTAACAGCTCAACATCACTTCCAAACCATAACTTGGGTTTGAGGTGGAGAAGATCAACTAGATTCAACATTACCAATTCTATAATTGCAGGTTGGATGAAAGGAGGATTCTCGATAGAATCAAATGAAACTGCACAGGCATATAAAGATGGTATATCTAAGTTTGAAAACAATATTATCGGGGCTTTTGATCCGTTAATGAATTTCAAATCAACCTCAACATTATTCACGGCTTCGGAAATGAAAGTTAAGGCACTTTCACAAGGAAACTCCGAGAGAGTATATTCGACATCGGAATTAGAAGTTTTGACAAACCCGAGTTGGACACAAGGATGGACACGTTTTCCGTCAAAAGGTAACTAAAAAGAAAGACCCCTCCACTTGTGAGGGGTTTTTTATTATACTTCTAATATGAAATACAGAACAAGGAAGTTAATCAAACCAGGCGATCTAAATGCTAGAGGAACACTCTTTGGAGGACAGGTTCTGAAGTGGATTGATGAGGAGGCAGCAATCTTTTGTATATGTCAGTTAGGATCGGCTAATATAGTAACCAAGGCAATGTCCGCTATAAACTTCGTACAGACCGCAAAAACGGGAGATATTGTTGAGATTGGATGTGAGGTTGTCAAATTCGGAAACACGTCTATAACGGTCTCCTGTGACGTTAGAAACAAGAATACAAAACAATCAATTATTAGGATAGATGAAATAGTTTTCGTATTATTGGACGAAAACGGAAAACCCAAGGTACATGGCAAGTCCAAGACACGACATACAGAAGATGGTTGATGAAGTTATGGAAAACTTTGATTTCAACAAAGTTTATCTGACGATGAAAGCCCTAAAATGGGGATGGACAACTGTTCCCCAAACTCCACCTCCAATTGACAGACTCAAACAAACTGCCGAGTACTTACTCAAAGGTTGTATAGAAGGTGCGGTACAGTGTAAAAACCTCCAACCTGAAGTTCCCTATCTACATGCTACAGGTGGATTCAAAGCATATTGTCACATTAACAAATATAAACACGTTACTTCACTTCACCTTGAGTTTATCGTCTCAGAATGGGAGACAGATGGAGACTAAACCTATTTATTTCATAAACTTTTTATGTTAGTTTTCAATTATGATTAACTTTAAACTCCCCAAATACCTGAAGACACAATATGCTACGGAATATCCATTTCCTCATACTGTGATTGATAATTTCATAAACGAAACATTTCTCAACAAAGCCATAGGTCAATTGAACCAAGTGGATTGGGGTTATGATGAAGGAGAAGTTGGTGAAGGACATCAAGTTAAAAAACTCTACTCACCACATAAGGTTGGTATGTGGAATCATATGCCAGAACACGTTTCAAATGTATTGGATTTTCTGAACTCAGTTGAGGTCCTAAAATATTTGGAAGAACTTACAGGTATAAAGGATTTGATCCCCGATCCTGAATTTTATGGTGGAGGTTTACACCGTATTCAAACTGGTGGTAAACTATCCGTTCACGTGGACTACAACTATCATCCGATCACAAAATTACATCGAAGAATAAATCTTTTGTTATACCTCAATAAAGATTGGAAAGAAGAATGGGGTGGTGATTTACAACTTTGGACGGCAGATCTAAAACACTGTGTGAAAAAGATCCTTCCAATATACAACAGAGCCGTGATATTCAACATATCTGACAAGGCTTATCATGGTCACCCTGGATCATTGAAATCCCCCGAAGGTATTGATAGATACTCTTTCGCCCTTTATTATTTTACAAAAGAAAGACCTGTAGAGGAGATTACTGAACCTCACATGGCAATTTTCGAAGATGTATGAAAACAAAATTACCTTTAGCTCTCGTATATGGTTGGGATAGATTGGGTACACATGAAATTGTTTCTGATGTATATTATTGGGAGGGATTGAATGAAAAAGTAGTCGTTCAATCAGTCAACGATTTATCTCAATTCAGAGAAGATTTCATCAAGTATGATCCTGACGTTATAATCTCAATTGGTTCTGAATTTGTATCAAACCTTGATTCACTCAATAAAAGAATTGTACATATTCAGGAAATGATTCCTGATAACATTCTCGCAAACGTAATTGTCTGCCAGACTACTTTTAAAAACTCCTCAGAGATCAGGCCAAAGTTTTCAATATTCACACCAACATATAAGACAGGAGATCGAATCTACAGAACTTATGAGGGTCTTTCAAATCAAACTTATACTGATTGGGAATGGGTAATAGTTGATGACTCACCTGATGAGGACACATGGGACAAAATTCAAGAGATAGCATCCCAAGACTTCAGAGTTAAACCATTCAAAATTTCTCCAATAAGTGGTGGAATCGTTGGGTTAGCGAAGAACAGAGCTTGTCATCTTAGTGATGGAGAATGGTTCGTAGAACTTGATCACGATGATTATCTGATTCCTACCTGTTTAGAAGATCTTGACAAAGCATCGAAAATGTATCCTGATGCGGGATTCATGTATTCAGAGGTTTGCGAACTATATGACGATGGTGAGATGAAATATTATACTGGTATATGGGGGGAAGAGGGATATGCAAACCCTGAAAATGCTTTTAACTGTGGTTATGGAATTCACCAATGGATTGAAGTCGAGGGTAATAAGTTTCTGAGTCATCGATATTCAGATATCAATCCACTTTCAATTAGATATAATTTTTCGATGCCGAATCATGTGAGGAGTTGGAGAAGAGACGTATACTTTAAGGTGGGTGGACACAACAAAAGGCTCCCCGTTGCAGACGACTTTGAACTGATAGTAAGAACTTTCTTGGAGACTAGATTCATACACATAAAAAAACTACTTTATCTCCAATACAATAACAGAAATAGTACTGTTGATAATAATGTTATTGACATCAACAGAAGAGCACGACTGATAAAAGATCACTTCGATCAAAAAATACATCAAAGAATAATTGATTTGGGTTATCGAGATTGGATGTGGGATGAATTAGAAAACAGATCATTTTTGAATTTCGGTGACAAATTGAAATACTACAAAGATGAAGAAGTTATGAATTACATCTATTTATAGTTGTGAAATTAGCTTTAAAGAAAATAAGACAAAATTTAAGACCAAACCAAGTTGGGATAACATTGGACTTCTTGAAGTTTCTTCAAGACAATGCTCCATTGAACAGGGATTTAGTTATCGTATTTCAAGACAAGAGAAACGAATCCGTTACCACAGGTAAAAACTTTGATGGAAAGTTAGTTGTTTTTACCAAAAGTAGGATTTTAATTGATATTCTTAGAACTTTAGCACACGAATGGGTTCACAGCTTACAGGAACAAGACCCTCAGAATTTAAATAAAACAGAAAGAGAGAGTGAAGATCATGCTAATTCACTTGCGGGTTATCTTATTAGAAAGTTTATGAAAGAAAATCCCGAACATGAGGTTGAATCATACAAGGACTAATTAATCTTTCCTTTTAAAGAAAAGAGATGAATTTTATAAAATGAGATTGTATAGAAAAATACTTAGATTCATTTTTGGAATTCCGAAAAAAGAATTGACTTGGAATGTTAGAGATTTCAAAAAAGCCGTTTCCCTATTGAAAAGGTTTGATAATCCTGAGAACGAAAAAGTTTCTCTTTGGAAATCATATAAAAACCCTTGGTTCGACTCGGTAGATATTTTACACAGAGCAAATATTATAATTCGGAAATCTCAGCAAATATAACATCAGTACAACATATAGATGTTTGTAGTGATCTTTGGGTTTTCATTTTGATTTTGTTTTGAAGATTTCTTACAACTTCATTTCTAACCGAAGTTGGTAGATCAGTATACACTTTCAATCCATAAACCCAATCACACATTGCGGTTCTATGTTTGGACCCAAAAACGAAGAAAACATTTACCTTACTTAGGTCCATAAATTCATTCTGTTTGATCAATTCATTGACCAACTTCTGAATAAATCTTTTCATCATATCATTCCCTTCAACTGGCATAGAAATGTGTTATAATTATAAATATGAAAAAAAATGATTCTGTTGGTATTTTTATCCCCATAAAGATAGGGGATTTAATTCTTACAGGGAGATTCAAAAACAAAAAAACTATTGTGAAAACAATAGGGGTTGACGAATATGGGATGCCAACCGTAAATGGTAAAAGAGTCATGAATTTCAGAATACCACCAAAAGAAGAAAAGAAATGAATTTTATTCACTCCGAAAAAACAGTTTGGATTCTACCTGAAAGAACTGCTACAAGGACAGTCGGTCAACTATTAAATTTTTGGGAAGTACAGATATTTGAAGGTAATCAATATAAAACATGTGTACCAAACAAAAACATCAATGGAGAGTTTTCACAAGGGTTACGCCACGAATGGAACATACCTCAAACATTTTTTCATTATGATTTAATATTGAATGTAAGAAATCCTTATACAAGAATGAAAAGCTACTATTACTCACTTTTCCTTAAAAATGATTGTAGTGGATCGGGTGACTGTCACATATCCTTTCTTGAATTTTTACAAAAATACGTGCCAGATTACGGTGGAATGTCATATCACTTTGGATTTGAGAAAGTTTTCACGGAAATTAAACCACCCAAGTACGTAGTAAAATACGAGAATTTGGCGGAAGATTTGATGAAAATACCATTCATAAATAAAAAACATAATGAATCCGAGGAGTTCAGGTCTGAGTGGGATAGAGTTGTGACTAATAACATTTTCAATAAAGAAACAAAAGGAAACTCCTACAATTATAGCGAACAAGAGGCAGAATTAATCTACAATAGTTTTCAAAAACAATTTGAATTATTTGGTTACGAGGAAAATAGTTGGCGGTATTTATAATCATGAATAAAAATAAAATTCATGAGAAGATAGAAGACGTTGCAGGTGGTTCTCCCTTGTATCATCACACCTCTGAGGAAAGAGCAATATCAATACTCAATCAAAACAAACTGAGAGGTAGTTTACCTGATGATGATTATCTACAAAAAGATAAGAGATTAAGAGATACCAAAAACCAATCTGCGGTTTCATTTACGAGAGACAAAAACTTCCAACCTGGTATCAGTATAGGATCTTCTTGGGAAATGCCTAAAGATCTTAATGTCATATTTGTTTTGGATAGAAACAAATTAGCCACAAGGTATAGAATAGAACCTTTCAATTACTCATATTTGGATCCTGATTTCAAAGATCAACCTTACGAAAAAAATGATGAACTTGAGGAAAGAGTACTAACCAAATATATTTATCCATTAGACAAATACCTGTCAAAGATAATTTACAAGGGTAACGACGAAGAAGTGAAAAGAAAATTAGAACAATTTACAAAAGGGAAAATTAACGAATTAGCTCCAACCTCTAATGGGGTGAAAGAATTCCTTGCCGATGTTAAAGAAAATAAAGGTGCATTAAAAGCACTTGGTTTCCGTACTATCAAAGATCTCGAAAATTATATCTACGATTCTGACTACAAAGATTTTCAGGAGTTGAAAAAGGAACTCAAGAAGTTCTTGGGTAGAGATGTGATTGAGGAACAAGAACAACTCGAAAGAATACCCAAAATCGCAGTTAAGATTTTTAATTACGTTGATTCATTACGTAAAGAAAACCCGAAATACAAAACGAGAAGTGAGATAGAAGAGCTTATCGGTAGAACTTTGACTTATATGGGAATGGAAGAAGGTCTTAAAAAGTATTATACCGAACTCTACATTGCCAATCGAAAGAAAACAAAAAAATGGGAAGATTTAGGTCCTGAAGATATCATCGATCCAAGAACCTTAGCGGGTAAAACAACGACGAACCCAAATGCTTATCAGTACACCAAAGCAATGTTACCATTCAAAGGATCTAATTTACAGGGCTTATGGGAAAAAGATAGAAAAGGAATTCCAATTTATGTTGTTTTATCTTATAGATGGTATCCAATATTTTTGAACAAAGAAGGAAGATGGTACGAAGTCGTAGATCGTTATTCTTCTTCAACTGCAAGACAAATATACAACTCAGATCCAACTCAACTGAGTACGAGATGGGATAAAAATCTTGAAGTTCCTGTTTACCTTGTGAATCCTGACGAGATGAAAAAACTCAGAAATGGTTTGAATCATGAAGAGTTGATGATCGGCAAAAGAGAACGACTTTTAGGTTCAAGAGAAGATCTACAAAAGAAGAGAGCTCAATTTTCCAAAACATGGGGTGATGCAAGTTGGCCAAGAATACAAGGAGAGGAACCTGAGGTCCCAACCAAAATCAAATACAAAATCAAGGACGTAATCCAAAAAGACAATAAAGTAATAATCCAAGTGGATATTGTTGATGTGAAAATAAGGAGAGGAAATGTAGGTATCGACACACCTCAGAATTATCTTAAGGGAGAACTTCCTGGTATTACGAAAGAAAAAATCGAAAAATCCGTAAAAAGTGATTTGGTGAGAAACTTCAAAGAGTTTATAGGAAATAGATTACCAAGTTATTACGATAACTTAGATTTAAAAGATTCCTTGATTGATTTCGAATTCAATCACGTAAAGAAGAGTTAGTAAACATCATCATCTTCTTCATCGTAGAAGTCTGCTTCACCCCAATCAGTTGCTGGGTGTGACTCCCACTCAAAGTTATTATTAAACCAATCCATAATTAGATCGCCTGCTCTTTCACCGAAGAGTGTTATCATCTTTTCCAAGAAGTGAGGATTGATAGATAGGTAGTCTTCAAATGTATCAAAATATCTCATTCTGTTACCGAATACGGCAATGTCACCAAAGTCTTCAACTTCCCAAGTAAATACATCCATGTACTTATTGAATACTGCTTGTAATCTATCTTCTGTGATCAAATATTTCATACTATCTATAAATAGATTGATTTATATTTATGAGTATGGAAAGGCACTATTTTGATTTCAAAAAACTTCTGAATGACGGGATCATATACATCACCCAATGTATGGATTTGAGCACAGGAAAGATGTGTGAACCCGAAATAGATCCGATGACGGGGGAATACTCTGATCCACGTGACTTTTCCAATTTAATTACATTATACAATTTACGTAACCCTGAAGCTGGCACCCAAGATCATATATTCAAAGCCATGAGAAACCTAAGACCCGATCTTGTCGACCAATGGCAAAGAGATCAGAAGACACTTGTGGACGCAAAATACAATCAGATACTATGGGGGATCAATCAGAAGAACAAAAGACCTGAGGATTATTTGGCGGACAAACCAAATAAAGAAATCAAAAGAATAAGTGATATCATTTCGGGACAAGACGTATCACAACAATACCCAAAAAACAGTATTTCCTTTTACGATACAATGTAATTAGAATTGATCCTGGCGTCTATTCTTACCAAGCTTGGTCAATAGATAAGCACACAACCAAACAAATACAAAGATTTGACCTGTTACAGGATAACCTGTGATTTTAAACGCTAAACAGAATATACCTGTTACAAAGAATGTCTTGACCATTGTATACGAATTTACTTGCAAATATACGGAACAATATTTGAATTCAATTTATTTTTTTCTTATTTTTGTCACATGGAAAAATTCATTCGCTGGTACCTACTAATCCTTTTCACATTTTTCGCTTAATCCATTTTGCTCACTAAGACAGTCACGTTAGTAGAATTAGTGATTTCACCATATACAGGTCGGCTATTGACCCACACATCAACCAATCTTTCTGCAACCCTCTCTGAACATGAAAACATGGACTGAATTTTCTTGATCAAGATGTCCTCCAACTGAAACCATTGCATATTTTTATCGGGGACACAAATACAATGACCAAACTTTGTCTTTTTGATATAAACGTCGGGATTGGATCCACTGAGATATTCGAACACTAACTTCTCCATTTTGCAAAAATACAACAATTATTCTTTCTTTCAAATTACAGATTAACTAAATTTAGGAGATGAAAAATCTTCCAATATTCCGAGTGATCAAGCACACATATTATGAAAAGTGTAATATTAAATCAGAACGATATACCATACAAGTTAAAAAGAAGTTTTTATTCTTTTGGGAAAGGTGGTATACAATAAAAGAAATGGTTTGTGGAATAGGAGACTGTTATAAAACCGCAATCCATTTTGATTCGGAGTCAGAAGCAATTTACGCAATTAAGAATTTACAGAACGGTTACTTAGCCGACGGATGGACAGGGGAAGTGTCGACCGTACTAGATTTTAATCGTCAATCAATTTAAAGTCTACAAAAATATCACCAAGAATTTCGGGGGTTAACATTCTCCATAAACTTATGGTATCTTCCACTATTTTGATATAGTCTTCACGAGTCGCGAAATCCTTTTTCATGTAATAATTAACACGGTAATATCCACCATCCAGACCAAACTGTTCGACCTCAACATGGTCGATCTCAGGGTACTGAGGGACTATAATTCTTTCACATACTTTTTGTAGCTGACTTACCATAATACAAAGATAAATATTTATTCTTATGAACTTGCATGAAGAGACAAATAGGATCAAACAAATGATGGGGATTAATGAAAATACTTTCCTTAAAAGAAGGGTTTCTATGCACGAGTTAACTCAAGCTTTCGAAGACTCTCTTAACTATGCAACTCTCCAACTTCAAAGTCAAAAAAGCCGTGGACAATCAATGTCATTAGGAAGTTTTGCAGGTAATGTAATATCAATGACCATAGATGATATACATCCACAACTTATTGCAGACAAAGAAGATTTTCCATATGATGAGGTGTACAACTTTATTGCAATCGAATACCAAGAACCTATTATCACCACGTATAATCACCACAAATAGATTATCCACCAAGTTCGTTCATTTCGGACCAAAAACAATCCACTACACTAACGTTCCGTGGATGGTCCTTCATTCACTCTCTTGTTGTATAATCGTCTAATCCTTAGTAAAGATAGTTACATCATCAAAATAAACACCTGATGGGGGACCAACTGATCTAAAAAGTGTGGTTACATCCTCTTGTATATCTCTTTCCACCCTATCAGGTAAATTTCCGTAAGACTTAGGATCCACCCATATCTCCAAATTATAGTACTGACTGCCCGCATAGAAACGAGTAGTCCAAACAAAGTCATCAATCCATGGGTACTTAGGCATTATAATCTTTCTAATCAATCCGTACAGAACTCTTGTTTCCATATGAATAAATATCAATTTATCCAAATCTACAATTTTTTATGAGTTTTGGAAAAATATAGAACCATCAAATTTCTCCAAATCCCCCACCTTATAGGTTGTCCCCCACTAATGAATGAACAATGTGAGATGGTGATGGAATAGTTTTCAGGTATAACCGAAAAAGACTACACTTCGTGATGATTATTCGGTTATAACCATAAACTTTTACAAGGGGTAAAGATATAAGTTTACTTTCATACCCATAGGGTAAAGTTATAACTTGACTATCCCCACAAATTCCCACCATATATGAGATGTTCTCGTTGAAGGGGACTGTAATAACCACCACATGAGGGGTCATCTAAAACATAACTCGTTGAAGATTAAAGGTTCGTAAACTCACTCCCCCGACCTTTCACCTAACTATCCCTTTTTTGCTGGAAAATATAACACTAAAAAAACTGGTCCTGGCACTATCAGGAGAGGGGAAAAAGTGGTCTTTATACTATCAGGAACAACAATAGTGGTGGTAAAATGTGGGAATGAGTGGTGGGGAAAAGTGGGGAAATATGTGTCGAGGGGATTATCCCCCATCTAACACTCCCCTGACATTTTGACAAATCCAAATATTTCTCAACAAAGTTATCCACATTGTCATATTGTCAGAGGGGTTTTTATTCACATTTGTATAATTTTTTATATGTTCCAAACATGTGGAAAACTTTATTTATCCCCAAGGTTACACGACAAGATGACACCCATGCGAGGGTGGAGATATGGAATGAGGAGGAAGAGGTGGGGACACTATACTACGAGAGACCAAAAGTGGGGTGGACAAAAAAACCCATCTCAACGAATGAGTGGGTCTGCGTGGATGCACA
>Ga0129336_10000125_pt1 | contig 38091 bp, 57 predicted proteins | sample CPB6_02_DNA_FD_96878 | JGI IMG/M metagenome (GOLD analysis project Ga0129336, IMG submission 96878) | Freshwater to marine salinity gradient microbial communities from Chesapeake Bay, USA - CPBay_Sum_0.6_0.2_DNA | ecosystem: Environmental > Aquatic > Marine > Coastal | place: USA: Chesapeake...
AAGCAGCGGTAATACCCCGACTGTTGTTGGGCAGTATGGTGCTTACGGCATTGGTTCGGGTGGCACATCGTCGAGCATTACTGTTGGTGGTTCTAACTACAATCTTTACACTTTTACTTCTGACGGTAACTTTGTTGTAACTACAGCAGGTTTGTTTGATGTTCTGCTTATTGGTGGCGGTGGCGGAGGCGGAGGTTGTTATAACGATAATGTCGCTGGCGGTGGCGGAGGTGGCGGTGGTGTATTAGGTATTAACAGCACAACCAGCATTTATCTTGACGCTGGAACTTATTCCGTTGATGTCGGTGCTGGTGGTGCAGGAACAACCGCAACAGCAAACGGTGGTATCGGTTTGAAATCATCTATCGGCACACAGATATCTGTTGCTGGTGGTGGCGGTGGTGGCTGTTATGACGGTCAATTAAATATGTATCCAACAGGTGCGTCTGGTGGTGGCGTTTTTGATGCAGCCGTAAGTGGCACGGGTTCGGTTTCTTGCGATAGCAATGTTGGTAATAATGGTGGTGGTTCTACTGCTAGCAATGGCGCTGGTGGTGGCGGTGGTGCTGGTGGTGCTGGTGGTAATGCAACAGGAACAACTGGTGGCACGGGCGGAAATGGAAAAGACATCAGCACATTTATTACTGGCTCAACTTATTATGCTGGTGCTGGTGGTGGCGGTGGTGGCTCAGTTACAGGCGGAACAGCAGGTAATGGTGGTGTCGCAGGTAAGATATCAGGTGCAGGCAACAATGGTGTGAACTATGGTGCTGGTGGCGGTGGAACAGTTGATGCTTTGCAGTCAGGTAACGGTGCGGCAGGCGCAGTATTTATCAGGTCGAAAACAAGTGCTGTAGCGAATTTGAGTGGTTACGGTGTTGCTTCTGGTGGTAGTTCTTCAACGATTACTGTTGGCGGTCAGAGTTACACGCTGCTGTCGTTTACTTCGGATGCGAATTTGACTGTTAGCACGGGCGGTTTATTTGATGTGCTTCTTGTTGGTGGTGGTGGCGGTGGGGGTGCAAGAAACGACTCTGATAGTGCTGGCGGTGGCGGAGGTGGTGGCATTTTGCAATCAACAATTTATTTGAATGCAAACGCATCCATTAAAGTTGGCGCTGGTGGCGCTGGCGGTGGCGGTGTAGGTCGTAACGGTTTTGGTTCTTCAATCGGTTCAACTGCTTTAAGTTTGTCGGTTGTTGGTGGTGGTGGCGGTGGTAGTTCTGGTGGCGGTAGCACTCGTGTTGGCATGGTTGGTGGTTCTGGTGGTGGTAGTGCTGCAAATGCTGGCGTTCAAGTTGCAGGTGCAGCAGCGTCAATAGATGTTGTTACGGGTCAAGCAGGTGGTGCTGGGAATACAAATGCTGGCGGTGGCGGTGGCGGTTTTACAGCGGTTGGCGGTGCAGGTAACGGGGGCACGGCAACGGGTGGTGCTGGTGGCGCAGGTTACGATGTCAGTAACTTTATCGGTGGTTCAGCACTTGTAAAATCAGGTGGGGGCGGCGGACAAGGCACAACAGGCGGTGCAGGTGGTTCTGGTGGCGGTGGCACAGGTGCTAGCGGTGCAGGCGCAGCAACAGCAGGCACAGCAAATAGTGGCGGTGGTGGTGGTGCAGGCAATACTGCACAAGCAGGCGGTTCTGGCATCGTCTATGTCAGGTTCAAAATCTAAATAAATCACACAGGAGAATAAACAATGTCAGCACAATACTTCGCACAAATCGACGACAACAACGTAGTAACCCATGTCGCTGTAGTGCAACGAGAGTTCCTTGAAGCGAACCCTCAACGCTATGAGGGTCGTTGGGTTGAAACTTTTTTTGATACTGAGGGTAAAACTTATGCTGGTATCGGATACACATACGATGAGGTGTCACAGGATTTTGTTGCGCCTGTAATGCCTGAGGTTGAGGTTTAGTTATGTCCGCTAGGTTGATGGGTTATGTTTCAGCAAGCAACACACCAACTTTGGTTGCTGCAATTTCAGGATATGGTGTTGCTACGGGTGGAACTTCATCAACTATTACTATTAATGGTCAAAGTTATACTTTGTTAACATTTACCTCAGATGGAAATCTTGTTGTTTCTACTGCTGGTTATTTTGATATTTTGATGGTTGGTGGCGGAGGTGGTGGCGCTGGTAGTGGTGGTGCTGGAAACAATTATGAACAAGGCGGCGGTGGTGGAGGTGGTGTTTTAGTTGCCTCGGGAGATTATGGACTTTTACTAGATACTGGTACTTACGCTGTTGATGTTGGCGCAGGTGGTGGTGCGGGTGTTGCTGGTGCGAAAAGCGACATAACGATTAATTTGTTAAGAACACCACTTATTAACGGTGGCGGTTTTGGTGCATATCGTGGCATTACTGGTGGTGCTGGTGCGAATGGTGGCGGTGGTGCATATAACACAACAGCAGGTGGTGTGGGTAATCAAACAGCATCAACAACAGGAACTATTAACAACGGTTTAATTCGTTATAGCGGTTATTCTGGTGGTACTGGTAGTAATGACGCAGGAGGCGGTGGCGGTGGTGGTGCTGGTGGTGCAGGTTCGGCTGCTGTTGCTCAAAACGGTGGTGCTGGCGGTAACGGTGTTGATATAAGCGCATTTATTACTGGCGCAACATATTATGCTGGCGCAGGTGGTGGAGGAGGCGGTGGCACGGGTGGTGGTGCAGCAAGCCTTGGTGGTGTTGCAGGTAAAACATCTGGCACAGGCAACAATGGCGTAAATTATGGTGCTGGTGGTGGTGGCACATATTCCGCATCTTTGGGTGGGGCAGGTGCAGCAGGTGTTATCTATGTAAGGTTTAGAAATTAGTTATGGAACGACAATACTTTGCACAAGTTGACGACAACAACATTGTCACAAAAGTTGCTGTTGTCACACGAGAATTTTTAGAAGCAAACCCTAACCGCTATACAGGTAAATGGGTTGAAACATTTTTCAACACCGAAGGCAAGGTTTACGCTGGTGTCGGTTACACCTATGACGCTGTGAACGATGTGTTCGTAGCCCCACCAGCCCCAGAAGTAGGAGAAAACAATGAAAATCAGTAAACAACAAAAAGCAGCACTACAGTCATATTTCCGTAGCGTTGTCGCTGCTGTCGTTGCTGTTGCCGCTACAGGTAACTATGCGCCAGACGACCTAGGTAAAGCAGCAGTTGCTGCGTTGATTCCACCAATTTTACGTTGGGCTAACAGTAATGACCCTGCGTTTGGACGGGTTGTACAAAAATAATGCCATTAGTGGTTGCACCTATAAAGTTTTGCAGCCATCTAGCAGGTAAAAAACCCAGTCAAGTTACACCAGATATTTTGCGTAAATGTTCTGGTGGTGGCAAAATGGAGTTATGTGCTGCTGATGCGTGGGATGCGATGGTTGCCGCCGCTGCTGCGGACGGCATCACTTTAAAACCAACCAGCCTAGGTGACCAGTTTCGTAGCATTGAACAGCAGAAGACAGCGTTTCTGCAACGTTATAGAAAAGAACCTGTTGCTAATTCTACTAGTAGGACGTGGAATGGTCAGAAGTGGTGGTTGAAGCGTGGGTTTGCGCCTTTGGCTGCACCGAATGATGACCCTAAGACTTGTAGCCGTCATATGCTTGGTTTGGCTGTTGATGTTGCAAACGCTAGTGGTAAAGTTTTGAAGTGGTTGCAGGATAATAATGAGAGGTTTGGTTTTAGTCACGAGGTTCAGTCTGAGCCTTGGCATATCCGCTATGTTGCTGGGGATGATGTTCCTAGTGCGGTTTTGGAGTTTTTGCAACAATCTAAATAACAATCTGTTAGGATGGTGTTATGCGTAAATGGTTTGTAGCCTTTATTGTCGCATGTCTGGTTGTGCCAATCAGTCATGTTCATGCTGTATCTAGAGAGTTAGTTGGTAAGTGTGGGCATTGGTTGGATGATGCGTTGGATGTAGGTTGGTCTAGAAGTGATTTATCTAAACTAGATTATATTATGTGGCGTGAGTCACGTTGTTTTCCTAGGGTGTTTAATTCATCTGACCCGAATGGTGGGTCTGGTGGTTTGCTGCAAATTAACCAGTTTTGGTGTTTACCTAATAAATATAATCCTAGTGGTTGGTTGCAGTCGCAGGGGATTCTTAATTCGTGTAAACAGTTGTTGATTCCTAGGGTGAATTTAGAGGCTGGTTTAGCGATTTTTGAGTATTCGGAGGAACGTAACGGTAATGGTTGGCAGCCTTGGGGTAAATAATGGAATTAAATGAACTGTTAAACGAAGCAGAGTTTCGTAAGTGTCGTGGACCTGAAAACGCTAATGTTGATGAACAGTTGGCTGCGTTTACATATTTTTGTGAAAAGTATTGGTTTGTTAAACATCCGCAAAAGGGACGTATTTTGTTTAAGTTGCGTCCAGCACAGATTGAAACTGTTCATACTTGGATGAGTGAACGTTACAGTATTGTTTTGAAGGCTCGTCAGATTGGTTTCAGTACTTTGGCTGCTGCCTATAGTTTTTGGTTGGCATATTTTTTTGCTGACCGTTTTATTGTTATGTTGTCACGTACTGAACGTGAATCTGTGAAGTTGCTATCCAAGGCTAAGTATGGTTACAAGTTTTTGCCGCAATGGTTTAAGTTGCGTGGTCCGCAACAGGTAACTGAACATCAACTGAAAATGGTGTTTGATAACGAGTCCGCCATAGAATCATTACCTAGTAGCAATGACCCTGCTCGTGGCGAGTCGGTGTATTTGGTTATTGTGGATGAATGGGCGTTCTTACCTAATGCTGAGGAAGCGTGGGCTTCTATTGAACCTGTTACTGACGTTGGTGGTCGTGTGATTGGTTTGTCTACTGCTAATGGGTCAGGTAATTTTTATCACGAGTTGTGGGTTGGTTCTCAAACCAACGCCAACAAATTTAAAGGCATCTTTTTTCCTTGGTCCGCTGACGGTGAACGTAATCAGGATTGGTATGATGCTAAAGCGGCTAACATGCATCCTTGGCAACTACATCAAGAATATCCAACATTTCCTGAGGAAGCGTTTATTAAGTCAGGTAATCCTGTTTTTGATATTCAAATGTTGGATGACATGTCTATTGTGGAACCCAGTAGAGGTTATTATCATTTGTATTCTGATGGGAATGGTGAGTTTCGTTATTCTGAGAATGGCGAGTTGCATGTTTGGGCTATGCCACAGAAGGAATCTGTTTATGTGATTGGCGCTGACGTTGCTGAAGGTTTATCTTATGGTGACTATAGTTCTGCGCATATTATTGATGCACGTAGCGGTGTTGTTGTTGCTACTTGGCATGGTCGTATTGAACCTGATTTGTTTGGTGAAATGTTGGCTGAATTAGGTTGGTGGTATAATACTGCGTTGTTGGGTATTGAGAATAATAATCATGGTTTAACTACTCTTAAGGCTGCTCAGAAGCATGGTTATAAAAATCTTTATAAGCAGCGCCGTTTGGCGCATGTTCGTCCTGAGGCTACGGATATTTTGGGTTGGCGTACTACGGCTACTACTAAACCTTTGGCTATTGACGAGTTGTCTGCCGCTATGCGTACTGATACTGTACAGATTTATGACCGTTTAACTATTGCGGAGTTGCGTACTTTTGTTCGTAAGGAGAATGGTAAGATGTCTGGTAGTCCGCATGATGACCGTGTGATTTCTTTGGCTATTGCTAATCAGATGTTGAAGTATGTTTGGTTGCCTGAGTATCGTCCGTCTAGTAAGCCGCCTGAAAATAGTTTGTTGTGGTGGGAAAAACATATTTTTGGTGGTCGTAAGGCGGAAAAAACACCGATTGGCGCACATAATGTGCGCAGTCAGACTCCTTTTAGGTAGTTTGGGAACAGGAAAGTGTTATTAGATGACAAATTTTACTTGTGAAGAGTGTTCTAGAGAGTTTTATGATGAACAATTGCCCCATCGTGGCGCAATTTGTTTCGGCTGCCATATAAAAAGTGTCCGTCTAGGGTTTACTTACGGCAAAGACAACTTTCATGGGGATACTATTGCTGAGAAACAACGCAAAATTGTGTCGGATGCCGCTATTAATGGGGTTCAGGCTGAACCTGTGACTAATTGGATGTAGTATGGAAGCCATTATTGTACCTATTATTGTGGCGGTTATCACAGGTCCAGTAGTGGTTGTTTTAAACAAGTTACGTTCAGAAAATACTAGCCAACATGCAGAATCTAGGGACTTGTTGCAACAGGTTGCTGATAAAGTTGATAGTGTTGGCACTAAATTGGATGAACATATCGGGTGGCATAAAGGTAAGGATGTATAATGGCTAAGAAAAACTTGTCTGATTATTTGGCTCAATCCAAACAACGTATTGAATCCAGTCGTAAGTGGCGTAAAGAAGATGGTTATGATGGTACTTGGCGACGTATGGTTGACATGTATAAAGGTCGCCATTTTGATGACTACAAAACCGAAGACCGCATGTTAGTTAACATTTCGTTTTCAACAATCAACGTTATTTCTCCAAGTATTTCTGTAAACTATCCGAAGATTACTGTCAATGCTGTTAATCCCGACAATGCTGCTCAGGCTGTTATCGCTGAAGCGGTTGTAAACTATTGGTGGAAGCATCGTGATATTCGTTCACATTTCCGCCGTGCCGTCAAAGACATGTTAACTGTTGGTCATGGCTGGATGAAAGTTGGTTACCGTTTCGTTGAAGAAGAAGACACTCAAGGTGGCGACACGGAAGTTTCTGACGCTGTTGAAGGTGGAGAGTCAACACCAACTAGTATCATTTTGGAGGATAGCCCGTTCGCTGAACGGGTTTCCCCTAATGATGTTTTTGTTGACCCAGACGCAACAAGTATGCACGATATTCGTTGGATTGCGCAACGCATCCGCCGACCAATCAATGACGTAAAGCAAGATAAACGTTACAACAAAACTGCTCGTGAACAAGTTAAAGTTATGGCAGTCAGCCGCTATGCGGATGACCCGTCACGCAAAAAAATACATGACAAAAATGCTGGATACGCAGAAATTTGGGAATTTTACGATATAGCCAGCAACATGATGAGCATTTTTTCTGAACAGGGCGAAAACTTTTTAGTTAAACCAATCAAAATGCCGTACTCGTTTGGTCAACCTTTTGTAATGTTGCGCAACTATGAAATCCCAGACCATTTCTATCCTATGGGTGACCTAGAAAGTATTGAACCGTTGCAGAAAGAGTTGAACGAAACACGTTCACAGATGATGAATCATCGTAAAAAGTTTGCCCGTAAATATTTGTATAAAGAATCTGCTTTTGACCAGTTGGGTCGCACCGCTTTGGAATCAGATTTAGATAACGTTATGGTTCCTGTTATTTCGGATGAAAGTTTGGGCAGTGTTGTCTCTGCTTTCCCAGCGGTTATTAACCCACCAGAGTTCTATAATCAAACTAATCTAATTGTTGGTGACATTGACCGTATTTCTGGTGTGACAGAGTTCCAACGTGGCGGCGTATCGGAGATTCGCCGCACCGCAACCGAAACATCGTTGATGCAAGATGCCGCCAACGCTAGAACTTCCGACAAGTTGGCTACTGTTGAGCAGGCTATCGCCGAAATTGGTCGCCGTATGGTTCAGTTGGCTCAACAATACATGATTGGTGAACAGGTGGCACGTGTTATGGGCAAAGACGGTGAACCTGTTTGGGTTAACTTTGACCGTGACTATTTGCAAGGCGATTTTGATTTTGAGGTTGCTGCAGGTTCAACCCAACCAGCAAACGAGTCGTTCCGCCGTCAAATGGCATTGCAGATGGTTGATGCGCTTGCACCATTCGCTGGTGCAGGTATTGTTGACATGGGTAAACTCGCTGCCTATGTGTTGCAGATGGGTTTCGGTGTGAAGAACCCTGACGAGTTTATTAATGCTGCACCACAACAACAGGGTATGCCTGGTGGTCCTGCTGGTGCTGCGGGTGCGCCACCTGCCAGCCCTGAGGTTGAAGCAATGTTGGCTGCCCAACAACAGCAATCACCACTACCACCACAATAGGTCACCAGACATCTTAGGATGCGTTTTAACGCATCTAAACCAGCGGGGGGTATCCACCATACCCCCCGTTAGGGAACGCCCATTCTAGTATTAGAACAACCATTACGGATTCTAGGAGAAATATGAGCGATGAAATCGCAGCACAGTCAGCGGAACCAGTTGAAGGGTCACCCACATCTGATAGTGTAGTCACACAAACACCCGATACACCTACATTGAACGTACAGGAATACTCTAACTATAGAGTTCCAGTTAAGTTGGATGGAGAGGAATTGCAAGTCCCTCTTAGTGAGGCTATTGCAGGTTATCAACGTCAAGCCGATTATACTCGGAAAACGCAAGAATTGTCTCAGCAACGTGAAAAAATAGAATTTGCTTCAACACTTCAAGCCGCTTTAGAGAATAATCCAGCAGCGACACTCAGTTTATTGTCTCAACACTATGGTGTGCAAAACACTCCACAGGTTGACCCAATAGAGGAAGAATCTTTAACTCCAGAGGAACGTAAGATTCGTGAACTTGATAAACGTGTAGCATCGTTTGAGGAATTTCAGAATCAGCAACAGATTGAAAAAGAAATTGCTGGTTTGCAAACCAAGTATAGTGATTTTGATGTAAAAGAAGTTGTGTCAAACGCTTTGCGTATGAATACAACCGATTTAGAAGGCGTGTATAAGCAATTGGCTTTTGATAAAATTGTGGCACAGTCCAAGTTAGAAGCAGCAGCGAAGGAACGTTTGAAGCAAGCCGATGATGGTGTGCTTGAAGCGAAACGGGCTGCTAGTGTGGTGTCGGGGGGTTCTTCGGCTACTAGTTCTACTACGACAGAAAAGGTTGCCCCAATTAAGTCTGTGTCTGAGGCTTGGGCTGCCGCTAAACGTCAAATGGGTGCAAATTAACCATTTAACAACTATTATTATAAAGGATTATAATGTCTAACGTAAACTTTGATGCGTTGCTTTCAACAACGCTCGCTAATTACCGTGACCAGTTGACAGATAACGTGTTTACAGACCGAGTTCTGACGAACCACCTTATGTCAAAGGGTCGCATCCGTATGCTTAACGGTGGTACAAAAATTGTTGAGCCACTTATTTACGGACAAAACTCAACTGTGGCTTCGTACTCAGGTTACGACACCATTTCGTTGACAGCACAAACAGGCATCACTGCTGCTGAATACGACTGGAAGCAGTACGCTGCTTCAATCGCAATCAGCGGTATTGAAGAAGCGAAGAACAACGGTGAACAAGAAATCATCAACTTGTTGGAAGCCAAAATCATGCAGGCTGAAGAGTCAATGCGTGAAGGTTTCAACGACATGTTCTACGCAGACGGAACTGGCAACAGCGGCAAGGACTGGAACGGTCTCGGTAACATTATTGAGGCTTCAGGAACTGTCGGTAACATCAACCGTGCAACTGCTGGTAACGAGTACTGGCGTTCATACGAAGAAAACACCGCAACTGCTTTGACTATCGCTCAGATGGCTACAGCATACAACACGGTGTCGGTTGGTAACGACCACCCAGACCTAGTTCTCACAACTCAAACATTGTTTGAGAAGTATGAGGCTTTGTTGCAACCACAGTTGCGCTACACAGATGCTAAGACAGCAGATGCTGGTTTCCAGAACCTTCTGTTCAAGGCTGCACCTGTAGTGTTTGACACAAGTTGCACCGCTGGTGTAATGTACTTCATTAACAGCAAGTACCTCACACTTGTTGGTCACTCAGGTAAGTGGTTCCAGCAAACAGAGTTCGTGCGCCCAGAAAACTTGGATGCACGTTACGCTTTGATTATGTGCTACGGCAACCTCACTTGCCGCAACGCTAAGAAGCAAGGCAAACTCACAGCAAAAACCGCCTAATAACGGTTATGTTGGGGTTGGGAACAACCCGCAATATGGTAGGGGGAGAAAAGCCCCCTACCATTTTTGCTTTATAGGAGTTTTATGCCCAAAGGGATTGATATAGATAAAATTGTTGCGGAGGTTTTGCGCAACTTGGGAAAGTCTGGTGTTGTTGATGATGCAGCCAAAATTGGTGGCAATGTAGTAGATAACATTTCTAAAGCATTGTCTGAGGCAACAGGTAAAATTCGTAAACCTAAAACACCTAAGACACCTAAATCACCTAAGAATCCGCCTGCTGGTGGTGTTGCAGTGCCTAAAACGCCTAAGGGTCCAAAGCCTAAGGGTCCAAAATCGGGTTCGGCTGACAAATTGGAACGTGAAGCCCAGCGCAAAGCCGAACGTCAAGCAAAAAGTGATGCTTGGGCTAAACAACGTGAAGCATACAATCAGATGAAAGCCATTGAACGTCAGGAACGTAAAGCAGCAAACAGGGCTGAATGGGCTAAGATACGTCAAGAAAAATTTCAAGGAAATATCACTGAAGCCGTTAAAGCAACTTCACGTGGTCGTAGCCGCAACAAAAAGAAAGGCGTAAAATAATGGCTAAAGCACCTGACAAATTGCCTTTGGATGATATTATTAAGGCTGTTCTTAAACAAGTACGTAAAGCAGAAAAGAAAGTTTACAACAAGGTAGAAAAAGTTGCTTTAAATCGTGAGGTTCGTAAACAAATTCCTCGCAAAATGGTTCCTGCTAAAGATGATAGAATGTTTTATCGTGCCGAAAGGGCAAGAGACATTATGAATGAAGGTGGACCATTTGTTACTAAAGCAGCAAAAGGAAAACGTTAATGGCTAGAGGTGGTTCGTCCATTGACGATATCGTAAAAGCGGTAATGGCACAAATTGCTAAAAGCCGCCCCGATGTTGTCTCTGCTGCTAGAAGTACAGCAGATGATGCTGGCAAACTTGCCAGCAGTGCTGCATCAGCAGTTAAAAAGGCTTTAGGAAAAAGTAAACCTAAAGTTACTAGCAAAACAGCAAAGACAGTAACACCAAAGCCAAGTAGGTCGGCTTCTAGACCGATGACTAAAGAAGAACGTCGTTTGGCTAACAAGAAGGCTGATGCCGAACTTCGTGCTAGTACTGCTGATGCCCGTGCTGAAGCCCGTGCTAAAGCAAAGGCTGAACGTAAAGCCAAAAATCGTGAAGAATTTTTGCGGGAAGAAAAAAAGGCTATTGATGAAAGATATACTGCTAGGACTCAACGCCGTCTTGCTAGTGTTGCAATTAATCAGGATTTGGCTAAAAAGTTTGACGCACTTGAATCTGCTCAAAGAGTTTTAGGTAATCGTAGTGGTAGTTTTGAAGATAAACTTGATTATGTTGTAAAGAAACGTTTAGAGAAATTGAAGTCTGAAGGTTATGTGCTTGATAAAAGCGAAATTAAGGCTTTGAAAACTGCTACTGCTGAAGATTTGAAAGCAAAGGCTATTAGAACTAAAACAAATCTTACTCCTGCTATTGCGGATAGGATTGAAAAACTTAAGAAAATGTCTCCTGCGGAGTTGGATGTTGAGGGCGCACGTATGGCTTTTCGCCGTAATCTTAAGGATGTTAAAACTGGTCGTGTTCCGAAAGATACTCGTAGTTCGGCTCAGATTGCCCGTGAGAAACGTATAACTGAACAGTATGAGGCTGCTGAAGCGGCGAAAGCAGATAAGGCACGTAATCGTGTTACTAGTAATACTTCTCGTCCTAAGAAAGAATTAACTGCTGAAGAGATTGCTGAAAATAAACGTTTTTATAATAAGAATAAAGGCAATAAACCTAAGCCGCAGCCAACAAAAACTCCTAGTCCCGTTTCTTCTAAATGGGATGAAGAGTTTGGTCGTTCGCAAGAATTTTTGTCAAAAAATCCACCTAAAACTTTGCCTGACCGTAATGCTTTTGGTATGACCCGTGAAGAGTTTGCTGCTTATAAAGCAAAACAAGCAAAAGGTGCTAGAGTACCGAAGAAGAAGTAATGGTTACGCCACGTAATCAACGTTATAAACGCAAGGTTAATTCTGCGTTGGATTTATCTAAGATGGCTGCTGACCCTAAAGGGTTTGAGTACGAACAACGTACTAAATCTATTATTGAAACAAAACCTGGTTTTGGACCATTTAATGATGTGGTTAATTTGTCGGGTGTTGTTCGTTTCGGTAAAGAAAATTTGGATGCACAATTGGCTGATTTGTTGAGGTGGAATAAGAAAAGTCCTGGTATTGTGCGTGCGGAAGACAAGTATGGTCAAAAGGTGTCTTTTGCTGGTGAGTCTTTATTGCCATTGAATCAGTTGGAAAATATTTTAACTGGTAAGGGAACTAAGGGTGACCTTCTTAATGCTTGGTTGTATACTCAAAGAGGTGGTGCAACAGCAATGAAGGGTTTGGGGTTGCTTGCAAAAGGTGTAACTAAACCTGTTGGTGCTTTAACCCGTAAAGCCAGTGTGGGTAACAAATATGGTCGTAAAGTGTTAGAAAAAGTATTATCGGCATTACCTTAAGGAACGGATATCCATATTATGATGAGCAACGCAATCCCAGCATACGCATTATACGGCAAACCAGTAGACCATCACAGGCTTTCAGCGGTTGCTGATGCGCCGTTGGCGGCTGCCAGCGGCGAATATTTGGGTCGTGGGAACAAATGTATGGGCAATGACGACACTTGTGGCGCTAACCGTATGAAGGGACAGGAGTTGTGTGTCGGGCATTACCGTCAGGCTGTCAATTTGGCTGAATTGGCTGAACAAATTGAATCCGAGGAGTAATAATGGCATACGCAACAATGACAGCAACAACGTTGCGTCAAACCGTCCGTGACATCACAGACCTAGATTCGGAAGACCTACCAGATTCGTTATTGAATGTTTATATCCGTGACGGATATTACCGTATATTGGATATGGAAAAACGTTGGTCTTTCCTAGAGAAGTCGTTTACTTTTAATACTGTTGCTGAGCAACGTGAATATACTATTAGTGCTTTTACTGCTGACCCTATTGGTCAGATTATTTCTATTGTTGACCCAACTGGTACGGGTTTGCGGTTGGAGATGGTTGGGCATGATATGGCGGAGAACACATATATTGGTTCTTATGATACGTCTAGTGACCCGTTGTTTTATTCTATTTGGGAAGGCAAAATTCATTTGTTTCCTAAACCGAACGATGTTCGCACTTTGAAGGTGCGGGCTTATCGTGAGCCGATTGATTGGGTTACTAGCGGTGGTGCTGTTGATGCCAGTCCGTCTTTGCATTTTCCTTTGGTGTATTATGCTTGCAGTCGTGTGTATCAACGTCTTGAGGATACGGTTATGGCGCAGGAGTATAAGCGTGCTTTTGATGAGGGTGTTGTCTTGGCTAAAGAAAATATTATGAAACCTGCTAGTCATGCACATTTGCGTTTATCTCAGGGTCAAACTTCTGGTCGTCCAACCTTTCAGGGTTGGATGTTGAACATGGGTAAGGATTTGGCGGATAATGGCTAAAGTTCGTGTTCGTGAACTGAAAGATTTTACTGGGGGGCTTAACTTTCGTGCCGACCAGTTTCAGTTGGCTGATAACGAATCTCCTGATATGTTGAATGTTGAGATTGACCCACGTGGCGGTATTTTTAGTCGTGGTGCTATGAGGCGTATTAATACTACTGCCGTGTCTGGTACTTGGTCTCCGCAAACTTTAATGCCGTTTTATGGTGCTAGTAATCGTATAATGTTAAGTACAGCCACTAGGGTTTATTATTCTTCTGGTGGTAATTTTACTATGTTGGAATTTGCTGCTGGTAGTCCTATTACTATTGCTAATACTCATGGCGCAAGTTTTGCGCCTTGGGGCGATAAAATTTATATTTCCACTGGAACAACTGGTAATGGTGGCTATGTTTGGGATACTGCCAGTACTTATGCTACAGCGTTGACAGCAAGTGGTACTAATCCGCATGATTGGCAAACTACTCCTGACCCGACTTTGCGTAAGATGCCAACTGCAGAGTTGTTGCATGTTCATGCAAACAAGATGTTTGCTGCTAACGTGAAAATTGCTGGTGTTTATTATCCGAATCGTTTGCATTGGTCGTTGGAAAATGCGCCTGAGAACTGGGCTTCGGCTGATTATATTGAGATTAATGGTGGCGGGGACCGTATTACTGGTTTGGCTACTGTTGCTGGTCAGTTAATTATTTTTAAACCTAGCGCCATTTATGCTTTGTTTGGTTATGATTCCGATAATTTTCAGGTTGTTGAGGTTTCGTCAAGTCTTGGAACAGATTCACCTCATTCTGTTGCGGCAAGTGACAAGGGTGTGTATTTCATGTCGTATCCTGAAGGTGTTTTTTATTATAATGGTTCTAGTATCGTTGATATTTTTAAAAACATTAAACCTATTTTTGATTTGGGTTATATTTCTGTTGGTGTTGATGATGCGTTTCATTTGAGTTGGATAGGTCAACGTTTGTGGATGTCTGCACCTTATTCCCGTAATGGTGTTGTTACTAATTCTACTGTCAATTTTGTTTTTGACCCAAGTATCGGTGGTAATGGTTCTTGGATGCAGTTCTCTACCGCCGATGGTAAAGGTTTGACTGCTGGTTGTGAATGGCATAATTCATCTAATGTCAACTATCGTTTGATGACTCATCCTACCCAACCTTATGTTATTCAGGTTGATATGTATGACCAAGAGGTTGATAATATTTCTGGTTCGGAAGTTAATTATACTAGTAAGTATCGTACTAAATGGTTTGATGCTGGTTCGTATACTCAACGTAAAATGTTTCGCCGTCCAGAGTTTGTTATTAAACAGTCTGCTGTTACGCAAACTATTGGTGTCAAAGTTTACCATGATTTTGATGAGGCTGAAGGTAATGAACGTAGAACTTTTAATTTAACACAATCACCTGTTGGTGCTGGAATGGTTTGGGGGACTAGTAATTGGGGAGATAATTGGTCTACTGGTGCTATTAGTTCTTTGCTTATTACTGGAAACAATTTGGGTTTAGCCCAAACTGTTCAACTAGAATTTAACGGTCCTGTAGGACAGTTATGGGGAATCAATAGTATCGGATACAAATATCAACCTAGACAGGTTAAAGGATAACAATGGCTACACTTACTATTCCAAACTCTTTTGTTAACGGCACAGCCGCTATTGCAACTGAGGTTAACGCAAACTTTACAGCAATTAAAACATTTGTTGAATCGTTGGCGGCTGGCACAAACATTGACGCTGGGGCTATAAACTCGGCTGCAATGTCGTCAACAGGTGTAACTGCTGGCGTGTATACAACAGCAAACATTACGGTTGACTCGGCTGGTCGTTTAACAGCAGCATCATCAGGCACAAGCGGAGTCACTGGAGACAGCGACCAACTTGTTATCGGTTCACAGGTGTTCAGTTAATGGCTTGGTCTGTTGTTTCTTTGTCTCTGCTGACAAGTGTTGACAAAAATATCTTGCAGGATATTTTTGTGTCACTTCAGGCTGAACTGGAACGTTTACAAAAAGAAATAGATGAATTAAAACAGTTGAAAGCAACTAGGTAACATTATGTCAATGATAGACGCATATTACGGTGATTACGGGATGGCTGAAGCGTCTGCACGTAAACGTCGTGCCGCAACTTCAATAGCAAACCAACAAGCAGCGTTTCTTGGGCAGCAACGTGGCACACGGAACATAGCGGATTTAACACGTAAACTAACTGAAGGTTTCCGTCCCAAAATGGCGGGTTATGGTCAACGTGGTTTGGCTGGTCCTGGGGTGGCTTCAGGTATTCAACGTTCAGGTTTGGAACGTTATGCTGCCGATATGCAACGTGCGCTTGCTGACGAAACACAAATGTTGCAAGATGAACAGAACCGTATTGCTATGGCTGAAGCACAATCTCAGGCTGACCTTGAGGATTATTTGGCTCAGTTACGTTTACAGAAACAAAGAGACATTATTAGTTCGGCTACTGCTCTCAAGCAGTATGCTGCTTACTAGGAGGTATTATGGGATTTACATTTAATTATCAACTTGGTCAGTGGGTTACTACACAAGATGCTAGTACTCCTAGTGGGGCAACCACAACTACATTGCCTTCTACAGCAACGACAAGACCGACAACTACTACAACTTTACCATCTGGAACTAAACCGCCAATTACGGTTACTTCTACTGGTTCAACTGGTGGTTTTGATTTAAATAAAGAAATAGCCAAAATTGATGATGCAGCAAAAGCCTATTTGGAAGCAACTGGTAGTGAACCAAGTACTGCTTGGTATACGGCACGTTTGTTGCCAGTTCAAACATATTTAACTAATCAAGAAGCACAAAAACAGGCTGCTGCTGACCGTGCAAAAGACATTGCCGACAGGGCTTATCAAGATAGGGTTCGTGCGGAAGAAAATGCACGTGAAGATAAATACCGTCAAGCACAACTAGATTTGCAACGTGCTGCTGCTGGTAGTTCTGCTGCTGCTCGTGCGCAAGAACGTTTGGATGCTTTGGCTAGAGAGAAACGTGACCGTGAGTTTCAATTAGCGCAAGAGAATCGTCAAAACCAGTTTGCTATTGATGCAGAGAATCGTGCTGCTGCACGACAAGATGCACTTGAAGCAGCGGCACGTGTTCGTGGCATACAAGGTGGTGAGGCTGCTGCAAGAGTTTTGGAGTCGGCTGCTGGTTCTCGTACTTTGGCTGGTTTGCAACGCATTAAAGAACTTTATGACCCGATGGAAAAAATGACCAATGATGAATTTGCTAATCAATTAGATTTACTTAGCAAAGATTTTGAAATGGCACGTGGACAGGTTAGGGGTGCTGGTGAGGATTTCCTTAAATCGTTTGTTGATAGTGTTGCATATCAGAATGTTCCTATTACTACATTGGAAGCGCCAACAAATCCTTTGTTGGCTGCATTACAATCGCAGGGCGCTGGAACTGGTGAAGTTAAGGCTGTCAGTGATTTTGCTAAACAGTTTGCTACAAGTACATCTGACTTGGGTAAGTGGGCTGCTAGTCAATTAAATATTGGTCAACAAAACTTTGATATCGCTGCCAAACGTGCCGCTACTGGTGCTACGGCTGCTGCTCTTCAGGGGTTGGCTGGTCAGGAACCACGTATTAAGGCTGGTATGCAGGCTGATGTTAATAGACGGTTGCAGGAAATTGCTATGCAACGTGCGCAAGCAGCAGAGAATGTTTATAGCCGTGAACAGGATGCCCTTGACAGGGCTGCGGCTATGCGTGCTGAAACGTTGGCTAAGTATGGTCCAATGGAAGAAACTAAAAAGCCTGAAGAGGTTAAAAAACCTGAAGATGATGCAGCAGCGGCGGCTGCCGCACTTGCCAAAAAGAAGGCTGAAGAAGAGGCTGCTAAACGGGCAGCAGGTATTGCTTCGGCTAAGGCTGCTAGAACTTCCGAGTTTTAGGAACGGGTATCCTTATTATAGGGTACTAATTTAAGGATTTTCATGGCAACTGGCATAACACGTTCACCGTTTGTTAAAAAACAAACTACAGACTACGGTTATGGCAAAGACAGTGAAGGTAATACTACCTATACTGATGCGAATGGTGTAACAACAATTGTTGTCCCTGCTGGTCAATCACCCAGTTTAAAGAAAGAAAAGTCTGCGTTAGGTAAGGCTGTTAATAAGGCTGGCGCATTGACACGTTTTTTGCCTTTTCAGCCACAGGCACAAAAAGATATTCTTGAAAGTTTACAGCAGTTAAAAGAAACTGGTAAAACACCTTCTAGTGTTACGGGTGGAATATTTAATACTTTGGGTCAAGTTATTAATTATACTGTTGGTGAGGGACCTAAAGAAATTTTGCAAGGTCTCGGTGAGGCGGTTAAACCCGTACAACGTTATGGTCAGTCTGCTATTAATGAACTTGCTGAGGGTCTCACTCAGTTAACTCGTCTTGGTTATGGTGAACCTTTATATTATAAGAAGGGTGTTTATAAGGGTCAAAAAATTGAGGCTAGTTGGAAAGATTTTGTTCGTCAAGCAAAAGACCCTAAGTTTAAATTGTTTGGTAAAGAATCTGTTACTGGTATGGGTGGTGTTGCTGGTGGAACTTTACAGTTTATTGCTGATGTCACTACCGACCCAACAACGTATGTTGGTTTGCCTGCAAGTCAAGCATCCAAAGCAAATAAAGTTGCGTTAGCAACCAGAGTTGCAACAGAACTATATCCAAAGTATCCTGAACTTAAATCTATTCCTAATTTGTTGGATAATATTGTTCGTTATGGTGCTGTTGAATTACCTGATTATGTTCGCAAAAATGAAAACATTTTTGTTGGCGTAAAATATATGGGTTACGAAATCAAAAATAGTAGCGCCATTGCTAAAGCATGGCGACATACTTTGGGAGAAGTTAGTCCTGCTATTGGTGATGTTCTTTATAAATATAAACCTAATTGGGCTGTAAAAACTGCTCGTGGTGGTGTCGCACCTTTGGTTGCTCAGGGTGTGGGGCGTGGTATAAAATCTGGTGACGATTGGATTAGCACATATCTTGGTGGTATAGCAGAACATTCTGCAAGCATCAGGTCTAGAGGTAGGGCTGCTCTTTATAGTCAAACACAGTTATCTAAAGGTTATGGAATTTTGCGTGCGATTGAACAACTACCTGATGCCGCACAACAAGAAGTATACAAAATTATTGAAAACCGTAGTCCTGTTTATGCAAGCAGTCAAGAAGTTCAAGACATTGCTGATGCTTTCAGAAAATGGGATGATGAAGCATATCAAGCAGTTGACGACTACAGAGTTCAACAAATTCGCAACAAGTGGGGTGCTTTACCAAATGAACTTGGTGTAATAGACGACCACTTGTATCACTCCATGACCCCTGAAGCACGTGATTGGATGATGTCCGAAGGTTATAAGAGTGGCTGGTTTGATGACCTAGATTTCAGTGGTGCAGATATAGAGACAGGTAAAGGTATTTCTAGTCATCGTAAGTTGCGTGACGCAACGTTTGACGCAGAAGGCAACCTTGTCCATGCTGAAAAGTTTATGGGCGAAGATGTTATTGTTGGTAGCATTGAGGCTATCAACGAAATTTCTATGCGCAAAATTGGTATTCCTTGGTTCAAAACAGATGTTCCGACTATTATGATGGACAGTTTACATTCTTATAGTAGAATGATGGAACGTACGGCATATTATGACAGAATGATGGATTTTGGTCCTGCTGTTATTAAACCTTTAATTAAACATGTTGTTCCTGACGCTGCGCTTGTTGCAGAACTTGAAGATGTTGCAACGAAGTTGCTTGCTACGCAACGTTCGTTGAAGAGTCGTATTTCTCGTGGTGTAAAGAAATTAGCGGGGACAAAAGAAGCGGCTGCAACAGAGTTGGAGAATGTTTCTCAAATTGCTATTGATGTTTTGTCAGGCAAAATTGCTCAAAGGGTTGGTATTACTGCCGAAACTGAAACAATTTTGAAAGAAATGGCAAAAATTAAAAAGACCTTGAATAAGGCAACCAAAGCCGCAACAAAACTTAAGGCTGAACTTAAAGGTGAATCTAACGATGTTATAATCAGTTTGGTTAAACAGGTTGATGCTTTTGAGAAAGCATTGGCTGAAGGTACTGCTGACCGTTTTGTTACATTACAGGAACTTCATAAAGAGTATTTGTCGTGGTATCCTAATGCTAACGATTTTGAGGGCAAGAGTGCGGAATGGTTGGCTGAACGAATTGTTCGTGCTGCGGGTGGCGCAGACGCTATTGAGGCTCGTGAAGCGAGCCGTGTTGCACAAAACAACTTTATACGTGAGCAAATAGACGCATTACCTGAGACATCTATTGAAGAACGTCAATTTTTGGAAAACAAGTTGATTGAAAATGAAACAGAACTTGAAGCAATTCAACGTATAAACGATGTAAAAAACAATGCAACTTATGCTAGTGAAGGTTGGATTTATGGTTTTGTTCCCGACACTAGTGGTGAACCTGTGCCGTTCCAAATTTTCACAACCGCACCTATGGATAATGAGTTTGGTACATTTAGCCAAATGGATGATGCTATTGCTGGTCATGCTATTCCTGAGAGTGAGTTGTTGGATTTGCGTGACCCTGAAACTTTTTCTGCTTTTTTAAATCCAGAATTTTGGGCTGACGATTTAAATAAAGCATGGCGACAAGTTGGTATAACGGAGTATATATCTGAGTCCGATATTGCTAATATGATTGAAAATAATGGTGTTTTGGATGAAACATTTGTGCGAGTTAATCCAGAAAAAGCAGAACTTTTGTCTGGTTTATGGGATATGAAAACTCGCATTGATGTTGCTAGGGCATCTGGCAATATTGAAAAATTGACCCATAATGAACTTGGACAGTTTTTTGAATGGTTTAAAGATGTGCAACAAAGGATTGCATATTCTTTCAGCCCTGATAATTCTGATGCTGTTGGTGGTATTGCATCACAATGGTGGTTTAAAAACCTTGTTGATGATGCGGCAGGTAACGGCTATAAAGGTGTGTTGATGCCCGCATCAAATATTTTTGGTGACGGTTACCATTTTGCTTCAGATGAATGGGCTGTGTTGGTTCCCGATAATTGGAAAACACCCAAGATTGGGCAAGCACCAACCGACCCTTGGCAAACTGTTAAAGGTAACAAGTTTTTACAAAACTCGCTTGATTCCACTATGGAAATGCACCAGTTGTCTTTGCTGGATAATAACGAGAAACTTCGCAACATGGGTCTTGATGTTGAGGAATCGTTGGCTAAACGTTCCGAACTTACCGCACAGTTGGAAGAAACACAAAAACAGGACACTGCTTTCCGTACTTTAATGGAATTGCGTAATACTAATAATGTTTTGGTTGACGGCAAGTATGTGCCACGTGAGCAAGTTTTAGCAAAACTTGCAACTGCTGATACGGAATTAAAAAAGGTTTATGACAGCATAGACAAAGAAGTCAAACAGCAGATTGAGGCAAAGTTTGGTGTTGCAGAGTTGAATACGCAACGTTTGAAGTATGAGGAACGTTTGCCCATGTTGTTGGACCAAGCAAAGGTTTTGGAAACTTGGACTGAGGGTGCTGGTGCTGGTTTGAAGCAGGAAATTCAGGACATGATTTTGTTGATTAAGAGTAAACCTGCTAAGGGTTCTACTGGTGCAAGCAATGCTGCCTATGTTGATAAAGTGTTGAAATCTATTGAGACTAGTAGTTTGATTGATGACCCAAAAGTTGCTGAGGCTTATGACCGTGTTACAACCATATTGCATGCTGATGAGTTGAAGTTGGCTACCGTCAATGAAGAACTTGAACAAAGTTTGGATTGGTTGCAGATGGCTCAAATGGGTTTGTTGAATGGTAAACTTGTTAATGATGTTGCGGAAAAAGGTTGGCAAGAAATCAAGGGTATGGGTTTGCAGATGCCTAAAGAGGTTTTGGATGTTTGGGGTCCAAACATTAAGAAACTTCTTAATCAGGTTGAGTTTAGGGATTGGATGAAAAACCTAGACAGGGTGAATAACTATTGGAAACGTTGGGTTACTAGTACTGTTGGGTTCTTTGTTCGTAACGGTTTTTCGGGTATGTTTATGAATTATGCTGATGGTGTCACTAATGATGCTATTGAACAGGGTTTGAAATGGGCTGCGTTACAGAATGAAACTAAACGTGGTATTGCTAAGGGCGATATTTTTGCTAACTGGACTCAACGGGCTAAGATTACTGACCCGAACGAGTTGGCTAAAGCGGAATGGGTTACTCAAGTTGTTTTGGCTACAGGGCATGGTGTGACCGATGACTTTGCAGCGCCTACTATTGGTCGGCGTGGTGCGGTGTTGACGGATAAATATTTCCAGTTTTTTAATCGTAAAAATAAATTTGTTGAACGGGCGTTACGTTTGCCGATGGCAATAGATTCGTTTAACAAGGGTCAAACTTTTGATGAGGCTGTGGCACGTATTAATCGTATTCATTTTGATTACAGTGATTTGTCTAAGTTGGATAAGGTTGCAAAACGGGTTGTACCGTTTTGGGTTTGGACAAGCCGTAACGTTCCGTTGCAATTGACGCAAATGGCGGCACGCCCTAAAGCATATTATGAATATGAGAAAGTCAAAAAGTCTTTTCCTGTTAACCCTAATTTGATTATGCCTAAATGGATTGCCGACAAGGATGCTTTGGGTATTATGGGTAATTGGGTGTTGACACCTGATTTGCCTCATATTCGTTTGGCGCAACAGTTGCAATCTATTACAACACCTACTGGTATTTTGGGGCAGGCAGCGTTGCCGTTCCGTTTGCCAGCAGAATTGTTGGCAAACAGACAACTTGGTATTAGTACTGGACCATTCCGACAAGACGAAGTTAAGGGTTATACTGCTCTTATGGCAAAGTTTATAGGTCCATTGATGGGTACAAAATATGTTTATTACGATAAGAATAAGAATCTTGTTATGGATTCACGTGTAAACTATATTTTGGAACAGGTTTTCCCTGCATTGGGACAGTTCAATCGTATTACTGGTGGTGTGTTTGGTGGCAAAGATACGTTAGAAGAACGTATGGTTTCTAGTTGGTGGAACTATTTTGGTGTGCCAGCACGTGAAATTGGTGAGAAACAGCAAGAATCTGAAGTTGTGCGTAGAAAATGGGTTGCTAGCCAGTTGGTAAAAGATTTGCAAAAACTCGCTAATCAAGAACAAGCGCAAAAGTTAGAAGAACAACAACCTTAATTATCGTGCAAGTTTAATGCTTGTGTTAATTCGGCTATAATTTTAGAGTATTCAAACCAACTTTTGTTCTTGGCGATTTCATCGCCAGATTGCGCACGTAAATATAATTCAACGAGTTCTCGTGCAGCAAGGACAGAGATGACGAACTCTACTACGAATCCGTCACTGTCGTCTTTGATGATGCTTGTGAATATGCCTTCTAGTTCGCTAATGTCGTCTTTGTCAAATAGGTACATTAGTTCGTTTAGGTCTTCGGGGTCCCAGTTGTGTTCGCTAGATGTCACGGAAATGTTCCAGTTTGCGTATTGCTACTTCTAGGTCGTTTACTTTGTTGATGAACGTTTGTGGCGAACCGTAACGTTTCAGTTCTTTTTTCATAACGGCTAGTTCGTGGCGGAGTTTGTCTATGTTAGTTACTTGGGGTAATTTGGTCATATAGTTGTTGTGCGATTCCTTCTACAATTTGGTCTATTTCTAAACCGTTTTCGGATTTGAAGTCTTTTCCTAAGATGTCTCGCATTACTACGATAACACCCATCAGGGTTGAGATTATGAACTCTGTGTTGATGAAAATTTTATCTTCACCTATTGAGTATTGTGTTCCTTCTTTGCCGTATTTTGATTCTGTTTGTTCACTCATTCTGTTTCCTCTATGATGTCGTAACTTGAATATGACATTGATAGGACACGCCCGTTGGGGGCGACTGCTATCCATGTCGGGGCATCGCTATCACAGTAACAGCCGATAGTACGTTTTTCATCGTTTTGAAAAACGTGTCTACAGTTGTTACAGCGAACTGTAACCATTATCGTTTATCTCCTTTCAATGGCAACTTAAACGAATCTTCGTTCAACATAATTGATATCATGGAATATCCAACAATATCAATGTATGAATCCACTAGTGATTCGTTTGTTGGTTTACTACGTTTACTCAGGTTGTCTATGCGTGCAATTTTGTCGCATATGCGGATAGCAACACCGATTATACCGAAGTTGGTGATGTTGTTGTGTCCGTAGTCGTGTTGTTTACGGCATAACAGTTGCACCATTTCATCATGTTCAAATGGTGGGTGATTATCCAATAGCCATTGTAATGCTTGTACGCCTGCACGTTCTAATACTAGGACTGCTAGTTCGGTGTCGGATTCTTCTGCGTTACCTAGTTGTAAACTTTTTATCCATTTACTGATATAGGTTTCTATTGGTTTAAACATTTTAGGGTCGGGTAATGTTGTTGATGCTTCTTGTCGTAGTTTCGTGAGTGCCGCATCAGCCGCTTTGTTGAATGTGGTGTATGTTGGTTTCATTTAATCTCCTATGATTCCGTATTTGTTGTTTAATATTTCCATGATAACTGGATTCTGTTTCAATAATATTTCTAGTTTGTTTACTGCCGATTTTGTTTTACGCCAAGCATGCGACTTCGCTGATATACCCACTTCACGGGCTGCTTCTTGAAATGTTTTGCGTTCATAGTAAATCAAGTATATCATCTGCTGGTCAGTCTCGTCCATAGATGCAACTGTTTTAGCCACAGCGTCAAGCAACACAATGTCATCATCATAGTCATGTGCAACCGCATACGGTTGCATCAACCACTCTATATCGTTTGAGTGATATTTCTTTTGGTTAGGGATATCTTCAGGAATCATATTTTTCGTTTATCATCATGTCCATAACGTCCTCAGGTTGTAACAAGTACCCCATGCTGGGGTTACCGCTACGCCACGCAAACTTATGGTACGCTTTCGGATTGAATCTGTCTTTGTTCGCTTTCAAATAACGTTTCAATCTTGGCACAGACACAATGACGAACGCACCATCTAAAGCGTACACATACACCCACCATTCCGCTTTTGTCACCGCTAAACCTGATGGTTGCCATAATGGTTCCCCGTTGTCGTCAAGACGGCGACGGGGATTCTGAACCATTTCAACAACCATACGACCATTACGGTAACGGTCAGTTTTAACTTCAAACGCACCACTACTAATTTTTTCTAGAAATTCGGAAACAAGTTTCTCACCTTTGTGACCAAACGACAGGTCTGTTTGCCAATCGTGGGGCATTGGTCCAATATCGTAATCGGATTTTTTACTCATTCTTTAAACCCAACTATGACGGTCACTTGTTTATCATCTTCCCATGCTGTACCATTTAAGCCGTCCATCAATAACTTTATGTAGTTATCTAGGTCGCCACGCAACAGCGTTGGCGTATCGGATTCAATTGGTCGTAATTCAATAGCGATGCCCTCTTTTTTGAACGTGCAAGTCAACATTACTTCACCTTCATATTTCGGTCCAGTGTATGCTGTGCGAATAACATCTTCCGATTCTAGGGTGCGGGCTGGTGTATAAACACGTCCACGTCTAGTCATGCGTGGTCGCCCCTTGGGAATAGGTTTTGTTTTTATGAATTGTCTATGTTTTTTCATGTTTTCCTAGTCTGTATAAAGGTGTGGAATGGTCCGCCAGAACCGTTGTCAAATCTGGCGCTGATAGTTAATGACTTTATTAAAACACGTTTCGCTGATGCTTGCACTATTTTTTTGTTGCTGGCATACATTTGCATAGCACCTAAACCATAATGCGCACCCGACCCGATGGCGTACAGATTGTTTGTGTCCATTTCTGTACTATAGTCTGCGTCTATTTGATAGATGACACCGTTGGCGCACACTAATGAATCTATTGATGCTTCTGCTGGATTGGATTCGTATTGCGGTAGTCCTAAGCCGTTTTGTTCTAAACATTCTCTGTAGGCTGGTATGAATTGGCTGACCATAAACTTTGTTAGTTTTATACCGCCAAGTTTGGGAGGGAGTTGCGGCGGATTAAACACGTGTTGTATAATGTTTGCGCCACGTGTGTCGCCTGCTACACCTATGAAGTATTTGCCTACGGTGATTATTTTTGATTGTGTCATTTTGCCGACACGTCCGTAGTCGTCTGTCCATTGGCTGTCTGAACCTATAGCGCAGTAATCTTCGCCTTGTATTGCTAGGATTGTTGTCATGAGTGTACTCGTATCACTAGTTTGTCTATTTCTAGGTCGCCGTTGGGACGTAGATGATATTTACCCCACCGCCTGTCGGCGGTTTTGATAATGATTTTGGTTTGACTAGGGTTGAGTCCTGATTTGACACACTCGTAACCAAGTTTGGCTAGGGTTGATGAACGGTCTTTGGACGGTAGTGGTCCGTCACGCCAAATGACTTTGCCTAGCGGAGACAGAACTTGCATAGCCTCGTCTAATGTGGCATCATATTCTGTGTGCATAATCCCAGGTGCGGGTTTAATTACAGGTTTATAATGTGCCGCAAGGCGGGCGATGTCGGCTGGTGTGGTGCGATTAGCGATAGCCATAGAAACAAAGTCGCAGATATGTAGAACTGATTGGAAGTCGTTGGGGTTTAGAACTCGTTGGTTGTGTGTGGTGTCGTCAATATAATTTGGGTATGGTAGGCGAACATAGTTGCCGTATTGTCCGTGTTTGAGTGTGGTTTGTTTGGGGTTTACTTCTGTGGCTGGTACGTCAGCGACCTGATGCGCAGCCAATAGCATGTTGCGCATAATCTCAGCGGACACTGGTTCTGTGGCGAACACCCAAACATGGTAACCTTTGGAACGTGAACGTTCTATCCACGAGATGACACCACCTGCACGTAGTGCGTCATGTAACTGTCGGGCTTGATGTAAAGATTGTTCTAATCCTAAGTCAAAATCTGAACAGCCCCACACAACTGACGGTACACCGTTTATGGGTACAATCGGATATACACCGATACGTTCCGAACCGTTTAGGTGACGTTCAAATGTGCCACGATTAAGTGGTAGTTTTGCGCAACCGCCACTGTCTGTGCCGTAAACGTCACCACGTCCACGAAACAATTTAACATAATTGTCTAACAAATTTCCGTCTATCATATACCCCCTTTACCAATCTGTGAGAATTTCTTGCATGGATAATTGTTCTACTTCGGGTTGCACAATGTTTTCTTCAAGTCGGTATGGTAGCACCCCGTTCTCCAACCGTTTCAACCGACCTGTTCCTGCTTCAATTAAAAAGTCCATATCGTCCAACAGGACGGACGCAGGACGTTTACATTTAACCAAGTTTAACGTAACAGTATCCATGTGAATACGCAGATTGTATTGCAATTCTTCTATCTTGGACATGATTCGTTCAGCGTTTGATGCTTTATCTAATTTTTCTTGCAGTTCACGAATGTGTCCTTCTATTTCAAATCGTTTACGGCGTACACCAACAATGTGTGTTGCTTGTTGTTCACCACCGTAAGCACCTGAACTAATAGTCATTTTACGTCCGTCAGCACCTGCTGTACGGCTGGACTGGTGCAATACGATTAGCGGAATATTGTGACGTTTACCGAACGCTTTAATGCTGTTGGCTTTTGACGGTACGTCTTCGCCACCACCTGTAATCAAATCCAAGTAGTCCACAACGATTAGTTGTGGGTCACCTAGTACGTCTATTGTTTCCGATAATGCACGTTCCATTTCAATCAGCGACACAGTTTGGTCAAACACCGCCAAGTTCGGGAAATGTTCTAATGCTGTGTTGCGTAACAGTTCAATGGATTGTCTGTCGTTTTGTGATATGCGTTCTTCAAGAATGTTTGCGTCAATGCCGTGAGTTACGCAAGCAAGTTTAATCAATGTTAATGTTCGTGGCTCATCGGGACAAAAGTAGATTACACGTTTGTCTTTGTTCGCCACAAGAATCTGTAGCAACGCCAATGTTTTACCGCTATGACTATAGCCGTTTATAATGCACATCTCTGATGGTGCAATACCACGCATCTGTGCATCTATCTCATGGAAACCTAGATAGATTCTTTCTTGTGGTGATTGCGCCCAATGAACATAATCATCTGCGGCTTTATGTAATGGTGTGTAATACGCTAATGATGCCGTAGACAAGTCGGGCGTGGGAAGAATTTCCCCACGCCCCAACTTTGCCCAACGACCCACATAATCGGGGTCGGTCACAGGTTACCGCCTAACTCGTGGTTCCCAAAACGCTTCTGTACCCGTAGTGGATTTGAACCAAGGACGTTTAGGATTGACCGCTAAACCGTCACGGTTATCCCAAACTTCGGTAACACCTTTCTTTGCACATTCAGTATGCAACCATGCTGGGATTGGACCATGTTGCGTACCTTTGATACGAACCTGACCACCTTGCGCTGGTTGAAACACTGGCTGTGCTGGCTGTGTTACTACCTGACTATTCGGGAACGCTTGAACCAACATTTCTTCTTGCGTTGGTGCTTCGCCCGTCATACCCATTTTGGCAAACAATGCGTCTACCGTTGCGTCCAATGCCAAGACAAAATTAGCAATATTCATTTGAATATCATCTGTCTTTGGTGTTATATCAGCAGCAATCTTACCTGCAACCTGAATAACGATTGATTGGTCTCTGTTTACTGTAGTAATAACTATCTCCTATCTGTTTGTTGTTGTGAACTAACTATAGCATACCCTTATTCAACGTCATGGCAATTGAAAGCGCCTTTGCAGACACTCCAAAAAGAACACCATGACTCTGAACATAACGCACTTTCATCATTTGTTATCCATTGATTATCTACACCAGTTCGTAACGCCATATTTACAGCACCACGAACATGATGTTTTAACCAATTCCAATGTTCAGCACCCCGATAAATTGGCACAATCTGTGCCTTCGGGTCTAGTTGCCGAATCATTACACCATAATTAAACTTCGGTTGAACGTCCAACTGTTGAGATATCGCATAAGTATAAACAGTTGGTTGAATAGCGGACTTCTGTTTACTGGATTGACTATAGGTACGTTTAGCGGTTTTCCAATCCCAAACAAGACCGTCATCATCAACATAATCTATTGTACCTTCAAGCCATACAGCGTAACCGTTCACGTCAATGCCAAGCGGTGTTTTAAACGGCAACTCTGATTTGCCACCCAATTTTACTTTAGGTAAAATTGTATCGTAAAAAGCCTTTGACATTGATTCCAAATATTGTGGAATATCTTCCTGAACAATGTTTGTTTTCTTGTAGTTCGTTGTTTCTAAAGATTCATAATCATTGGCAACAACGTCTAACATATCAACAAACTTTGAAGCCGTTCCGTTTAGGACGGCTTCAATACCTGTATGGATTGCTGTACCTATAATAGTTGCGTCAGAACCTGTGCGGAACTCTGGACGAACTAAACCAAGTCTGGCACGTTCTGGGCAAATAGCCATATCACCAAGCCAAGACTGTCTGACATAAACTATTTTATTAAGTTCGTCTACCCGCATCATTTCTCCTTTAGATATTAAGTAATAGAATATAAATAAAAGTTAATACAATTACAGCATAGACAATTCTCATAGTCTACTTTCCAAATTAGGGAACTCTAGTTTAATTTTAGCCCATAACTTTTGGGCTTTTTCACTAGGGTCGTTTCTTATTTCATTGTAAACTTTCTTTTTATGTTTCCAAAGTCTTTCATTCATTTCTTCTACTGTTTCATTTTCTCTCATGGTTCTAGTATACCTTTCTGTTGTTTGACTTCTTGATGTCTCTGCTAACTCTGAACAGTTTTTTCCAATAGGTCATAGTGGTTTTGCCTGTTTGGAACAAACGGGCAATAGCGGAATAGTTCTTTCCTTCGGTTTCAATCATCAATGTACTAAAGTTCCGAAACTGTTCTTCGGTCATAACATGTTTATGTTTATTGACACTGACAGCACAGATGAACTGTTCCAATGAAACATTGAGCCGTTTCAATATATCTATAATGTGCAGCGATGGGTGCTGATGGGCGGCAGCCATTACACTGTCACGAATCAGTTTCCATTTCTGTAAATTGGTGTAGGATTCAGGGAACTGTAATGGCACAATGTCGGATTCATTAGCATAATAGATTCCGCCATATTCTGCCCACAGGTCGTGAACATATAGTAATGTTTCCAAATATTCTAGGATTGTTTCATCAGTCCATTCGTGACTTTTGACATAACCCAAGATTTCGGCTATTCGTTCACCCTGCCACATGTCAAACACAGCATCTTTAGATACCATGACTGACTTGGCAGGGCGAACGTCACATAAACATGATTCATCGTGTGTTGCCACACCGCATTGTTCTACGGTCATAATGACTCCTTTCGTAATTTTGTTATAAGTGTATTTAGTTGTTCTTCGGAACACAAAGATGATATACAGCCGACAAGATATTCAACGGCTAAATCACCCCACCCTGCTCGGGCTAATCGTGTTATCTCGTTTTCTTTGTTCATTTTATTGCGTCCCACCAATCATCTTCTTGTTCATTCTCAAACTCCACAATTAATTCTTCCATAATGCTATGTCCAAGTTCAATACACGCTTCCGATAGTTGTGTACCGATTTCTTCCATAACATAATCACATTGGTCGTCCGTCCAATCAGGACGGTAACCTTTAATATCTTCACCTAACCATTTAATGACTATCATTATTTATCTCCGTTTCTGTAGTTGTCCCAGTCTATCTGATATTCTATGTTTTCGTTTATTATATCTAGGTCATCGTGTAATGCGAACGCCGCAGCGCTGATGCCGTGCGTTATACGATTATCTAACAGTTCGTATAACAAAACTTCGGCTTCATCTTCATCATTTGCATATACATCAAACGAAATACTGAACGTACCACGATATAGATTCATTCCGATTCCTTTCCGAAACCGCTAGGTTTCTTAGATAAACGCATAACCCCATGCTTGGTACACATAGGTTTATCCGTCATGCGGACATGGATTTCAACACCATGCCTACACAACGAACATTCATAATAACCTTTCGGATATAACGTATTACCTTTAGGTGTTTTCATTATTTCTCCGTTTCTGTTTTAAGGAACTCCTCAATTTCACTAACCAACTGCACCCCATCTTCTTCCGCATTATAATCCTGAACCGCTTTCAATATTTTCTCCAATAACGTATTCATTTTCTCTATCGTTTCAGGTGTTCGCCCCTCGTTCTCAATATCTTCACCCATAGAGTTCATCACTTCCATGATTTCCTCTTCGGGAACAAGATTATGTTGAACAGCAAACTCCATAACACCAGCGATAAAAGTTGCTTCGTTATATGATTCGGCTACACGTTGCAAGAATCCGCTCATCAACCATTTGACAAACGTATCAGGAACATCACCGTCCTCACCGTCACCAGCATCAGTGACAACAACAACATTACCACGAATTTCCTGACGAAACAAAGCACTAGCAAGCCAATTCATTTCCGAATCCTTGACTAGTCCTTCATCATCGCAATAACCAACCAACTCAAACGGCTCATCGGTGTCACGTTTCTGCGCAAAAATACGCACAGCCTCAATGTTACCACCAACCAACGACTGAATTGATTCCAACCCATTAACTACAACAGGTTCAGGTTCAACACCCGTACCCGACTTCAATAACACTGCTGATACTGCACTCATTACATTACCACCCTTTCATAAGTAGTTTGATTATTATATTTATAACACATAACGCAACTAACATTTGATACGCTTTCGCAAACAAACGTTTACTAGGCGTATCATTCTCTAACCAGTATGCTATCCTTGACCACCATTCCTCTATCATATTAACCCCAATCCTGTAATTGTGGACATAATGAACTTCATACCATCTTCCTCAAAGTTGCCAGTGCCTGACTCAAAGTTATCAATCACAACGTCCGCATTAACATGCGATTTCAACTTGCAATTAGACGCTGAACCGTAACTTTTGCCAATAATTTTCTTAGCCTCACCCCACTTGGACATCTCCATATTAGAGAACGAGATACGCCTAAGCATAGACGGGTGAGCAATTGCGAACATCAAATTATCAATGTCCAACAACTGTTGCGAATCATGCAACTTCGTAAGCATACTATGATAATGACCACCACTAGCGGTTGCAATCTCGCTGTAGACTTCAACACCGACACCCATACGGTTAATGATATCAACCAACGAACATATCATCGCACCACGCTGACGGATTGTCTCTGCTGAAATATTGTAATTAACTGTACCATTAATTAACAATCGCACAACACGCCCCATGCGTGTTTGTGGCACATCAACATAATCAACCATACACTCAGGGTCGCCAATGAGATAACGGTCAATGTCACCTGACTCGCCAGTGATATTGAACTTAGTCTCAAACATGTTACCGAACGTAGCGCTAATGATATTGTCCAACGAGTTAATCAACTTATCAACTTCGGGACGTATCTCATGCCAACCACGTGTACCTAAATCGCAGGCTTCGTCCAAACTAGCGGAACCAGCCCAAGAGTTATTATCACGTTTATCGGACGACTTACGTTTCGTATTACTACGAGCATGCACCAGCAAATCCGCTAATGTGTCGTATTCCTCAGTCCAAACGCTATATGTTCCGTGTCCATTATATGTGTGCATAAACTGTCTCATAATATCTCCAATCGTAGTTGTTGTTGTTTCCCTAACTTTAACATACCAGTCCACGTCCGCAGGGAAGGAAACGAACGTGAACTGGTAGTCACGAACGTTACACTTCTACAGGCGCACCCTTAGGTACGATAACCGATTCCATAACCTTAGATACCACATCAGGCTTAACACCCTTGAGTAAACGCATATCAATAGCGTCCTGCCAAGTGAACCCACCTGCAAGTAACTTAGCACCACCAACACTAGCACGTGGCGACACAATCACTTTCAGACCGTGATTATCAACGTTACGGCGTGCAGTACGAACAATATGCAACCATGTTGAACCATGTTCCATATCCAACCCCGTACCACGCACCAACTCAGTCTCTAGGCGTTCGTCAATCTTAACGTGCATCATCGTGAATCGGTCAATCGTAGCACCATCAATCGGCGCACGACCAACATACTCAGCAGTAGCACCATTACCCCACGTGTTCGCCGCCGCAATCGCAACAAACTTCGGGTGACGCTTCACCATACCGTCAGGAAACGACATGCTATCGTTAGATAACGCATCATTCAACACGGTCAAAATATTCGGATTACTAGCATCAATCTCGTCCATTAAGAACACGCCACCGTGTTCATAACGGTCACGGAAACCCGTAGACTGATACAAGTTATCGCTAATAGCCTTGTAACCCTTGATATCCGCTTTAGACGACTGCGAATTGAACGGCTCGGCGCTAAACGCCAACCCCAACGATTCGGCAACCTGACGGGCAATCTTAGACTTGCCAACACCAGCGCTACCAGTCATCCACACATGTTCACCGCATGCAACCGCACGAAGAACCTTAGGGAATATCTCGTGAGTCAATCCTGTCACGGGACGAGTTTCACCTGTCGGCAAAACCACGTTAGTTACCAACGGACGAACATCACGCAACAACTCCATAACATGTAAACGTTCCCGCACCAACGCTGACTCAATCAACTCCTTAACAGCGTTTTCGTCCACGCCAACAGAACGCAAAGCGTCCTGAATCACGTCACGAACAGCGTTAGCAACCTTGTCACCTGTCGGCACAGACGGCGAAGCCGTAGGTGCAGACGCTGGTAACGGTTGTGTCGGTTCAGGCAACGGCTTAGCAACCAACACACACTCACCACGAGCCGCATATTCATTACATGCGTCCATAATGGTATTGCGGATTTCATCAACCGTTTTCGCCATCGGCTTACCAACCCACTTGCGGTCAAACACACGACTGTACATAGCAATCAACGTGTTTTTATCCAAATACCTAATTTGATACGGATATTCTCTCCCGTTCGGGAATTGAACAACCGCTACCTGTTCCGTGACATTAACACGGATAACATTCATAGCCTTCCCTGCCATAACATTACTCACTTTCTGCCCGATTAGGGCGTTTTGTTTATCCGATTAGCGGAATTGCTAACCGAAACCTAGTACTTCAACACGTCCGTCCACGTCCGTGCATTATTCGTTACGATACTTGAATACCGTTATATTCGTAACGTGGATTACCACCATTACGGCGATACTTCCACAAAGAACCCATAATCTTATTCATGCCCTGCTGGTCAGATGCACTACCCCAACCAGTAGAAATCGGCAAGAAAACCCACACATTCGGCTCACGCTCCGTGAAAAACCCCATAACCGTACCGTGATGCTTAATGTAACGCTCACGTTTTTTCGTGGCTTCATTCATCACATCGCAATAAGTCCACTTGCCACACTTACGCTCAGAACCCAAACGCCACCACTCACCTGATTCGTTCGGGTTAATAAATGCCAATTTCATAATAGTCCTTTCGTTAATGTTAATAAAAATATCCGTTTACGGGTAGCGGAGAAATATTATAGTCCGCTACCCGCAGTGATTCACAACCCAACCAAATCATAGGAAACTAACCCTATTGATTGAACCTGCGGAGACACTATCTCCTAACGTGCATGACACCATATCACACACATTAGCGGTTCGGCAACGCTATGAACGTCACAAACTCGGCACATGCCCGAACCCATAACCATTGAAAATGGTTAATTACTTGCTGGCAATACGGTCAAACGTATAGAAAATCTCTGCGCTAACCGACTCAGTTTTCACATCAAACAACACAACTCCTTCGGAGTTCGTGCGAACCTGCTTCTCACGCTTATCCGCAGTCATCACACTAACAACCGTGCCTTTCGCAATCGGCGTGGACGCTGGAAACGCCACACACCAAACATGGTCAATTTTCGCAAAACGACCAACGATTGACGGAACTGATGTCTTTGCTGTTTTCTTAGCCATTATAAGTGTCCTTTCACTCAAGGGAACGGCTGAACGTTCACGTTCACCTAATGTCACGAACCATATCGCAACCACCGCTCATTATTCAACTTCAACAGACACGTCCAAGAACACGTCCGCTAACGTTTTGCGGATAGTGGGGAATTGAACCCCAACAAGCACACCAGCGCTACCCTGCCCACAAGGAGAAACGGGCAAACTCAAACGGTATAACCGTTCATCAACTCAACTAACTCATCATGACGCAACTCGGCAACAATCTCACGCCAATCCGTAACCCCACGTGAAATCGCATTCTCTTCATTCACTTGCCTATCGGCAACAAACTCACCGTACATATCCACTCACTCTCCCGTACCGCAGTACGACTAGGTAATCGTTACCGAACAGCAACGACAAACAATAACTTCAACAGGTACGTCCACGTCCATATACGTGAACCCTGCATGCTGTCGGCAACGACAACACAACAACAACACTTCAACAGGCACGTCCACGTCCACGTCCATGCCCATCGCATCATCATCATGACATCGCTACCGAAACACTGCCCCAAGTATTTAAAACATCCATCCCCGCTCCCTCGCACACCCGCCCACGAAACAACACCCCACTTCTCACTCGTCCGCTCGCACGCTTGCACACGTGTAGCGACCCCAAAAAATTGGTGGCATTATACAGCATTATGGCTCTTTATGTGGGGATGCGTGCATGTCCGCAAAGAAACCTCACACGTCCGCACACGATAGGGGGGTGCATAGGGGGGGTCGCACCCCTCGTGGACGTGTGACTCTAATAGTCTAGGGCGAGATGTGTTGGCGGTATATGAACCGCCCGTTTTGTCTATGCTGTATGGGGGTGGGGGTTGTTTGGAACGGAGTCCCTAGTTTTGTATGATTTAACAGTTCCATTTACGCAAAGATAGTGCTTTGCGTGTTGGTCGTCCTTTGGAGTCTTTCATTGGTCCTGGCATGCCGCTCATTCGGGCGCAGAATGATTTGCGGCGTTTCGCTGCTTTGGAGTTTGGTTTTAGTTTGCTTGGTGGTGTGGTGACAGCCATTTTTAGTTTAAACCCTGGGTTTTGTCGTCTGTAGGATGCTACGCCTTTGGCGTTTAGTCCGCCTGTTGGGTTTTTGCCTTCTTTGCGTGTCCATGCTGCTGTCTTGTAGGCTTGTTGGACGGTCATTTTTTGTTTTGCCATTATCGGTATTTCGCAGTCTTTTTTGCTATGGTTTTGGGTTGTTTAACGAATTGTTTACCAGCCTTTGTTCCTTTACGTTTAGCGGCACTTGTGGCTGCGTATTCTTTAGCCGATAGTCCTTTGATGGCTGCTGACGGCAAGTAGCGTTCGCCTGTTGCTTTGCGTCCTACGGTGGATGGTTTTCCTGATTTGGTTCGCCATTTTTCTTTTGTCCATTTGGATAAAGATTTTTGGGCTGCGGTTTTTGGACCGCTGAATGAACCGCCTGCTTTTTTATAGCGTTGGTTTGCTAGTTGGGCTTTACGTGCTGACCATTGCCCTGCACGTCCTCCTGCTGTTCCAGCCTTGACGGCTGCAACTATCTGTTTCCGCAGTTCAGGTTTATTGTAAGCCATTACTTAGATGGTTTAGGGAACTCACCCCAACTAGGTCCACCCATGCCTTGTTTTTTAGATTGAACTGGTGTAGGTTTACGGCGCTTAGATTGGTCAACCTTAGGTGCAGGACGTTTCTTTTTAGCAGCCTTAGGGTTCTTATAGACGTACGGTAATCCTGCTTCATCTTCATTCCACCCTGTTTGTTTAGGGGACATTTTCAATTTAGCCTTGTCACGTTCGTATTGGGCTTTACCTTCAGGGGTATAAGCGTAGTGTTTAACTTTGCCACCCATACTTAATTTTGGCATAATAATCCTTTTTGTCTTTGCTGCACAGTTATATTAGTATTGTCCTTAAATCGCCACCCTAAGGGGTGGCTATCTAACGGTCAGGAACTGACCCCCCTCAGTCCCCCCTACTAAAAAACATCCCGTTCCCTAATGAGAATCATTCTCAATAATCCCATCTAGCCTAGACAGCACAAAGGTTTTATCTGAAATGTTACACAAATGTTACAAGAATGTTACACAAATGTCACAAAGATTTAACATTCCGTTAACATTCGGGGAACAATCCTACTAGGTTGATGACTGAATTATTGGATGTCCGACAACAAAAATTCTTGGACTGGCTATGCACCCCAAGTGTTGCTCGTGTCCCGTCATCTCAAGAGAAGTATGCTCAGGTTGAGGGTGTTGATGAATCTACCCTTAGGCGGTGGAAGAAGAAACCTGCGTTTAAGGCTGCTTGGGAGAGGCGTGTTGCTGAATCTCAGGGTAGTCCTGAGCGGACTCAGCAGTTGTTGGATAATTTGTTTCAACGTGCTTTGGATGGTGATAACAATAGTGCTAAGTTGTATCTTCAGGCTACTGGTCGGCTTGCGCCTGTTCAGTTGCAGGTTGAACATACTGGTAAGGTTTCGGAGTTGTCGGATGCGCAATTGGCTGAATTGATTGCGGCTTCCGCCGCCAGTGAACAGCAGTTGCGTTTAGATTCAGCGAAGACAGTTGGTTATGGCTCAAACTAACGACCAAATGTACATTGCTTTGATGGCGATGTATCCTGATGCTGGTGACACGTTGGCTGATTTATTGTACACCCATTGGTCTACTGTCGGTTTACAGTATCGTGGTAGTTTACAATATCAATACTATAAGGATGCTGGGGCTGCTGGTTCCACTTGGGGTGATGTTGCTAATACGTTTTGGTCGGATGGCGATTTTGTTGTCTATAATTTGGAACAGGAAGATGGAACAGATTTTCTATTAGAGGATGGTGGTTTCATTTTGATGGAGGCTGGCAATGGCTGATAAAAAGATAACACAACTAGATGCCTTGACGGAGTTGGCTTCTGGTGACCTGTTTGTTGTTGTTGACAGCGTTGATGGTACTCCTGTTAGTAAGAAGATTACGGCTGCTAATGTTGCTAGTTATATCAATAGCCTTGTCGCTGCTGGAGTTACGACCTTGGATGGTTTGGATGATGTTACGATAACGTCCGTTTCTAGCGGACAGTTGTTGTCGTATAATGGTTCAGCGTGGGTTAACAGCGCCCCTGTGGCGGCTTTCAACCCTGTTGAAGCCGCAGTATTCATGTAGGGAACGATTTAACCACTTATTAGGAGATAACAAATGGCAACATTTACCAAAAAGATTCTTTCAAACAGCACAGACGGCAAAGCCATCAAAGTTGCTGCTACCGCAACGGCTGGTACTCTTATTCATACTGGTTCAACAACAACGACAACTCTTGACGAGGTTTGGTTGTATGCGGTAAACACTTCTGCTTCGTCAGTTAAATTGACGATTGAATGGGGCGAGGCTACTGCACCTGATGGCAACATTGAAGTAACTATTCAGCCTGAGGCTGGTTTAGTGACTGTAATTCCTGGGTTGCTCATCAAGGGTAATGCGACTGCGCTTACTGTTCGTGCGTTTGCTGCGACAGCAAACGTAATTACTATTCACGGTTTCGTTAATCAGATTACGGTTTAACCATGCCCAATAGGCGTGAACTCGGATATGTAAGTAGCGGTAATACCCCGACTATTGTTGGGCAGTATGGCGCTTACGGTGTTGGTTCGGGTGGCACGGCGACCACTACTACTGTTG
>Ga0129336_10000126_pt1 | contig 38087 bp, 32 predicted proteins | sample CPB6_02_DNA_FD_96878 | JGI IMG/M metagenome (GOLD analysis project Ga0129336, IMG submission 96878) | Freshwater to marine salinity gradient microbial communities from Chesapeake Bay, USA - CPBay_Sum_0.6_0.2_DNA | ecosystem: Environmental > Aquatic > Marine > Coastal | place: USA: Chesapeake...
CGCGCCGCCGACGTAGCCGAAGTCGGCGTCGGCCATCTCGCCGGGGCCGTTCACGATGCAGCCCATGACGGCGATCGTGACCGACTTCAGATGTCCGGTGCGCTCCTTGATCTTCAGGGTCGTCGACTGGATGTCGAAAAGGGTGCGTCCGCAGCTGGGACAGGCCACGTATTCCGTCTTGGTCTGGCGCGTCCGCACGCCCTGCAGGATGTCGTAGGCCAGCGTCAGCGACTTCGCCGTCGTGGTCGGCGTCTCGCATGAAAGGAAGTCCCCGTAGCCGTCGACCAGCAGGCCTCCGGCGAGGATCGAGGCCTCGAGGAGGCGGGACTGGAATCCCGGGTCGATGAGCACGGCGTTGGCGACCGTCGCACGAATCCAGAGGGGGGCCTTGAGCTTCGCCGCCGCGGCGCAACGCACGAGTTCACGACAAGAGCCGGTCGCGTGCAGGCCTTCCTGCGGCTGGGAGGAGGTCAGGATGAGGCGGCCGGCGGGGATGGCGGAAAGCTCTTTCGCCAGCGCGGTGAGCGTCGGGCCGTCGAGGTCGACGGCGAGGTGCGCGCCGTGCTTCACGACCGCTTCGCCCCAGGCCTTCACTTCAGCCCCGTCGGCCGGGGAGAAGGCCTTCACGACCACCAGACGGCCGCCATCGCCGTCGAAAGGGAAGTCGGCGGCCGATAGCGCGGTCTCCACGAAGAGGGCGGGCACGGCCTGGCCGAGGGCCTTGCGCAGGGAGCGCAGTCCGGAGGCGTGCGCGAGGTCATCAAGGCGCACCAGCAGGCCTTCGGCGCGGACTTCCCGCTGGGCGGCGTGGGCGTCGAGGAGTTCCTTGGCCGCCGCCTGCCAGTCGGCCAGGCCGGCGACGCTGCGGACGATCACGCGCGGCACCTCGGCGGAACCGGCGAGGCACTTCGTCGACAGCGTGATGGTCTCCGTCTCGCGACGCGTGAACGAGAAAGGGTCCGCCGGGTCGGCGGGCAGGGCGGCGGTCGAAGCGGCTCCCAGGGCGGCCAGGGCTTCGGCGCGGCGGACAATCTCACGGCAGACCGGGATCTCGTGCCACGGATCTTCCGTGAGCGAGACGCGGATCGTGTCGCCCAGTCCGTCGGCGAGGAGCGAGCCGATGCCGATGGCGGACTTGATGCGGGCGTCCTCGCCTTCGCCGGCCTCGGTGACGCCGAGGTGGAGGGGGTAGTCCATGCCGAGTTCCGTCATGCGGGCGGCCGCGAGCCGGTAGGCCTCCACCATCACCTTCGGGTTCGAGGACTTCATCGACAGCACCATGTCCTTGAAGCCGTGCGACTCCGCGATGCGGATGAATTCGAGGGCCGATTCCACCATCCCGTTCGGCGAGTCGCCGAAGCGGTTCATGATGCGGTCGGAAAGCGAGCCGTGGTTGGTGCCGATGCGCAGGCAGCGGCCCAGTTCCTTCGCGCGCCGCACCAGCGGCGAAAAGGCCGCGTGCAGCCGTTCCAGCTCCTCGGCGTAGGCCGCGTCCGTGTACTCCCGGACCGCGAACTTCTTCTTGTCCGCGTAATTGCCCGGGTTCACGCGGACCTTCTCCACGTGCTCCACCGCCTCCATCGCCGCCGCGGGCAGGAAGTGGATGTCCGCGACCAGCGGCTGCCGGAAGCCCGCCGCCCGGAACTCCCGCCGGATCTCCCGCAGCGCGGCGGCGGCGGCCTTGTTGGGCGCCGTGATGCGGATGATCTCGCAGCCGGCCTCGGCCAGCCGGATGCATTGCGTCACCGTGGCCGCCACGTCCTCCGTGTCCGAAGTCGTCATCGACTGCACCCGGATGGGATTGCTTCCGCCCACGCCGACGCCGCCGACGTCGACCGCGCGGGTCAGGCGTCGCACGGTGCGAAGGCGCGATGGGCAGTAGTCCGCGGGCATGCGGACATTCCAAGCGGCGGGACGGCCGCCGTCAACGGGCGTCAGAAGTCCCAGCGCCAGGCCTCGGGCAGCCACTGGTAGCCCTTGCGTCCGTTGGAGGCGACCACGCCCAGGCCGGGCCAGGGCAGGTGGAAGCCGTAGGCGCGCTCCTTGGTGGCGGCGATCTCCGCGAACCACTTGCGGCGGGTCGCGACGGACTGCTCCGGCACGTGGTCGAAGTCGATGAACCAGGCCGGGTCCTCGAACATCAGCACGTGGTTGTGGGCGAGGTCGGAGAGGTGCAGCAGGGACTGGCCGTCGGACTTGATCCGGTAGATGGCGTGACCGTCGGTGTGGCCCGGCGCGCTGAGGATCGTGATGGCGCCGTCGAGGATCTGGTCGCCGTCCTTGTGGAGCACCAGGTTCGGCTGGAGCGTGTCGAAGGAGGCGCGCACGTTCTTGATCATCTGCGGGACGTTGTCGGTGCGGTGCGACTTCGAGAAGTCCGGCTCCTTGGAGCGCCAGAAGTCGACTTCGGCCTGCAGCACGTGCAGGGCGGCGTTCGGAAAGAGGATGCGTCCGTTCTGGGCGAAGCCGCCGATGTGGTCGATGTGCGAGTGGCTGAGCAGGGCGTGGGTGACCTGCTCGGGCCGGATGCCGACCTCGGGCGAGGCCATGGCCTGGTTGAGCCAGCCCCAGGTGTCGCGCTCGACGTTGCCGAAGCCGGCGTCGATGAGGATGACCTCCTTGTCCTTCCGCAGCAGGAGGATGTTGATGTAGAGCGTCATGTCGTCGGGACGCTCCCCGCGGGAACGCATGACCTCCTGCATCTGGGGACGTTCGGCCGGGGGCCACATCTTCTTGGTCACGCCCTCCTTGAAGGTGCCCCAGCCGTCGCTGATGGACCAGGCCTCGAACTTGCCGATCGAGAACTTGTACACGTAGGGATCGGTGATCTTCTTGCGCGGCAGCGCCTTTTCGGCGGCCTTGGCGGCGTCCGCCGCGGCGAGGGCGGGGGAGAGTCCGAGCGCGGCGAAGGCGGTGCCGAAGCCGCTGAGGAAGGCGCGGCGGGAACGGGGGGTCGCTTGAGGGTCCATGGCAGGGTGACCGCCATATTGGGCCTCCGGTTCCTCCGGACGAGGCGAAAACCTCAGGGGCCGGTCACTTGCGGGACGCGAACTCCGCCGGCCGGTAGACGTGCCGCTCCAGGAGCTGCTGCTTGAGCTGCTGTTCGCTGTCCCCGGAGCACCGGCGCACGTCGTGCAGCATCACGTAGCCCATGAAGGAGAGCAGGAGCGCCATGAAGGCGTACTGCAGGAAGACGATGACCCGGCCGCCCAGGGCGTTGCCGGTCAGTCTCTGGATCGTGGCGATGAGCATGTGCCCGCCGTCCAGGACCGGGATGGGCAGCAGGTTGAGGATGGCGAGGTTGATGTTGATCAGGACGGTGAACCAGATGACGCGGCGGATGTCCTCGGAGAGGTTGTAGTAGGTCTTCGAGATCGAGATCACCGAGGCCAGCTGCTTGACCTCGATGTCGGAGTCGCGGTCGAAGAGACGATGGAGGGTCCTGAAGGTGGATGCGACGATGTTGGCGCAGGTCTCCCAGGGCGCGAGGCGGGCCAGTTCGGTCCGGCTGAGGAAGGCCGCGCCGATCTGCGCATGCTCGACGGGCGCGGGGTTGCGGAAGACGGCCTGACGCAGGATGAGGTGGCCGGTCTCGCCGTCGGCGCGGGTCCAGAAGAGCGTCAGGTCGCGCGGCGACGCGCCCACGGCCTTCGTCATGTCGGCGAGCGAACGGACGGCGGTGAGCTCGCCGGCGTCCACCTTGTCGACCGCGGTCCCGATGCGCAGGGTCTCCGTGAGCGCGGGGTCCTCGGGCGAAACGCCGAGCACCATCAGCCGGTCGCGCGGAGTCTCGCCGGCGGGCGTGACGATGTCCCTGGTCGAGGGGACCAGCACGATCGTCCGGAGCGTCTCGCCGTCGCGGTATTCCACCAGGCCGACAGGATTCACCGTGGGGGCGGACCGCGGCGTCACCGTCACGGTGAGGCGGCGGACCGCGGCGGGCTCGCCTTCAGCGCGCTCCAGTTCGATGCGCCGGGCGGTGGCGCCGCCCTTGCGCAGCACCTCCCTGAATTCCGAGAAATTTCCGATCACGTGCCCGTCGACCGTGAGCACGCGGTCCCCGCGGCGCATCCCGGCCAGGGCCGCGGGCGAACCGGGCGCCGGGTCGCCGACCAGCACCTGGGAGGCGGGCTGCACGCCGATGATGCGCACGTTGTCCCCGCTGCGGCGGTTCAGTTCCGCGCGCGCGGGCCGGACTTCCACCTCGCGGGGAGTCGAGTCCGACGGAGAGAGCACCGTGAGCGAGGCCACCGGCTGGCGGGCGGCGTCCAGACGGTTGCCCAGCATGATCGCCTCCTGGATCTGATTGAAGGTCGTCACGGGCTGTCCGTCCACGGCGAGGATGCGGTCGCCCGCCCTGATGCCCGCGACGAAGGCGGGCCCGGGTTCGGTGCGGCCGAGGCCGAGTTCCGCGAGATGTCCCGCGCCCGTGACCACCGTCTCGGGCACGTAGCCGACGACCGTGCTGCGGGAGCCTTCGGCGACGGGCGTTCCGGTGAACCAGAGCACGCAGGCGAGCGTGAAGGCGAAGATCACGTTGAAGACCGCGCCCATCACGGAGACGATCATCTTGTCCGCGTAGGAGATCTTGGGCAGCTCCTCCGCGCCTTCCGCGGCAGGCCCCTCGATGCCTTCCATCTCCGCCAGCTGCGGAAGGGCGACGTAGCCGCCGAGAGGGATGAGGGAGATGCGGTAGTCGACGCCGTCCTTGCCGGTCCAGCCGATGACCTTCGGGCCGAATCCGATGGAGAACCGTTCCACCTTGAGGCCGCGCCGGCGGGCGGCGAGGAAGTGCCCCAGCTCGTGCACGAAGATCGAGCCGCCGAAGAACAGGGCGACGAGCGCGATCCCCCAGATGGAGCTGAGCAGGTCGCTGACGGAAAGGGTGTCCATGGAGTTCAGATTCGGAGCGTCGCCGCGTGCTGCGCCGCGGCCTTCCGGGCCTCGGCGTCGGCCGTGAGCACATCCTCGAGCGAGGCGGGCTCCTGCGTCCAGCCCCTTTCCATCGTGCGGCGCACCACTTCGGCGATGCCGGTGAACCTCAGGCGGCCCTGCATGAAGGCCTCGACCGCGACCTCATTGGCGGCGTTGAAGGCGGCCGGGGCGCATGCGCCCGTGCCGGCGGCCGTCCGGGCCAGGCCCAGGCAGGGATACCGCACGGGGTCCGGAGGGGACATGGTGAGCGAGTGGGCCTTGGTCAGGTCGAGCCCGGGCGCAGGGCAGGGCGGCCGGGCCGGCTGCAGCAGGCAGTCCTGGATCGGGAACGCCATCGACGGCGGGGAGAGCAGGGCCTGCATGCTGCCGTCCGTGAGGGTCACCATCGAGTGGATGACGCTCTGGGGGTGGATGACGACGTCCACCCGCTCCTGCGGGACGCCGAACAGCCAGCAGGCCTCGACGATCTCCAGCCCCTTGTTGGCCATGGTGGCGGAATCGACGGTGACTTTGGGGCCCATGCTCCAGCTGGGATGACGCAGCGCTTCCTCAGGCGTCACGTCCTGCAGGCGATCCAAGGGCGTGTCCCGGAAGGCTCCGCCCGAGGCGGTGAGCACCAGACGCGCCACTTCGGCGCGCGGCCTGCCGCGCAGGAGCTGGTGCAGCGCGTTGTGCTCGCTGTCCACGGGCAGCAGGCGTCCTCCGCCCTGGGCCGCCGCGGCGGTCACGAACCGGCCGGCGAGCACCAGGAGCTCCTTGCTCGCCAGCGCCACGTCCTTGCCGCCGCGCAGCGCCGCCAAGGTCGGGGCGAGGCCGGCCGTGCCGACGACCGCCGAGACCACGGTGCGCACCTCCGGCAGGCAGGCGACTTCGGTGAGGCCCTCGGGGCCGGAGAGGATGCGCGTCCCGGCGGGGAAGGCGCCGGAGGCACGGGCTTCGGCGGCGGCGGAAGGATCTCCGAGCGCCACCGTCCCGACCCCGAACTCCGCGGCCGGACCCACCAGGTCCCGCCACCGTCTCAGCGAGGCCAGGCCCGCCACGCGGATGAGCCCGGGATGGGCCCGCGCCACGGCCAGTGTGGTCGTGCCGATGGAGCCCGAGGCCCCGAGGATGGCGATGGGCCTTGGCTCCATTCGGCGGTGGAATGAGGCAAGCCCGCCCGGACCGGGTGGCAAGCCGGTTCCTCCCCCGGCGGTTCTCCGCTTGCGCCGCCTGCATTGTGCGATTCCCTCTCCTGCCATGTCGACCCAGCCGCAGGACCTCCAGGGTCTCTCCCATCTCGGCAACACCCAGAACCGGCCCCAGCAGACGCTGGAGACCTTCCCCAACCGCAATGCCGGACGGAACTACACGGTGGAGCTCTCCACCGAGGAGTTCACGTGCCTCTGCCCCGCGACCGGACAGCCCGACTTCGCCAAGATCACGATCCGTTACGTTCCCGGTCCGCGCATCGTCGAGTCCAAGTCGCTCAAGCTCTACTTCTGGAGCTACCGCCAGCAGGGGGTGTTCCACGAGCACCTGACGAACAAGATCCTCGACGACCTGGTGGCGGCGCTCGACCCGGTCTGGTGCGAGGTCACCGGCGCGTTCGGCGTACGCGGCGGCATCGGCATCACCGTCCGCGCCGAGCACGGACGTCGGCCCCAGTGAAGCGACGCCCCGCCCAGCCTCGCGAAGGGCAGGGCGAGGCGTGGCCCGGCAGCCGGGCCGTGGCGGATTTTCTCGCCCGCCAGCTCGAGTCGCGCCGGCTCTCGCCGCGCACCTGCGCCACCTACGGCCGCTCGCTCAGGGGTTTCGCGCGCTGGAAGGACTCCGACGGGGGATGGGACGGCGACTGGTCGCGCCTCACGGCGCGTGACCTGAGGGATTTCGTGATCGAGCGGCAGGCGACCCACGACCGTCGCTCCGTGCACAACCAGGTCTCCGCCGTGCGCGCGTTCCTCACCGACCTCCGTGAACGCGGCGGCATCGACGGGACGCCGGCCGCCGGACTGGTGCTGCCCAAGCTCCCGAAGTCGCTCCCCAAGTTCCTCACGGAAGCCCAGGCGGAGCAGCTGCTCGACGCCGACGCCGGCGCGGGCTCACCCGGCGCCGCGACGGAAGCGGCGCGTGACCAGGCGGTGCTCGAGATGCTGTACGGCGCCGGGCTTCGCGTCTCGGAACTCTGCGGCCTCAAGGGAGGGGACGTGGACCTGGCCTCGGGACTCGTGCGGGTGACGGGCAAGGGCGCCAAGGAGCGTGACGTCCCCGCCGGGGCCGCCGCCATGGACGCCCTGCGGGCCTACTGGGCGCTGCGCGGCGCGCCCGCGCGCGGCGCTCCGGTCTTCCTGGCCGCTCGCGGAGGCGCGCTGCACCCGAGAGCGGTGCAGCTGATGCTCAAGCGGCGGCTGGCCGCGGCCGGCCTGCCGGCCGACCTCACGCCGCACAAGCTGAGGCATTCCTGCGCCACCCACCTGCTTTCCGGCGGGGCCGACCTGCGGCTGGTGCAGGAGCAGCTCGGACACGCCTCGCTCTCGACCACGCAGATCTACACCCACCTGACCGTCCAGCGTCTGCGCGAGGTCCGTCGGAAGGCGCATCCGCGGGCCTGAAAAGGCCTCGCCTCCCCCGAGCGTCGCGGCAATCTCTCCCGCGTGCACGCCGAAGCCGCGCCCGCGAAGCTCAATCTGTCGCTCGCCCTGGTCGGCCGGCGTCCGGACGGCTTCCATGACCTGGTGAGTCTCGTCGCGCCGATCGAACTCGCGGACGAGCTCACTTTCACCCCCGACGGAGCCTGGTCGATCGCCTGCGACGACCCTTCAGTCCCCGCCGACGCCTCCAATCTGGTGCTGAAGGCGGCCGAAGCCTACGCGCGGCGCAGCCCGGACTGCCCGCGCGGCCGGTTCTTTCTCACCAAGCGCGTGCCGCATGGCGCGGGCTTGGGAGGAGGCAGTTCCGACGCCGCCGCCGCGTTGCGGCTGCTCGACCGCGCTTCCGGTTCGCCGCAGGGCGCGGACTTCCTTGAAGCCGTCGCCGGGGAGGTCGGTTCCGATTGCGCCTTCTTCGTCAGGGGCGTGCCGGCCGTGATGCGAGGCCGCGGCGAACGTCTGGAGCCCCTCGCGCCCGGACCGCGTCGCGCTCTGGCCGGACGCCGGGTGCTGCTGATTAAGCCGCCCTTCGGAGTCCCGACTCCGGAGGCCTACTCCCTTTTCGTCCGATACGGCACGCTTCGCTCACCCGAGCAGGCCGAGGCCTTGCTCGAGGCCTGGATGGCCAGGCCCGAAGCCGATCCCACCGCCTTGGGCAATGACCTTGAAGGACCGGTCTTCCGCAAGTTCATCGCCTTGCCCGTGGGGCTCGAGTCGGCAGCCGCCGCGGTCCGTCAGCCCTTCCGCATGACCGGCAGCGGCAGCGCCTGCTTCTGCCTGACGCGCGGAGAGCCGGACGTCGACGCCCTGCGTGCGGCACTGCGCCGTTGCTGGGGCCCGGGCGCTTGGGTGGTCGAAACCAGGATCGCCTCCTAGTTTCGGCTTTACTGCCCCCCGTGCCCGCTCCTTGATGCCTCTCACCTGAAACCTATGGGAAGCCTCAAGAAGAAGCGTCGTCTGAAGATGAACAAGCACAAGCGCCGCAAGCGCTCCAAAAACAACCGCCACAAGAAGCGTCTTTGGGGCTGATTGAGGCCCTGAAAAGGGGACTAACGGGCGGCCTGTCGGGCCGCCCGTCCCTTTTTCGGGCTTGCCGACCCCTCCGGCGAGGCCCATTCCTCAACCTTCCAAACCGTCACGAGCCATGCCCCGCGAAACCGTCATCATCGAGTGCACCGAAGCCCGCAAGGAGGGCAAGCGCCCCTCCCGTTACATGACCACCCGTAACAAGAAGCTTTCGCAGGAGAAGGTCGAGAAGCTGAAGTACAACCCCTCCCTGCGCCGCCATACGCTGCACAAGGAGATCAAGGGCTGATCTCCCAGTTCTTCGCTGAGACGGGCCGGCGTTCCTCACGGGACTCCGGCCCTTCTTTTGGAGCCTTAGGCGGACCTTTTCCCTTCGCGCCGTTCCTGCCTCCACCGGGTCCGGTGGTGCCGGGTCCAGTCGATGAGGGCGCGTTCGAAACCGATGTCCCGTCCGGCCTTTTCCGACTCAATCCACTTGTGACGCAGGATTTCCTCACGCTCCGCGAGGAACTCGGCGTAGAGCGAGGACTTGGCGGCCAGGTCGGCCTCCGAACTTCCGGTGTCGCCTCTGTCGCTCATCTGCATCTGAGAGTGACGATTTTTCCTCAGAAATCAAGCCGAGCCGTCGGCTTCTTCACCCCGCGGAAGCCTGCAGTTTGTTCAGGACCGTGAGGGCGATGGACCGGAAGACGCGTGCAGGATTGCCTTCGGGATGGCTGATGACGGCCGGAATGCCGTGGTCGCCTCCCATACGGACCGCCGGATCGAGCGGGACTTCCCCGAGCAGTTCGGTGTCCAGGGCTTCGGCGACCTTGAGCCCTCCGCCCTGGCCGAACAAGTGCTGACGTCCTCCGTCGGCCGTCTCGAGGTAGCTCATGTTCTCGGCTACGCCGAGCACGGGCACGTTGACCTTGCTGAACATCGAGGCTCCGCGCAGGGCCACCGACACCGCGGCCGTCTGCGGCGTGGTCACGATCACCGCGCCTGACAGCGCCATCGCCTGCACGATGGAGAGCTGGGCGTCGCCCGTGCCCGGCGGCAGGTCGATCAGCAGGACGTCCAGTTCCCCCCAGCGCACGTTGGTCGCGAACTGCGAGATGGTCTTCATGACCATCGGCCCGCGCCAGATGACCGGGGCGGATTCGTCGATGAGCAGGCCCATCGAGATGACCTTGACCCCGAAGTTTTCGGGCGGAATGAGCACCTCGCCGTCGATCATCGGCCGGCCCGCCACCCCCATCATGAGGGGCACAGAGGGTCCGTAGATGTCGCAGTCCATGAGCCCGACCCGTCCCGGCCGGCCGGCGTCCGTGAGTGAACGGGCGAGGGCGCAGGCAAGATTCACCGCGAAAGTGGACTTTCCGACCCCGCCCTTGCCGCTGGCGACCGCCACGATGTGCTTCACTCCGCCCACTCCTGCGTCGGCCGGCGCCTTGGTCGGCGGGGCGGCCGGGCCGGTCTTCGGTACGGTGACGGTGATGGCGATTTCGGGCTTTTCCGCGCCGAGTGACCGCAGCGCGGCCTCGATGTCGGCGTAGAGCTTCTTGGGCACCTCGGGGTCCGCCGTCGTCACGGCCAGTCCGACGGAGACCTTGCCCTCGGCGGAGACGTCGACGCCCTTCACCAGTCCGAAGGCCACGATGTCGCGGCTGTACCCGGGGTAGCGGACGCCCGCCAGGGCCCTTCGCACGGATTCCGGATCGAGCGGCATGAGCAGGATTGAAGTCCCGCCCCCCGCCGGGTCAAACTGCTAACCTTCCTTTCGCCCGCCGCCATGAACCGACTCGCTCTCCTCCTCGCCGTCCTCTTCCCCGCGCTCGCCCTGCCGCAGGGCAACGTCGTCGTGGCGGATCCGGTGGACGCGGAACTGCAGCGCGGACTGGTCTCCGTGTCCGTCGTGTGCGACGACGAACGGCTCGCGCCTCTCGTGCAGTATGCGCTCTCGCTCCACGGCGCCATCAGGCTCCAGTCCGCCGGCGCCGCCCGGGTCGTGATCAGCCGGCAGGGCACGGGCGCGACCGTCGCTTGCGACGTCGCCCGTTTCGCCTTCCAGCAGGAGGTGCGCGGCCGCGACGAGGAGGATCTCGCCCTGCAGGCCGCCGACGCGGTCATCGTGGGCGTCGGGCGCGCGCTGAAGCTCCGTCCGCTCTACGCCGGCACCAAGGTCGCCTTCACCTCGCGCGGCACCGGGCACAACGAGGTCTGCAAGACCACCCTGGTGCGCGCCCGCACGCTGCTCCTGACCTCCTACCGCAACACCTCGATCGCTCCCCGCTGGAACAACGACGGCACGCGCATCAACTTCATCTCCTCCCTCGACGGCTTCCCCGGCCTGTACACGACCAACGGCGTCGGCGCTCCGCGTCCCCTCCTCACCGGCGTGCGCGGCGCCATCGGCGCGGCCAGCTCGGGTCCCGACGGACGTCTGGTCTTCGTGTCCTCCAACAAGGGCACGATGGACGTGTACGTCGCCGACGCCGCGGCGAAGGGCGCGAAACGCATCATCACCGCCGCCGGCTCCCAGACCGTGAACGCCGATCCCGCCTGGTCGCCTGACGGCACGAGGTTGGCGCTCACCAGCGGACCGACCGGCCGTCCCGGCATCTATCTCGCCTCCGCCGCCGGGGGCGCGCTGTCCCGCCTGAACACCGGCTACGCCTACGCCACCGAGCCCCGCTGGAATCCGGTGGAGAACAAGCTGATCTTCACCTTCCAGTCCGGCCGACTCGGCCTGGCCGTGGCGGATCTCGCCGCCGGCACGGTGCAGGAGGTGCCGGCCGCGAGCGCCCTCGACCTCTCGCACGCGTCCTGGTGCGCTGACGGACGTCACGTCGTCGCCACGCAGGCCAGCCGCAGCAGCTCGTGGCTCGCCGTCGTCGACACCGTCTCCGGCAAGGTCACGCGGTTGACGCCGCCCCAGCTCGGCGACTGCTCTCAGCCCGACTGCTGGACCCGGCGCAACTGAGTCCGCCTCACTGGACGGGACTCAGGATCGGCGGAATCGCCGACTCCGCCGGGCGCATGAACACCTCGCCCTTGAGGATGACCGACATCGGCACCTCCTGCCCCACCTTGTAGCTCTCGAACGTCCGCTCGTCCACGAGGAGCAGGACCGAATCGGAATCCTTCTCGCGCGCGAGGGAAAGGAAGTGCCAGCGGGGGGAACGCCGTTCGATGGACAGCTCGCGGCCGCCCACGCGCAGTTTGGCGGCGAGGCGCCTGTCGCCGGAGACGGGCTTGTCCACCACCTTGTAGCGCTCACGGAGCAGGAAATGCTCCACGGTCAGCGGTTCGCTCCTCAGCTCCCGATGGATCATGAAGGGAGAGCCCCAGGGGAGATGGACGGGGTCTCCGTTGATGCGCGTGACGACCAGTATCTGGCGTGACGCGGCGGCCTCGTCCAGTTTCGCCACCTCCTCCAGCGTGAAGCCGCCGTCATTCCCCAGCGGGATCTCCTTGCCGCCGACCGCCAGCGCCCAGGCGGCGAGCTCGGCGCCGGGGCCGGCGTTGAAATCGCTCCACATCCGACGACGGGCCTCCGGATCCACGTTGATCCGGACCCGGTCGTGGAGTTCCCGGATCCTCTCGCCGTAGGCCTTCAGCTCGACTCCCCATGCCTTCGTCGCGGGGTTGGCGGAGGCCTGGGCCGCCCGGAATTCCACGCGTTTGGCCGCGGTCTCCAGTTCGTTGACGCGGATCTGGCGGAGGTCGTTGCGCAGCTTGTCGGAGTCAGGGTTGCCGGGCAGTTCCGGAAGCGAGCGCAGCAGTTCGTTGCGCAGGGTCTCGAAGCCGGCCTGGTCCAGCATGGGCGAGAGCACGGTCTCCAGGACCGCCGACTGGGCCGTGACCTTGTCGGCGATGGCCTGCGGCATCGGCGACGGCAGGACGATCGCCTTCACGCCGGGATCGAGCGAGATCTTCCATTTCCCGACCCTTTCGGCCAACGGCGCGAGGTTGGCATGTCCGGTGATCCGGAACGAGCGAGCCGGGTCCGGCTTGATGCGTGCGGACAGCACGGGTCCGGCGAGGGCGCCTCCCGCGGGCCGCGCGAAGACGAGCCCCTCGACGGTCTCCTTGAGCTTGGCGAACTGGGCGACTTCGCGATCAAGGTTGCGCGCCTGATTGAGCGGCTTCTCCTCCGGCTTCAGGATCGCGTCGGCCGCCGCCACGAAGGGCCGGTCGGCCCAGGTGCGCAGGCCGAAGTAGGCGCCCAGGGCCAGGCCGCCGATCAGTCCCGCCAGTCCTGCCCAGCGGTGCCGGGCGATGCGGGCGCGGAGCTTGCGCTCGTGGTCGTCGATCATCGCCTGGGCCTGGGCGCGGTCGAGCTGGTCGATGGAGACGGAGTCCGCCAGTCCGTAGACCAGGAGCCGCCGGCGCTGGTCCACGTCCACGTCCGCGCGCTCCTCGGCCTCCGAGGCCTCCTCCTTGCGCGCGCGGTTGACCTTGAGCTTGCTGCCGAAGCTGAAGTGGTTCGAGAGAGGTTCCCATTCCGTCGAGCCGGCGGGTGCGCAGAGCGTGTCGGCGGTGAGCTCCCCCCGGGCGATCATCTCCGCGATCTCGGTTTCGGAGTGGGGCCCGCGGACCTGGTCGTTGATGAATAGCGCGAATTGACGCATGTCGGGGGTGGGGACGCCCTCGTCCAATCGTTGCGGCGGGGCACGACCTAATCAAGCCGGATTGCCCCTCTTACTCTTTGCCAACGCGTCCCGCCCTCCACTAGTCTGCGCTCTCCGATGGCAGAGCAGGGCGTCAACCAGTCCCAGAAGCAGGTGCAGGGCATCGTGCTCACGCCCCAGCTGCGCCAGTCGCTGCGCATCCTCCAGGTCCCGGCGGCCGAGCTGCGGCGCGAGCTGGCGGAGGAGCTCGCCGCCAATCCGCTGCTCGAGGAGGTCGAGGGGGGCTCCTCGGAGCCGCTGGAATCCCCCCCGGAGCCGGAGGCTTCCTCGGAGGAGGAGGGGCAGGGCGAGCTGCGGCTCGGCGATGATGACTTCGACGCGCTCCGCCGCATGAAGGAGGACTGGGATGAGAGCTATTATGAGGAGGTCCGCTCCCAGGGCTATTCTCAGGAGGATGACGAGCGCCGGCGCCACATGTTCGAGTCGCTGACCGGTGAGACGTCCCTCGCGGAGCACCTTTCCGAACAGGCGCGGACGGCTTCCGACGACCCCGCGGTCACCGACGCGCTGCGGCTGCTCATCGCCTCGCTCGACGAGCGCGGCTTCCTCGAGGAGGACCTCTCCTCCATCGCCCTGCGGAGCGGGCAGTCCTACGAGGCCGTCGTGACGGCCCACTCGCTGCTGCTCGGCTTCGACCCTCCCGGCGTCGGCGCCCGGGACCTGCGCGAATGCTTCCTCGCCCAGCTCCGTCAGCGCGGCCGGGGCGCGTCCCCGGCGGCCCGGCTGGTCTCCGACGCGTGGGAGGCCCTGATGGCGCGCCGTCTCGACGAATGCGGACGGATCCTCGGCGTCGGTCCGGACGAGGTGCGGGAGGCGCTCGCCGAGCTCTCGCGTCTGGAGACCGTGCCTTCGCGGCAGTATTCGCGGGACGAGAACCGCGTCGTCGTCCCCGACGCCGTCGTCACTCCGGACGGCAAGGGCGGCTGGAAGGTCGTCATGGACGACCGTCACGTCCCCCGGCTCCGGCTGGCCCCGGCCTACAAGGACATGCTGGCGGGCGCCTCGCTGGGCGAGAAGGAGCGGGCCTACATCCTTGAGCGCATGAAGCAGGGCAAGTTCCTCATCGGCGCCATCGAGGAGCGTCAGCGCACCGTGGAGCGCCTCGCCCGCATCATCCTGGAACGTCAGGCTGACTTCTTCGAGCACGGCCCCTCCCGGCTGCGGCCGCTCACCATGGCCGACGTCGCCAAGGAGATGGAGGTCCATGAGACCACCGTCGGCCGCGCCGCCGCCAACAAGTGGATGCTCACTCCCCACGGCCTGAGGGAGTTCCGCTGGTTCTTCACCTCCGGCGTCGCCACCGCCGACGGCGGTTCCGTGGCCCAGGAGGGCGTGCAGGAGATGATCGCCGACATCCTCGCCCGTGAGAATCCCGCCGCGCCCCTGGCGGACGAGGCGATCACGGCCGAACTGCAGAAGCGCGGCGTCCGGATCGCCCGGCGCACGGTCGCCAAGTATCGCGAGGCCCTCGGTCAGCCGGCCGCCCACCTGCGCCGCCGGCGGCTCTGAGACCGCTCAGAGCCGAGTCAGCAGGGAGTCCCAGCCGAAGTTCGCCATGTCCGGGAAGATGAACTGGACGCCGACGGTGCGTCCGTCGGACAGCCGCGCATGCCCCGCGATGACGGGAAGTCCCGCGAGCGCGGCGGGCGCGTTGAGCGCCAGCAGGGAGGAGCGGGCGCGTTCGTCCGCCTCCTTCTTGGTCAGCGCCGGTCCCGGCGTGGACAGCGCCGCGACGAAGTGGGCGCGCCGGAACACCGCGCGGAAGGCCTCCACGATCCGGTCGCGCACGGCCTCCGCCTGACGGAGCTCGTCCGGCGTGCGGCGTCGCCCGGCGTCCAGGCGGCGCCAGACCGCCGGGTCGTATTCCGCCTTGCGCCGGTCGAGCCAGGCGGCGTGCACGCGCGCGGCGGAAGACGCGCCGATCACGGGCCAGGCGGACGCGGCTCCGGCGCAGGCCATGCGGAGCAGTTCCGCCGCCGAGCGGTCCTCCTGGGCTCCCGCCTGCGTCGCCGTCTCCCTCGCGGCGGCCAGGCATTCCGGAGCGGCGCCCAGTCCGAAGTCGCCGGCCCAAAGTCCCTTGCCGGCGGGCGGGGCCTCGCCGAGCACCGCCGCGGAGACCTGGCGCAGGTCGCGGGGCGTGCGCGCGATCCAGCCCTGCGCGTCGTATCCCGGCGAGAGCGGGAACATGTCGCCGACCGGAGCCACGTCGGGCGAGAGCCGCAGTCCCCACACGCCGCAGTGCCCGCAGGGCACGCGGATCGAGCCGGCGGTGTCGCTGGCGAGCGCGAAGGGGACCAGCCCGCGTGCCACCGCGAAGGCGGAGCCCGAGCTGGAGCCTCCGGAGAGGCGGTCCGCGAGGAAGGGATGGGGGCAGTCGCCGAAGTGCGGATTCTCGCCGGAGAGCCCCAGCGCGAACTCGTTCAGCTGCGTCCGTCCGCATTCCACCGCGCCCGCGTCGTCGCGGAAGGCGGCGGGCAGCGTGGAGTCCCGGGCCGCGGGCCCCAGCTCCTCGGCGAGGAACCGTGAGCCGGCGCCGGTCGTCTGTCCGGCGCGGAAGTAGACGTCCTTGGTGAGGAAGGGCACTCCGCCGAGCGACGACTCGCGCCGAGGCCAGGCGGTCTCGAACCTCCTCACCAGTTCCCGCGCGTCGGGCAGTCCGCAGAGCGCGGCGCGCTGCTCGGCCCCGTCGACGTGCCCGAGCCGGATGAGGAACTCCTCCGCCGCCATGCGCGGCCCGCGGGTGAGCGTGAACTCCCTCCAGTCCTCGACGGATTCCGGGTGCCTGCTCACAGGTCGATCGGCACGCCCGGCTCGGGGTCGTGCACCCGCGCGCCCGGCAGCGCCGCCGCGAGCGCCTCCTTCATCCAGGCCCGGGCCGGCGGATCGCCGTGGGTGAGCACGACGTCCTTCGGCGCCAGGTCGCGCGCGAATTCCACCAGCTCCTCCCGGTCCGCGTGCCCGCTGAGATGGAAGCGTTCGACCTGCGCGCGGAGCGTGGCCTCATGGTCCAGGCCGCGGAACTTGAACTTGTCGCCCGGGCTCATGCCGATGAGCTCGCCGCCCGGCGTGTCGGGATCGCAGTAGCCCACGAAGAACACCGCGTTCTCCTCGTGGTCCAGCATGTTGGCGGCCACGCGCCAGGAGGGCGTCTTCTCCACCAGCATGCCGCTGGAGAGCACGTAGATGCCCCGGTCGGGCATGTTCCTTCCCGGCTGCACGAACTTGCGGGACAGGGGCGTCACGCCGAGGTCGCGCAGCACCGCGCGGTCGAACTTCACCTGACGGGTCTTGCGCGAGGCCTCATGCAGGTAGTCGCAGAGGTCGAGTCCCAGTCCCGAGCAGAAGACCGGCACGTCCGCCAGTTCGCCCTCCGCCGCGGCCTCCTCGAGGAAGAGCAGGATCTCCTGCATGCGTCCGAAGGCGAAGGCGGGGAGCAGGCAGGAGCCGCCCCGGTCGATGACTTCGTTGATGGACCGCAGTAGCCTCCGTTCCTCGGCGGCGCGGCCGCCCGAGGACACGGACGTCGTGGCGCCCCGGGTGCACTCCATCACCAGCGTGTCGACCGGCTTCCGGGGGAAGTCGGCGCCGGCCACCGTCCGCTGCGCCTGGAAGTGCACGTCGCCCGTGAAGAAGTGGCGCCGCCGGCGGTGCTCGACGAGGCAGCCCACGGCGCCCGCGACGTGTCCCGCCAGATGGAAGGAGAAGGCGAGCTCCTCTCCGCCCCGGCCGATCACGCGGGGCGTCGCCAGCGGCGCCGCCGAGAGCGCGTTCTCCACGCGCTCGACGTCCTTCTCGAGGGAGAGGGGGGAGTCGGCCAGTCCCGTCTCCTCGCGTTGCCGCATCATCACGCGCACGGAGTTGTTGAGCAGGCGGCGGGCGAAGAGCGTGGTGGCGGCCGAGGCGAAGACGCGCGCGGAGGGGTGGGCGCGCAGGAGCAGCGGCAGGGAGCCGAGGTGGTCGAGGTGGCAGTGCGTGAGGATGACGCCGTCGAGCGGGGCCTGGACGAGGTCGAGCCTGGGCAGCGCCTTGCGTCCCTCCAGCTTGGGGTGCAGTCCGCAGTCGAAGGCGATGCGCAGGCCGCCGAATTCGGCCAGCAGGCAGTTCGCGCCGATCTCACGGCCGGAGTTGAGGTCCGTCAGTCGCATGCTTTCAGGAGTCGGAAGGGGGAGGGGTCATCTCGAAGGGCGGGATCCGCACGAAGATGCGCTCGCCGTGGCCGGTGACGCCGTGGAAGGCGCCCTCCGCGCGCACGCGCCCGCCCGCCAAGTGGTGGCTGCTGTAGGAGAACTTCTCGCCCGGCGCGAGCAGCGGCGACTTGCCGACCACGCCGTCCCCTTCCACGACCTGCACGCTGCCGTCCTCGGCCCGGAGGACCCATTTGCGCCCGACGATGCGGACGGTCTCGGTGGAAAGGTTCAAGATGCTCAGGAAGTAGGCGAAGGCGTGCGGCGTCTCGGGCGGGGCGTCGGGGAGGACCTGATGGACCACCCGGTCGACGGTGACCCTGAGGCCGGGGAGCTCCTTGCCGCTGGATTGCACTGCTTCCAGCCAATCCGAGGGGGTGCCGCATAGGAAGCCAAAACGCCCCCTTGCGGGACCTTACCTTCTTGCCCCCCGGCGGGGCTCGGTTTGGATGTCCGACCCCGATGTCCACGTTCGCCGAACGCAAGCGCACGATCCGGCGCGTCCCGGTCAAGTGGATCGTCCTGGCGGCCTACGTGCTGTTGGTCCTCCTTTCCCGTTGGGTGACTTCCGCCGATCGTCAGGCCAAGCCGGAGAAGGCCCACCGCGTCGAACTGAGGCAGATCCCGGCCGCGTCGGAAAAGGCCCTTCCCATCGTCGTGATCCCGCGGCTTCCGGACGGAGGCCGCGAATGGAACCGGACCGCCGTCGACCTCGTCAAGACGGCGAGCCTGGCCCGGGAGCGGGGTCCGGTCTACGCCGCCCGTTGGCCCACCGCGCATCACCGCTCGAGGGAATCCATGAGCGTGGGACATTTCGCGGCGGACATCCTCGCCGCGCTTGAGAGCCAGCTCGGCGCCGGCCGCTTCCATCTGGTCGGCGAGGGCATGGGCGGGATGGTCGCGCTGGAGCTCGCCTCCCGGCATCCCGGCCGCGTCGCCTCCCTGACGCTCATCTCCGCACCCGGCGCGCAGGAATACACCCTGCTTGGCAACGCGGTGGCCAACAAGTTCGTCTACTTCTTCCACCATCTGCCGTTCGTGCTGCTGGACGTGGCGACCCCCCATTTCGGACTGGCCGACCAGATCCCCTACAACCGCGGCTACTCGGGCGTGTTCTTCGACAGCGACCTCTCGGAGGCCAAGTCCGCGCTGCGCGGCTGGAACGGACCCGCGCTGATCGTCCATGGCCGGTCCGACTGGATCACGCCGGTCGACGCCGCCCGTTATTCCGCCCGGCTGATGCCGCAGGCGAAGTTGGTCGAGCTGGAAGGCGGACATGGTCCGGACTTGGCCGTCGCCGCCGCGTCCGAGGTCATGCGTTTCATCGCCGACGCCGACGCCGGCAAGGCCCCCGTCCGCCCCGCGGCGGTGCCGGCCGCCGAGCGCTACCCCGAACTGGTGGCCTCCGGAGGCGCGCGCTTCTGGATCCTCGTCCTGATCATCATCCTCTGCACCTTCGTGGCCGAGGATCCGACGTGCCTGGCCTCCGGCCTGCTCGCGGCGGAGGGCATCATCGGTTTCTGGTGGGCGGCGCTGGCCTGCACGGTGGGCATCTTCATCGGCGACATGGTGCTGTACGCGCTCGGCCGCTGGCTCGGCCGCGGAGCGCTGCGTCGCGCGCCGCTCAAGTGGATCGTGAAGGAGCATGAGATCGACCGGATGGCCGGCTGGTTCGGCTCGCCCCGCGGTCTGCTGGTCATCGTGAGCTCGCGCTTCATCCCCGCCAGCCGCGTGCCCACCTTCGTCACCGCGGGCATCCTCCGTCTCGGCCTGCCGCGGCTCGCGCTCCTGCTCTTCGTGGCCGCCCTCGTGTGGACGCCCGTGCTGATGCTGCTCGGCAGCGCCCTGGGGCCGCCCTTCATGGAGCAGTTCCCGCGGTACAAGCAGTATGCCGCCTGGATCGTGATCGGACTCTTCGCGCTGATCTGGTTCCTCACCCACTGGGTCATCCCGGCCCTCACCTGGCGCGGCCGCCGGGAGATCGTGATGAAGATCAGGCGCCTCCTCCAGCCCTCCGGCTGGCCTTCCGCCGTCCTCTTCCTGCCGGTGCGCCTCGGCGTCGCGCTCATCAGCCTGCGCCACCGCAGCCTCACCGCCTTCGCCTCCGCCAACCCCTCCTTCGGACGCATCGGCGGCTTCACCGGCGATTCCCGTTCCCTGCTGATGCGGCCCTTCCAGCGTGATTCGCGCTGCTGCCCGACGCTCGCCCTCTCCTCCGACGATTCCCCGGACGAGCGCGTGCGCGAAGCGCTCGCGTTCTCCGCCGAGCACGGCTTCCCCTTGGTCTGCAAGCCCGAGGTCTCGGAGAACGGCGCCGGACTGCGCATCGTGCGCGACGGCGTCGCGCTCGAGCGGCTCATGCGCGACGCCGAAGAGGACGTGGTGCTCCAGCCCTTCGTCCGGGGCCGCGAGTTCGAGGTGGTCTGGCGGCGCAATCCGGGACGCGACGACGGACGGATCATGGCCATCGTCGAGAAGCGGGCCGTGACGGTGCGCGGCGACGGCGAGCAGACGCTGGAGGAGCTCATCTGGCTCGACGACCGTGCGGTCACGCGCGCGGCCCTCTATCTGCGCTGTCACTCGCGCGAACTGACCCGCGTGGTGCCGGCCGGGGAGACGGTGATCCTCAACCCCACGGGAAGCTACGGCCACGGCGCCCGCTGCGTGCACCGTCCCGACCTGCTCACGCCCGAGCTCGATGCCGCGGTGACCTCGTTCGCCAAGCGTTTCCCGGGGCTCCATTTCTCGAGGTTCGACCTCTTTTCGTCCTCCACGGAGGAGTTCCGTGCCGGACGTTTCACCTGCACCGAGGTCGGCGGCTGCTGCCAGGTCTCGAGTCTCATCCGCGACGGCTCGCTGCGCCTCACGCGCTCCTACGGCGCCGTCTGGGAGCAGCTGCGCGCCTGCATCGACGCCGGCGCGGCCAATCTCGCGCAGAACGTCCGCCCGGTGCCGCTCGACGAGCTGATGGCGCGCTGGAGCGAGGCCAACGGCCGGGCCGACCGCTTCGCGGTCTCCGAGGACTGAGGTTCAGCGCGCGTTGAAGACGTGGCAGAGCGCCGCGGCCGCGGCGTCCGCCTCGTCCGGCGGCAGCTCCCGGGACAGGCCGAGGGCGGCGCTCACCATGCGTCCCACCTGGGGCTTCGAGGCCCGGCCATGGCCCGTCACGGCCTGCTTGATGCGGGCCGGCGCGTATTCCGTGACTTTCAGTCCGAGCCGGGCGACGGCTCCCAGGGCGGCCCCGCGAGAGGCGCCCATCGCCTGGGCGGTGCGGAAGTTCTGCACGTAGATGGTGCCTTCGACGGCGACTTCGCTCGCGCCGTGCTCCCGGGCCAGGCGTTCGGATTCCGCCGCGATCCGGCCGAGGCATTCGGCCTGGCTGAGCTTCGCGGACAGTCGGAGGGTGAGGGAGGCGAGCAGAAGCGGCGACGGACCGCGCGCGTCGATCACCGCCAGGCCGGTGCCCCGCAGGGAAGGGTCGATGCCCAGGACCACCGCCCGGCAGCCCCGTGAAGAGGTGACGGCCGGCTGGCTCGCCGGTTTCCTTTTCTTCAGGCTCACGATCGACCCGACGGCTCCCCCCTTGAGGCGGGCGGTCCAGAGGTCTCGGGCGGATCGGGCCATGGCCGGATGTTCCAAGCGGGCCTCACCGACCGCCACCAAAAATCTCCGTGAGTTGCCATGCGGCCGCCGACGGCCTATCTCTGACCGCATGCGGGCGACGCTGGCGGCCATCCTGATGGGCTCTTCCCTCGCCGCCGCCGAGCCGGCGGTGGTCACGCGGGCCGCGCCGAAGGCGCCGCCGGTCGAGCTCAAGCCGTCCGCCAGTCTGCCGAAGTCCGTGTTGCCCGAATGTTCGGGCCTGTGGGCCAGCCCCTCCATGCCGGGCGTCTTCTGGGCCGTGTCCGACCATGGGCCCAAGCCGCGTCTCCTGCCCGTCCGTGCCGACGGATCCTTCCCTGAGCATCAAGGCGCGGCCTGGACGGGGGTCGAGGTGTCCGGCGCCATGCGCTCCGACTGGGAGGCCGTGGCCGGAGAGCCGGGTGGGCGCATGGTGGTGGCCGACGTCGGCAACAATCTTTCGCTCCGCAAGGAGCTGCAGCTCTACGTGCTGCAGGAACCGGCGCGGGGCGCTTCCGCCGTGGAGGCCCGTCGCATCGCCTTCAGCTGGCCGGACCAGAGCGTGTTTCCCGACCCGGAGCTGGCGCACGACTGCGAGGCGGCGTTCTTCCGCGGGGGCAGGCTCTACCTGCTCACCAAGCACCGTCGGGACACGCTCACCGACCTCTGGAAGCTGGAGATTCCCGCCGCAGGCGCGAAGGCCCAGCCGGTCAAGGTCGGCCGTTTCGACGCCCTGGGCATGGTGACGGACGCCTCCGTCTCGCCCGACGGCACGAAGCTCGCGGTCCTGACCTACCGGTTCATCTGGGTCTTCGACCTGCCCGCGGAAGGCGATGACCTCTTTTCCGGCCGGGCGGCCGGCGCCGCCTTGTCCCCTCCCTTGCTCTCGTGGCAATTGGAGGGATGCGCCTGGGCGGACGCCGCGACGTTGCTCATCGCCAGCGAGCAGGGCGACCTCTTCCGGCTGCCCTTGGCGAAGCTGGGCGCGGTGAAGTGACCTCATGAAAAAGGGGCGGACCGTGGTCCGCCCCCGATTCAAGGCCCGAGGCGAGGTCAGAGCGACTTCGCGGCGGTCACGACCGCTTCCTTCGTGATGCCGAGTTCCTTCATCACGACGTCGCCCGGGGCCGACAGGCCGAAGGTGTCGGTGCCGATCGCCTTGCCGGCGAGCCCGACGTGGCGACCCCAGGTCGAGGTCACCCCGGCTTCGATGCTCACCCGTCGGGCGCAGGAGGGAGGAAGCACTTCGTCGCGGTAGGACTTGGGCTGACGGGCGAAGACCTCCATCGAGGGCATGGACACCACGCGCACGCCGGCGCCGAGCTCCTCCGCCGCGGCCAGCGCGTGCTGGAGCTCGCTGCCCGTGCCGATGAGCACGTGCGTGAGCGTCGCGGACTCCCGTCGGGCCACGTAGGCGCCCTTGAGCGCCCCCTGGCGACGTTCCGCGGCGGGGATGGCGTCGAGCGAAGGCACGTTCTGCCGGGAAAGGATGAGCGCCACCGGACCGTCCTTGCGGGCGACCGCGTGGGCGAAGGCGGCGGCCGTCTCTTCGGCGTCGGCCGGACGGACCACGTCGAGATTGGGGATGCAGCGCAGCGCGCTGACCGTCTCGACCGGCTGGTGCGTGGGCCCGTCCTCGCCGACTCCGACCGAGTCGTGCGTGAAGATGTAGAACGTCTGCAGCTTGGAGAGCGCCGCCACGCGGATGGAGGGTCGCAGGTAGTCGGAGAAGGTCAGGAACGTCGCGCCGGAGCCCTTGAACACGCCGTGATAGGCGATGCCGTTGAGGATCGCGCCCATGGCGTGCTCACGGATGCCGAAGTAGAGGTTGCGTCCGCCGGGCGTGGCCACGTCGAAGTCCCCCACGTCCTTGATGTAGTTCTTGGTCGAGCCGTGGAGGTCGGCGGAGCCCGAAAGCACCAGCGGGGCGGCCTTGGCCACGGCGTTGATGCAGGTCTCGCCGGACACGCGGGTGGCGAGGGCGTTCTTGCCGAACTCGGGGATGGCGGCGAGCAGGGAGCCCACGTCGCCGTGGTCGCCCTTGACGGCCTTGGCCAGGAGCGCCGCCTTGGCGGGCTCGGCCTTGGTCCAGGCGTCGAAGCCGCGCTTCCAGGCGGCGTGCTCGGCCGTCTGCCGGGCCTTGCGTTCGGCGAAGAAGGCGCGCGTCTCGGCGGAGACGAAGAACTTCTCCTCCGGCAGGCCGAGCGCCTTGCGCGCGGCGTCGACGAACTTCACGCCGCCTTCGCCGTGGCCCTTGGAGGAGCCCTGCACCTCGGGGATCCCCTTCGCGATGACGGTCTTGCAGATGATCAGCTTGGGCTTGCCGTTGCGGCTGGCGCGGGCCTGGTCGAGGGCGGCCACGACCGGCGCGACCTGGTTGGCGTCCTTGACGAGGATGACCTCCCAGTTCGCCGCCTCGAAGCGCTTGGCGGTGTCCTCGTTCTGCGTCTTCGAGGCCATCGCGTCGAGGGTGACGTCGTTGGAGTCGTAAAGCATGATGAGGTTGTCCAGGCCGAAGCGGCCGGCGAAGGAGGCGGCCTCCTGGGAGATGCCCTCCTGGAGGCAGCCGTCGCCGGCGAGGCCGACGACGACGTGGTCGAAGACCTTGTGTTCGGCGGTGTTGAAATGGGCGGCGGCCATCTTGGCGGCCACGGCCATGCCGACGATGTTGCCGGTGCCCTGGCCGAGGGGGCCGGTGGTCGCCTCCACGCCCGGGGTCTCGCCGAACTCAGGATGCCCCGGGGTCTTGGAGTGGAGCTTGCGGAAGGCCTTCACCTGTTCGATCGGGAGGTCGAAGCCGGCGAGATGCAGCCAGGAGTAGAGGAACATCGAGCCGTGGCCGGCGGACAGGACGAAGCGGTCGCGGTTGATCCACTGGGGGTCGGCCGGGTCGTGACGGAGGAAATGTCCGTAGAGGGCGGCGCCGATTTCGGCGGCTCCGAGGGGCAGGCCGAGGTGGCCGGAATGGCAGGCGGCCACGGCGTCCATGGACAGTCCGCGGGCCTCGTCGGCGGCGCGGGAAAGGGCGGCGGTATTGAGGGACATGACGCCATCGGGGTATGGCCAAAACGCGGGGGATTCCAGCCTTGAATGCGTGCCTCACTGCCTGCCAGATTGTCCGCATGGCAGACAAGGCGCTCGAGGAAGGAGCCCAGCTCCGGCTGGACTTCAAGAAGCTGAGGAAAATCGCCTCGGGCGAGGCCGACGTCATCCCTGCGGTGGCCCAGGACGCGGCCACGGGCGAGGTGCTCATCCTCGGTTACGTCAATGAGCTCGCGCTCGCGACGGCCCTCAGGGAGCGCAAGGCCACTTTCTGGAGCACTTCGCGGAACGAACTCTGGATCAAGGGTCTCACTTCCGGCGACTTCCTCGAGCTGCTCGAGGTGCGCGTCAACTGCGAGCAGAACTCCATCCTGTACCGCGTGCGTCCGGCAGGGCAGGGCGCCTGCCACACCAAGGGCGCCGACGGGCGTTCACGCTCGGGCTGCTATTACCGTCGGCTGCGCCCGGACGGCACGCTCGAGCACTCCTGACCTCACCTGCCGAGCGCGGCCTTCACGAACCGCGCGTCGGCCTCGAGCCTGATCACCACCAGTCCGCTCACGCGGCTCGTGGCGGCTGCGCCCGGGGCGGCGGTGAATCCGAGCGGCGTTTCGCCGGGCTGCTCCGAGGTCAGCCGGCGCAGGAAATGTTCCGCCTTGGCCCCGTCTCCGTAGTCGAGCGCGACGGTCGCCACCGTCCGCGCCGGCGTGGAAGTCTCGCCGAGGGCCACCGTGGCCGTCCTGGCCTCGCGCACGGCCTCCGCCAGGAGCGATCCCATCCAGCGTCTCCGCGCCGGCGCCTCGAGCAGGCCCGACGCCGGTTCGAACCGCATCAGCAGGAAGCAGTCCTCGATGTTCCGCCCTTGCAGCACGGCCTCGGAGGGCAGCGTGAGCGAGGCCTGCTCCGTGAGCTCGCGCGGGCCGCCCGATGCCGCCGACTTCCTCCCCGGGGCGAAGGCGAAGTCGACGCGTTCCGCGGCGCGTTCGGCGGCAGCCAGTCTGGTCTGGAACTCCTTGCGTCCGTTTTCGGGAGTGAACCGGACCAGCGCCTCCATCAGCGTCCCTCCCGCGCCCGTGCGGGCCGCGACCGCGGGCTCGACGAAGCCGAACGCCTCGGCGGGTCCGGTCACGGCGAGCTTCACCGGGGACGGCCTGAGCCAGGCCCAGGCGACGGCGGTCAGGACCGCGCAGCCGGCCAGCCAGATCAGCGCGCGTCGCGACATCAGGAGCCGGTCTCCATGGCCATAGGTTGTGCCGCCGCCCGGCCGTCTCAAGCCCTCATCATGAGGCCAAAAAAAGGGGCGCCTGACGGCGCCCCGGTGAGTCACTGGTGACGGGTCTCAGTAGCCGCCACGGTCGCCGCCGAAGCCGCCACGGCGATCTCCGCCGAAGCCGCCACGACCGCCACCGAAGCCACCGCGACGCTCGCCGCCGCCGAAGCCGCCGCGACGTTCGCCGCCGCCGAAGCCGCCGCGATCTCCGCCGCCGAAGCCTCCGCGACGCTCACCTCCTCCGAAGGAGGGGCGCTCTTCACGGGGACGGGCCACGTTGACCTTCAGGGGACGACCCATGAACTCGACGCCTTCGGTCTTGGCGATGGCGTCCTGAGCCTGCTGGGCGTTGCCCATGGTCACGAACGCGAAGCCACGGGGACGACCCGTGAACTTGTCCATCATCACCTCGACGGACGTGACTTCGCCCGCCTGGGAGAAGTGAGCCCGGATGTCGGCTTCGGTTGCGGCCCAAGCCAGATTGCCTACGAACAGTTTGTTATCCATGTTTTTTCTTTGTTTTCTTACCTTCGCCGCATTGCCCGTTTCCGACCTTCGGATTTCGATTTGCCGTCTTAACGACCGTCAACTCACCGGATTCTTGCGGGGTCAGCCCCTTGGTTTGGTTATTTTCAGGGACTGAACCTGAGTTGTCATTAGGTCCGGAGACCCGGGAATGGCAAGTTTATTCACAATGGGCCCGGCATGGGGATTTGCCCCCGGGACGGACGGCTCCGTCCGGATTGCGGATTGACCAGCCAACGCTGTCGGCAGTCGATGGTGGCGTGATCGACCCGGCCGAGGCATTCGACGCCCTGCTTAAGGAGCTGCGACGTCGGAAGGCGGACGGCGAGCGCTTCGTCACGGTTTCGGATGAGTCGGTGCGTCTGCTCCGTTCGCTGGCGGGAGACCATTCCGCCGTCGCCGCGCCGGCGCAGCGGTCCCCCGCCCGAGACGCCGCGCCCGAGCGCCCCGGCTCCTTCGCCCGGCCCGAACGTCCGAAGCCCGCGGCCGCCGCCCAGTCGGCCGCGCCGGCCCGCCCGGTGGCCGCCGCCGCTTCCGCTCCCGGCGGGGAGATTCCCGATCCGCCGAAGTTCGAATTGCCGGAGGGCTCGCGCGAGCAGCGGCTGGAGTGGATCCGTCGCCGCATCCTGGAATGTCCCGAGACCGCGCGGCACCTGCGTCCGGGCATGAAGCCCGTCCTCGGCGTCGGTCCGGCCGACGCGCCCGTGGTCCTGGTCGGCGAGGCCCCCACGTTGGAGGAGGCCGAGTCGGGCGTGCCGTTCGCCGGGGACTCCGGGGCCTTGCTGCGCAAGATCCTTTCCGCGGCCGGCCTCACCGAGAAGGACGTCTTCCTGCTGCCCGTGATGGGCTGGCGGCCTGAGTCCGCCAGCGAGTTCATCAAGCGCCCCCCGAACGCGCGCGAACTGGCCTTCAACCGTCCTTACCTCCTGGCCCAGATCCAGGCCGTCGCGCCGCGCGCCGTGATGGCCTTCGGCGCGCACGCCCATGAGTCGCTCCTCGGCATCCGTCAGCCGGTGCAGAAGGTGCGCGGCACCTGGCATGAGGTCGCGGGCCTGCCCGTGCTGCTCAGCTTCCATCCCAACTATCTCCTGCACACTCCGTCCGAGTCGGCCAAGCGGACCGTATGGACCGACTTTCTCGCACTGCTTGAGAAGCTCGGCCGTCCCGTGACCGAGAAGCAGCGCGCCTATTTCCTGCCGCGCGGCGCCTGAGTCAGCGCACCGAGTCGGAAAGGCGGGACAGAGGGAAAGCGAGCACCTGGGAGTTCCGGCCGTTGGCTTTCAGCTCCGCGCGCCGTTCCGCCGGCAGGTCCTTGGCCGCCGCGTTGACGAAGCCGCAGGCCGACTGGAAGAAGCCCTGGGTCTGCGTCGTGAGCGCGACCAGCTTGCGGGCGCCCAGCTCCTTGGCTCGCCGCTTCGCGAATTCGACCAGCTTCCGTCCCACGCCGCGGCCGTGGTAGAAGGGCTGCACGTAGACGGCGCCCAGCTCCATGACCTTGCCGTCGCCGTAGGGACGCAGCGCCGCGCAGCCGATGATGCTGTCATCGATCTCGTAGACGTAGAACTGCCCGATGGTCTGCTCGATCTGCTGCCGGGTGCGGGAGACCAGCGCGTCCGTCCGGGCCCCGTGCTTGGCGAGGTTGTAAAGGGCCTGCGCGTCCTTCTTCTTCGCCTGGCGGATGCGGTCGTAGTCGTTGGCGTGGATCATCGTGCCGAGCCCGACCTTGTCGAAGATCTCGGTGAGCAGGCATCCGAAGACCCGTCCGTCCAGGATGTGCGCGCGCGGGACGTCCTGGTCCAGCGCCTTGGCCGCCTGCAGGGCCTTGCTGCGGATGCGCGGATCGAGCTTGGCGCTCTTGTCGGCCAGCAGCCGCTTGAGGTCGTCCTCGGGCAGGTTGATCTTCACCTGTCCGTCGACCTGCAGGCCCGGGAAGGGGGTGAGGTAGATCAGCTTCGAGGCGCCGAGGGCCGCCGCCAGCTCCATCGCCAGATGGTCGCTGTTGACCCGCAGGGAAAGGCCCTCGCGGTCGCACAGGATCGGCGTGACGAGCGGCAGGACGTCCTGCGAGAGCATCGACTTGAGCAGGGCGGTGTCGACCTTCTCGACCTTGCCGGTGTAGAGATGGTCCTTGCCGCGGATCACGCCCACCTTGGTGGAGCGGACGGCGTTGGTGATGGCGCAGCGCAGTCCGGCCTGGGAGAGGTTCTCGAGCACCGCCTGGGAGACGAGCGCGGAGGCCTCGCGGGCGAGCGACATCGTGGAGGCGTCGGTCACGCCTTCGCCCTGGACGTCGGAGAGCGCGATGTTGTGCTCGCCGGCCAGGCCCACGAGTTGGTGGCCGATGCCGTGGACGAGCACCACCTTGATCGACAGGCTGCGCAGCACCGCGATGTCCGTCACGATGTTGAGGAAGTTCTCATGGGCCACGACCGAGCCGTCCACGGCCACCACGAAGACGTGGTCGCGGAACATGGGGACGTAACGGAGGATCCCCCGCAGGTCCGTCGGCTTCATGGCGCGTTCGCGCGGGCTCGGCATGCCCGAACCTTATGGACTCCGCGGACGGCGGGGCAATACTGATGAGGGCATGGCCAGACGAACCAGCTCCCGTCCGCCGGCGACGCCCGCGGGGCTCTCCGAGCCGCTGGAGGCGTTCCTCGCCCACCTCTCGCTGGAGCGCGGACTCTCCCGGCTGACCGTCTCCGCCTACGAGTCCGACCTGACGGACTTCGCGCGGCACTGCGGCCGGGCGGGCCGCGCCGCCTGGACCGACGTCACCCTCGCCGACCTGGAGTCGTGGGTGAAGTCGATGCACCGTCGCGGCCAGGCCCCCGCCTCGCTCGCCCGTCGCCTGTCCGCGGTCCGGTCGCTCGCCTCCCATCTCGTGCGCGCCGGGCTGAGGCGCGACGACTTCACGGAGCTCGCCAAGGGCCCGCGCTTCCGCCGCCGCCTGCCCGGCCGCCTGACCCCCGAGGAGGCCGCCCGCATCATGACCGCGCCCGACGACCGCACGCCGCAGGGCGTGCGCGACCGGGCGATGCTGGAACTCATGTACGGCTCGGGCCTGCGCATCTCCGAACTCTGCGGACTCGAGCTCCAGTCGGTGGACGAGCGCGAGGCGGTGGTGCGCGTGCGGGGCAAGGGCTCGAAGGACCGCGTGGTCCCGGTGAGCGAGGCCGCGCTCAAGGCTCTCGCCCGCTACCTCGCGGAGGCGCGGCCGGCGCTCGCCCGCCCGCGCACGGGCAGCGCCCTGTTCCTGAGCGCGCGCGGGACCGCCATCTCGCGCAAGACCTTCTGGCTGGGCGTGCGTGCGGCCGCCCGCCGCGCCGGGGTCGAGGCTCCGGTGAAGCCGCACCTGCTCCGGCACGCGTTCGCGACCCATCTGCTGGCGGGGGGCGCCGACCTGCGTTCGATCCAGGAGATGCTCGGGCACGCCGACATCTCGACCACGCAGATCTACGCCTCGGTGGAACGGTCGGCCCTCGCCGATTCCCACCGCCGTCACCATCCGCGCGGCCGGGGCCGGGCGTCCTGAGCGCTCAGCGCGCCAGCATCACCGCGCCGGCGACCAGGGTTCCCAGCGACAGCGCGCCGATGATGAACCTTGAGACCGTTCCGGTCTCGAGCGGGGCCGTCTCCTCGCGGTCCTCGCCCGGACGGACCACGGCCTCCCGCAGGATGCCGAAGTAGTAATGGATGCTGACCGCCACCCCGATGAGGGCGGCGGCGAGGACCCACCACAGTCCCGCCTGCACCAGCAGGACGAGCACGAGCAGCTTGGTGACGAAGCCGACGGAAGGCGGGACGCCCGCCAGGGAGCCGATGCCGAAGCACAGGCCGGCGGTCAGGGAAGGTGAGCGGCGGATCAGCCCGCGCAGGGAGATGAGCGGACGCCGGTGGTCTTCCGCGGCGGGCACGCCCGCGAGGGAGTGGAGGGTGAGGAACGTGCCGATGACGTAGGCCAGCAGGTAGAGGACCACGACGTTCTCGGCCGAGTAGTTGAAGGCCGTGGCCTCCGGGCGGGCGACCGCCACGGTCACCGCCGCCAGCAGGAACCCGGCGTGCGAGACGCCGGAGAGGGCCAGCGCGCGCTTGATGTCCGAGGTAGCGAGCGCCGCGAGGTTGCCCGCCAGCAGCGTGAGCAGCGCGAGTCCGGCCAGCGCCGGCGCGACTTTGGCGGCCAGGGGGGCGAAGGGTCCGGTGACCAGGAGCAGGAGCGAGAGCGCGCCCGCGGCCTTCGACGCCGTGGCGAGATAGGCCGTCGTGGGCGTGGGGGCCCCTTGGTACACGTCGGGAATCCAGGAATGGAAGGGGAAGGCGCCGAGCTTGAAGGCGGCGCCGCCCATGATCATCGCCACGCCGGCGAGCGTGAGCGCCGTGCCCTTGCCGGCGGCCAGCGCCTTGGCGATCACCGGGAAGGCGAGGGAGTCGCCGCCGCCCGGGCCGCCGAGGGTGCCGTAGACGAGGACCATGCCCATGAGCAGGAAGGCGGAACTGAGTCCGCCGGCCACGAGGAACTTCACGCCGGCCTCGAGCGAGGCCTCGCTGCGCCGCAGGTAGCCGACCAGCACGTAGAGGCCGACCGCCGCCGCCTCGAGCGACACGAAGAACGGCACGAAGTGGTCCGACTGCACCAGCAGCATGAAGGAGGCGGTGACCGCGAGCAGCACGTGATGGTAGTCGGCGAGTCCGGCGCCGCGCGCCGTGAGGAACCGGCCGGCCATCAGGCTGGTGAGGAGGGCGGAGGCGAGGAAGACCATGCGCACCCCGTCCATCGGCAGGTTGTGCCGGATGAGGCCGCCGAAGAGCTGGGTCTCCGGCAGCTGACGCCAGGCCGCCTCGGGCGCCAGCGCCATCACGGCGATCAGGACCAGTCCCGCGCGGGCGGTCGCCGGAATCAGCCAGCGCAGCCTCTCCGGCACCACCATCGCCTGGAGCAGCGCGAAGAGCGAGAGGCCCGCCACGCCGAGTTCCGGCAGAATCGCGATCCAGTCGGACCCGCGCGGGGAGAGCGCCTTGAAGGCGAGGTCGAGGTCGGCAATGAGGCTCGTCATCGGGCGGAAGGAGTCTGGGGGGCCGGACGGACGTACTTCACCACGTCGGCGGAGACGCGGTTGATGGAGTCGGTCACGAGGGAGGGCTGGAAACCGACGGCCATCGAGGCCGCCAGCAGGAGGCCGGCCGCCAGACGGGAAGGCCAGGAGATGTCACCGAACGGAGCGGCCGCGGCACGGGCCTCGAGGGCGGCGGAGGGCGGTCCGAAGAACACCGCGGCGGCGGCACGAAGGGTGTAGACGGCGGTGATCACGACCGTGGAGGCGGCGAGGGCCTGGAGCCAGAGCGGTTCGGCGCGGAGGGAGAGGAACACGCCGATCTCGCCCCAGAAGTTGCCGAAGCCGGGCAGGCCCAGCGAGGCCATCGAGGCCGCGATGAAGAACGCGCCCAGCACCGGCGCGCGGGAGGCGAGTCCGCCCATGTCCTCGAAGCGGTAGGAGCCCGTGCGGACGCGCACGTCGTTCGACAGGAGGAAGAGGGCGGCGCAGGAGAGGCCGTGCGCGGTCATGAGCAGCACGGCGGCGTCCAGTCCGGCGGCGGAGCCGCGCGTGCCGGCGACCCAGAGCCCGAGGAAGACCGGTCCCATGTGCGCGACGGAGCTCCAGGAGACGAGGCGCTTGAGGTCGACCTGCGTCAGGCAGACGAGGCCGATCAGCACCACGTTGCCCAGGGCGAACCAGAGCAGCCAGCCGCCGAGCGCCCCTTCGGTGACGCGGAGGGAGGTCAGGCCGAGCAGCGCGAGGCCGTAGAGGCCGAACTTCTTGAGGGCGCCGGCGTGCAGCATGGCGGCGGGCGTCGGCGCGGCGGAGTAGCCGGGGGCGGCCCAGGAGTGGAAGGGGAACAGGGAGGCCAGGGTGCCGAAGCCGAAGAGCGCGAGCGCGCCCGCGCCCTGCGGCGCCCCCTTGGAGAGGAGGCCGTCGGCCACGCCCTCGAAGGTCGCCTTGGTCCATTCGAGCCCGGCGGCGTCGACGGCCATCAGGATGCCCGCGAGGGAGGCCATCGCCCCGACGGTCAGGTAGATCGCCATCTGCATGGCGGCGGGCCGCCGTCCTTCTCCGCCCCAGAAGAGCGTCAGCACGAAGGTCGGGATGAGCGCGAACTCATGGAAGAAGTAGAAGCCGACGACGTGGTCGGTGGCGAAGACGCCCAGGGTGCCGCCGAGCATGAAGAGGAGCAGGCCGAGGTAGGCGTGGCGCGATTCGACGTCCTGGTTCAGCGCCTTGATGCCGGCCGCGAGGCCCACGAGCGAGGTCATCGCCAGCAGCGGCGCGCCGAAGCCGTTGAGCGCCAGGCCGAACCCCCAGAGTCCTTCGCCGCGGAAGGCCGCAGGCGGCACGGAAAGGTCGGACCACACGAGCAGGAGCCAGGGCGCGAGGACCGCGGGCACGGCGAAGCCGGCGAAGGCGATCCAGGAGCCGAGGGAGCGCGGCAGGCGCCGGCCGGCGATGAGCAGCAGGCCCGTGACGACGGGCGCGGCGACGACGGCCTTCAGCAGTTGGGCGGGAAGTCCTTCCATGGTCAGCGGGCGATGAGGATCCAGGCGATGAAGAGGACGCCCGCCGCCGTCCAGGCCGCGTAGGCGCGGGCCTGTCCGCCATGGAAGACGCGGCCGGAGAGGAAGCCCAGCAGGGCGGGGATGCCGGCCGCGATCCAGCGGACGCCGAGTCCGTTGATCAGCAGCAGGTCGAGGAAGGCCACCAGTTCCGCGACGCGGCGCTGCACGGCGTCGACGTACCAGCGGTAGAGTCCGTCCATCCAGCGGTGTTCGAGGACGTCGTAGACGCGCGGGAAGCGTTCACGGAGCGCGTCACGTCCGGGTTCGGCGGCGTAGAACTTCAGGGCGAAGGCGCCGAGGGCGAGCGCGACGAGTCCGACGACCGTGGCGGGCGCGGCGGGGTGGAAGCCCATCTCCGCGATCGGCTTGGCGATGACCGTCAGGCAGGAGGCGGGCAGCATCTGCGCGGCCAGGAGTCCGCCGAAGAGCGAGTAGCCGAGGCCGAGGACGACGAGCGGGGCGGTCATGGTCCACGGCGACTCGTGCGCGTGTCCGGCCGCATCCGACGCGGGCCGGCCGAGGAACACCAGGCGGATCATGCGCGCGCTGTAGAGGCAGGTGGCGACGGCGGCGACGGCGAGCAGGGCGGCCTCGGCGGCGCGGCCGGAGTGGAACGCGGCCTCGATGATCGCGTCCTTGGAATACCAGCCGGCGAGGAAGGGCACGGCGCAGTTGGAGAGCGTGGCCGCGATGAAGGCGGCGGCGGTGACGGGCATCTTCCGGAGCAGCCCGCCCATCTTCAGCATGTCCTGCTCGTGGTGGCAGCCGTGGATCACCGAGCCGGCGCCGAGGAAGAGCGTGGCCTTGAAGAAGGCGTGCATCGCCATGTGCAGCAGCGCGAGCTCCGGCCGGCCGAGGCCCAGGGCGCAGGCCATGATGCCCAGGTGGGCGAGCGTCGAGTAGGCGAGCGACTTCTTGATGTCGGTCTGGGCGAGCGCGCAGAGGCCGCCCAGCGCCGCCATGCCGGCGCCCGAGACGGCGACGGCCTGCAGCAGGGCGGGGTCGAGCAGGAAGAAGATCCGCGCCATGAAGTAGACGCCGGCGGCGACCATCGTGGCGGCGTGGATGAGCGCGGAGACGGGCGTCGGGCCGGCCATCGCGTCGGTGAGCCAGACGTGGAGCGGGAACTGGGCCGACTTGCCGATGAAGCCGCACGCGAGGAGCGCGCCGAGCGCGAAGGGCCAGCCGCCGGCGGGCGAGAGGGCGCGCAGTTCCTCGAACTGCAGCGTGCCGAAGCGGGAGAGGCAGAAGGCCAGTCCGAGGATGAAGCCGAGGTCGCCCACGCGGTTCACCACGAAGGCCTTGCGGGACGCGGCGGCGGCGTAGTCCCGGTCGAAGTAGTGCGCGATCAGCATGTAGGAGCTGAAGCCCACGAGCTCCCAGAAGACGAAGGTCATCAGGAGGTTGTCCGCCACGACGATCCCGAGGATCGAGAACATGAACACGGAGAGGCCCGCGAAGAAGCGCCCGCGCGCGGAGTCGTCCGCCATGTAGCCGACGGAGAAGAGGTGGATGAGCGCGCCGACGAAGGTCACCACGAAGAGCATGAGGCGCGCGTGGGAGTCGACGAGGTAGCCGACGCCCAGGGAGATCTCGCCCAGCCGGGCGATCTCGGCGTGCCAGCGGACGTCCCCCTCGGAGGCCGTCAGGAGGCGCAGGGCGAGGCCGGCGCCGACGAAGGCCGCGCCGGTGGAGATCCAGGAAGCCAGGGCTCCCAGGCGGCGGCACAGCAGCGCCTGCAGCGCGGCGGCCGCCAGCGGCAGCATCAGGATGCCATGGACGAGGTCGGTGAAGTCGCGGGACATCTTCGGAAGTTCAGGGGCGGAGGACGTCGAGGCGCTCCGAGCTCACGGTGCCGCGCCGGCGGTACAGGGCCACGATGAGGGCCAGGCCGACGGCGACTTCGGCGGCCGCCACGGTGATGACGAAGAAGACGAGCACGGCCCCGTCCATGGTGCGGTTGAACCGCGAGAAGGCCACGAGGGCGAGCGTCGCGGCCGCCAGCATGAGCTCGAGGCACATGTAGACGACGAGGAGGTTGCGTCGCACGAGGACGCCGGCCAGGCCCAGCGCGAACAGCAGGCCGGCCAGGAGGAGGTGATGGGCGAGGGTGGTGTGTTCCATGGCTTCAGGCCTGTCCGGCGGGAGCGTCCTTGCTGAGCGAGACCACGCCCACGAGGGCCGTCAGGAGCAGCAGGCCGGCGATCTCGAGGGGCAGGAGATACTTGGTGTAAAGGAGGCGGCCGAAGGCCTTCGCGGCGGTCGCGAACTCGGAGGGCGCGGCGGTCAGTTCGGGCGGGGTGGCTCCGGCGGGGGTGTTCGGCACGGCGCCCGACCAGTGGAAGAGCCAGAGCACGCCGGCGGCCAGGAGGAAGAAGACGGCCAGACCGCCGGCGGCCTTGCGCCAGGGGTAGGAATCGGTCGGGTCCTCGGTGTCGAGGAGCATGATGATGAAGAGGAACAGGACCATCACGGCCCCGGCGTAGACGAGCACCTGCAGGACTCCGAGGAAGTAGGCGTCGAGGAGGAAGAAGTCCGCCGCCACTCCCACGAGGGCGAGGATCATGCCCATCGCGGAGGTCACCGCGTTGCGGCTCAGGACGAGGAGGGAGGCCGCCCCAAGCGTCAGGGCGGCGAAGAAGATGAACAGGCCGTCCGGCATGCTCGGCAAGGTAGGGCGGGGGGAGGGGTTGGAAAGGAGAAAACCAGCCAAAACCCCATTTTTCCCAAGTTATGAGCCGTCCGTCCGCCCGGCTTCAACGCCCGTGCAGGGGGAGGTGACGGCGCATGGTGCACGAGGGGTGGGTCTCCAGCGTCCGGCCTTCGTCAAAGTGTCCGCGCCAGTCAGGAAAGAAGGCGTCGGCCTCGGGCTCGAGATTCACGTGGGTCAGGATGAGTTCGGAGCACCAGGGCAGGGCTTCGGCGTAAAGGGCCGCCCCGCCGGCCAGGAAAAGCGTGCGGTCGGGAGCGACCGTCGCCGCCTCCTTCCAGTCACGGACGACGGTCACGCCGGGGGCCGTGAAGCCCGAACGGCTCAGCACGACGGTGGTCCGCCCGGGCAGGGGCCGCCCGATCGACTCGTAGGTCTTGCGTCCCATGAGCAGCACCTGGCCCATGGTCGTCGCCTTGAAGAAGGCGAAGTCCTCCGGGATGCGCCACGGCAGGCGGTTGCCGAGGCCGATGCCGCGATTGCGCGCGACCGCGGCGATGGCGATGAGCGGACGGCCGAGGTCCACGTCAGACGGCCACCGGGGCCTTGATCGCGGGGTGCGGGTCGTAGCCTTCCACGGCGATGTCCTCGAACTTGAAGGCGAAGAGGTCCTTCACCTCGGGGTTGAGGACGAGGCGCGGGAGGGCCCGGGTCTCGCGGGAGAGCTGGAGGTCCACCTGCTCGAGATGGTTGAGGTACACGTGCGCGTCGCCGAAGGTGTGCACGAAGTGGCCGGGCCGCAGGCCCGTGACCTGCGCGATCATGTGCGTCAGCAGGGCGTAGCTCGCGATGTTGAAGGGGACGCCCAGGAAGAGGTCGGCGCTGCGCTGGTAGAGCTGGCAGCTCAGGCGTCCGTCGCCCGACACGTGGAACTGGAAGAGCGTGTGGCAGGGCGGGAGCGCCACCTGGTCGGCCTCCTTCGGATTCCATCCCGTGACGATGAGACGGCGGCTCGAAGGATTGCGGCGGATCTCCTCGACCAGCCGGCGCACCTGGTCGACTCCGTCGTCGGCGCAGGAGCCGTCCGGCAGCCGCGTCGCGCCGAAGCGGCGCCACTGGTGTCCGTACACCGGACCGAGGTCGCCCGCCTTGCGTCCGAAGCGCGCGCACTGCTCGGCCGTGGCCCATTCGTTCCAGATCGTGACCCCGCGCTCGTTGAGCCAGGCGTTGTCGGTGCTGCCGGAGAGGAACCACAGCAGCTCGTGCACGACGGACTTGAGGTGGACCTTCTTGGTCGTGACCAGGGGGAAGCCCTCGGCGAGGTCGAAGCGCATCTGGGCCCCGAAGATGCCGAGCGTCCCCACTCCGGTCCGGTCGACGCGCCGCTCGCCGTGGCGCCGCACGTGGCCGAGCAGGTCGAGATACGCCTTCATGGCGTCTGGTTATCCCCCGCGGTCGCCGCTCCGCAACACGGAAACGCCCGCCCCGGCGGACCCTTTCGCCCTTGCCTCCCCGCCCTCCGGAAGGCACCCATTTCAGACCAGAGACATGAGCGAAAAGCCCGACCTCAACGCCATCTCCCATGACCTGCGGGCCGTGCGTCAGGAGAAGCTCGCCCAGCTCCGGGCGGCGGGGGAGGACCCCTTCCGGGCGGAGTGGGACCAGACCCACGTGGCGACGGACTGCCCGGGGCTCCTGCCCGAGGGCGTGGAGGAGGGCCCGGAGGTCTCGGTCGCCGGCCGCATCGTGGCCCTGCGCGTCATGGGCAAGGCCAGCTTCGTCAAGGTCCTCGACCGTTCCGGCGTCCAGCAGTGCTACTTCACGCGCGACGCGCTCGGCGACCGGTATGACGCGCACTTCAAGAAGCTGCTCGACCTCGGCGACTTCGTCGGCGTCCGCGGCCGTCTCTTCCGCACCAAGACCGGCGAGGTCACCGTGCGGACCACGGAATACCGTCTGCTGGCCAAGGCGCTCCGTCCGCTGCCCGAGAAGTGGGCGGGCCTCGCCGACCAGGACCAGGTCTACCGGCAGCGCTACCTCGACCTCGTGGTGAACGAGGAGTCCCGCCGCCGCCTGACGGCGCGCAGCCGCATCGTGGAATCCATCCGCCGCTTCCTCTGGGGCCGCGGCTTCCTCGAGGTCGAGACTCCCGCGCTCCACTCGGTCGCCGGCGGCGCGGCGGCCCGGCCTTTCCAGACGCACTTCAACGCGCTCGACTGCGACTTCAACCTGCGCATCGCCCTGGAGCTTCACCTCAAGCGCTGCCTGGTCGGCGGGCTCGACCGCGTCTTCGAGATCGGCCGCGTCTTCCGCAACGAGGGCTACTCGCCCCGTCACAGTCCCGAGTTCACGATGCTCGAGGCCTACCAGGCCTACAGCGACTACCGCGGCATGATGGAGCTGGTCCGCTCCATGATCCAGACCGCCGCCCGCGAAGCGCTCGGCACCACTTCCATCACGCGGCATGACGGCGTCGTCATCGAGCTCGGCGGCGAATGGCGGGAGGCCCGCTACAAGGACCTGATCCTGGAGCGCACGGGCGACCCGCAGTGGTTCTCCCGCACCAAGGAGGAGAAGATCGCCGCCTGCCGCGCGCTCGGGCTCGAGGAGCCCCGCGCCGACTGGGAGGACTACGAGGTCACCAACGAGGTCTTCGGCAAGCTCATCGAGCCCACGCTCATCCAGCCGACGTTCGTGACGCACGTGCCCAAGGAGCTCTGCCCGCTCGCCAAGATCACCCGCGGCGACGAGTCGACCATCGACGTCTTCGAGCTCTGCATCAACGGCCAGGAGATCGCGCCCGCCTATTCGGAGCAGAACGACCCCGACGTGCAGCGGGAGATGTTCCAGATCCAGGCCGGAGCCGAGCAGCACAAGGTCGACGAGGACTTCCTCCTCGCGCTCGAGCACGGCATGCCCCC